>Ga0247771_1000318_pt1 | contig 16394 bp, 14 predicted proteins | sample UWRJL197509C6_FD_179948 | JGI IMG/M metagenome (GOLD analysis project Ga0247771, IMG submission 179948) | Plant litter microbial communities from Arlington Agricultural Research Station in Wisconsin, United States - UWRJ-L197-509C-6 | ecosystem: Environmental > Terrestrial > Plant litter >...
AAGGCGTTACATTAAATTCTATCGACCACGGAATGACGGCCATCAAGGCATAGAACAGCCACGCCGGGTATTGCACGAAGAATAGGCCGGCCAGCACCGCGAAGGGCGCGCCGAGGAAAATGGGTTCGCCCCACCAGGCAAAGCAAGCCGCGCCGGCCAGGAACACGAGTCCCAGGGAAGCGGCTACGGGCTTGGTTTGCGTGAGGTTCAAAGGTTTTGTTTTCTGCTTTCGATAAAGAGTGCGGCCAGCAGCGCGAAGATGAAGGCGCCACCCAAAGTAAAGAGCACGGTGGGTAACACTTTCGGCTTGTCGGGCCACAGCGAGGGCCGTGCATTTTCAACGGTCAGCAGCGATTGCGGGCTGGCGCCGAGGGCGAGGCGGTATTGATCCATCAGCTTTTCGTATTGCTGCAATTGCTCCAGCAGCGCGGCTTTGCGGGCCTGGGCCAGCTCGGCATCGGCGCCCGCGAGACGGTTCGATGAATCAACAAGAAGCTTGTAGGCTGCGCGGCCGCTGCTGTCGGCGGACACCAGTTGTTGCAGTGCGAGTGTACTGCCTTGCTGCTGCAGGTGCTGATGCATCAACTGAATGCGGGCGAGCAGGGTATTGGCCATGGCGGCGGCAAGGTTGCGGTCTTCGTCCCATACTTTTACTTTCAGCTCGCCGTAGCCGCTGCGCGTGATGCTGCTGTTCTTCTTCAGCTCCACGGCCGCGCGCTGCGGTCCCTCACCTTCATTTCCAAAGCCGTAGTGCGGCGCCAGCGACAGCTCGTTGACCGTTGCGATATAAATAGTGTCGAGGGTGCCCGTGCCTTCCATGCGGTCGAGCTCATCGGGCGCCCCGAAATCGGAGTACAGTATTTCTACGTTAGGGTTGAAGATGTGGGCCTTATCGGAAGCGAGGCTGTTGGCCGGCAGGGCCGTGGCGGTGGACAGGTATTTCTTCGGGCTGAGCAGCGCGAAGGCCAAGGCGATGAGGGCCGCGGCGATCGGCAGTCCAACGATGAATTTCCAGCGCTTCGAAAGAACAAGGAAGAGGTCAGGCATGCGTCTGTATTAACGGAATGAACGAAAATAGATTTTAATTCGGTCGGCTTGCGTGGCCAGCACAATGAGGATGGCGGCAGCAAACAGGGCTAAAATAATCCAAACATGGCTGATGACCTTGCTGCTGCCCCAAAAGAAAAGCGTCAGGCCCGCGGCCAGCGCCAGATAAGCGATGTTGGATCGTGCACCGAAGGGCAGTCCCTCCGATCGTGTAGCAACGATATAGGTCGAGAGTCCGCAGAAATATTGGCTGGCCAGCGCGGCAAGGCAGCAGCCCAAGGCGCCGTAGCCTGGTATCAGCACGAGGTTGAGCACCAAATTGATAATGACTGAAACCGTCAGCAGGGTTATGAATGAGCGGAATCGCCCCATGGCCGTAAGCACCGAGCCATAGATATGCACGAGGTAATAGGCCGGCAGCGCCGCGATGCAGGTACGGATGATGAGGGTATGCCGCGCATCGGCCGTATGATAAAGCGCCTGCTGGATCCAGGTGGCGAACACCAATGTAAAGCTCACCGTGGCGATAGCGATGAAGAGCAGTCCGTGGCGCAGCTGAAGCACGGCCTGTCCGGTCAGGGCCTTGTCGGTGCGGTGGCGGGCGATAAAGGGCACGAGGAAGGAGGCGGCCAGGTAGCCGGCCATATTGCCCGCATCGAGGAGGCGGTAGGCGGAGGCATAGAGGCCGGCCTCCAAATCGCCCTGGGGGTGCAGTCGTTCAAGGAGGAAGCCATCGAGGCGGTAGTGCGTGCTCATGAGCAGGATGATGAGGGCGAAGGGCAGCACCAGCTGAACGATGCGGCCGGAGGTCTCGCGCGTGCCGCCGCTGATCAGCGATCTTTCATTGATCTGCCAGGCGGCAAGGGCCACGGCTGCGGCGGTGCAGCAGCATTGTATCTGCAGAAAAAGCAGCAGGTCGAGCCCGCCGAATAGGGAAGTGTAAAGGAGGGTGCCGCAGATGAGGATCATGAGCGATTTATCGATCACGGAGAAAAAAGCGTCGAGGGTAAAATACTGGTGGGCGGTGATGATGCTGCGCAGGAAGATGAAGAGCGAGGTGAGGGCCTGTATCAGCACGACATAAAAAAGCATTTCGTATTGCTGCACGTGGGTGAGCCAGGCCACGAAAAAGGTGGCGATGCCGAACACCAGCAGCAGCATGAGCTTGATGCCGAGCAGCTGGCGCAGGTTCACGCCGTGGCGGTGGGCGATGCGCTGGTTGAGCATATTGCTGAGGCCCGCATCGGCGAGGAAATAAAGTACGTAGGAGAGGTTGAGCAGGGCGAAGTAGCGGCCGTAGGCGGCGTTGCCGGCGTGCACCTGCACCTGGCGGTCGATAAAAAATATCCATACCGGCTTGATGAGCAGGTTCAGGAGGAGGAGCCAGGAGAGGCCTTTAAAAAAGGGCAGAGACTTCATGGATCAGGCGGTGGTGACGGTCACGCTGCGGTTAAGGCTTTCTTCGAGGGAGATGAAGGTTTCGGTGCGTTCGATCCCTTTGATCTTTTGTAGCTCGTCGTGGAGGATGGTGCGGAGCTGGGCGATGTCGCGGCAGACGATCTCGGCGAAGATGCTGTAGTTGCCGGTGGTATAGTTCATGCGGACGATCTCGGGAATCTTGCGCAGGTCTTTGGCCACGTTATCGTAGAGCGAGCTTTTTTCGAGGTAGATGCCGATGAAGGCGATGACGTCGTAGCCCATTTTCTTGAGGTCTACCTGGAAGCGGAGGCCGCTGATGATGCCGGCTTCCTGGAGCTTTTTTATGCGGACGTGGATGGTACCGGCGGAGACGAAGAGTTTCTTGCCCATATCGGCGTAGGAGATGCTGGCGTCGTGCATGAGCTGCTGGACGATCTGGAGGTCCAATTTGTCCATATTCAAAATGGGCGTCATAAGCGGGGGTGCTTTTGAATTTATTTCAATGAAACGCTAATATATTGAACGATTTCTAAATTATTAAAAGATTGCTTGAATATTATACAAGCTTCTTATTTTTGTGTAGACAGTTCATTGAAAGGGGTATAGGATAGAGAGGGGTTCAGGCCCTTTGCTCTTTCTGATGAACCGCTATACTGTGGGGTGATGAAACTTTTGGCAGACATGCCCTCTTGTCTCGGGGGTGGGGATCACAGGATAAACCAAGCATAGAGCCGACGTTACCTAGGTAAGGCCGACCAGGGTTGACCACTAATCTTTGTGCTGACGCTAACTGCCTCGTGGAGGTTCGACTCCTCCCCCTACAGCTTTTCATGTGTGTACTACTACTCAAAGCTCTGTAGATTAGCCGCTTGCGCTTATCTACAGGGCTTTCTGTTTTTGGGGCTTGTTGGTATTCCGACCTCTCTTCTACCAAACTTTTACGCGACATTTTCCTGATTCACGTCTGTTTCACGACAAGTATCTCCGTTTCGCGACAACATTTCTGGCTTTCGCGACAAAATGAAACTATTTTTGTCGCGAAACTGTCGTAATGAAAAAAGAAGATGCCCAAGCCCACGTCCAGCTTGAACATATAAAAAGCGCTTTAACTAAATTTAAGGACGGCGCTTCCATCGAAGAGATACTAGCTGCGGCTTCCGGCCTTCAGATCGAAATGCGCACACTTCAGAGACGCCTAGCTTTGCTTCAAAAAAAGGGCATCGTAAGAACCTCCGGCAAAACACGCTCTACCCGCTACCACCTTGTATTCCCCGATCAGCCGCAGCAAACCAACGACACACTTATACCCCTCTCCCCACAAGCGCAGGAAACCCGCGCTTTAATCATGCAGCCTATTGCTCATCGGCGGCCGGTAAGCTATAACATCGATTTCCTGGCTTCATATCAACCGCAGACCAATAGCTATCTCACCGAAATCGAAAAGAACAAGCTCGCCGAACTCGGTAAAACGACCATACAAAACCAAGCCGCCGGCACTTATGCGAAAGAAATCCTTCAAAGGCTGCTGATAGACCTGTCCTGGAACTCGAGCCGCCTGGAAGGAAATACATACAGCCTGCTCGATACGCAGCGCCTCATCTCGCAAGGTGAGCTGGCCGGTAACAGGTCCGCCGCGGAAGCACAAATGATCCTTAACCACAAGGATGCGATCGAATTCATCGTTCGGTCGGCCGATGAAACCGGTTTCAACCGGTACACCCTCACGAACCTGCACGCCCTGCTATCGAACAATTTACTGGCCGACCCGGCCGCCTCGGGACGGATGCGCACATTCGGAGTCGGCATTACCAACTCGGTTTACATTCCCTTATCGATACCGCAGCAGATTGAAGAGCTATTCGACCTGATGCTGACAAAAGCCAACGAAATAGAAAATCCTTTCGAGCAGGCTTTTTTTATCATGGTGCATCTGCCCTATCTCCAGCCTTTCGATGACGTGAACAAACGCGTTTCGCGCCTGGCGGCAAATATTCCTCTCAATAAAAATAACCTGGCGCCGCTTGCTTTTGTCGATGTGCCCAACGATCTCTATATACAGGGAATGCTCGGTGTTTATGAGCTCAACCGCATCGACCTGCTTAAAGACGTTTTTATGTGGGCCTACGAACGCTCCGCCCTTCGGTATGCGGCGCTTCGTCAGTCGCTCGGAGAGCCCGATCCCTTCCGCCTGAAATACCGGGACGAGATACGAACGCTCATTACCACTATTCTTTCTCAGGCAATGGCCCAGGTGGAGGCCGGACAAGCCATAGAATTAAAAGCAAATGAACTGCCTCAAAACGACCGCAGCAAATTCATCGAAGCCGTCGAAACGGAGCTGCTCTCGCTGCATCCCGGAAACTTCGCCCGCTACTGGGTAAGCCCCGCACAATTTGCGAAGTGGCAGGAGGCATGGAAAAAATAAAGAGGCTTACCACATAAAGGTTTTGCCACTCGTTGATAATGAAAGCGCACTGAAGGCTATGCTGCTTCCTTAATCTTCCATCAGCCTGCCCTCGATGCCGCCACCCGCCTGCATCTCGGCTATCGCTTCTGATAAACGGTTGTGGTTCGCAGCCGTGCCGACCAGATGAAGCGTCGCCTGAACCGAATTGTACTCATCCAGATCCATCACTACCACATTCTTGCCCTTCTCCCTTGATACGATCACAATCTCCCGGTTGTGATTGACCGCATTAAGATGCTCTTCGAGGTGCGTACGGAAATTTGAATAGTCAATGATTTTCATAGCTCATCAAGTATAACGTTGAAAATAAATTCCGTTTTAAATAGAATACTACAAACATTATCAGCCTTTCTACCAAACCCCTGATCCATCCCCTCGCACATCCTGCAATTTTCAACTAATTTGCTTCCATGCAAAGCGTTTTCCCACCGAAACGGATGAGATTTTTCCGGAGCCTGGCCGGCCTTTATCTCCTGGCAGTTTGCAGCGCCTGCAATAATGACCCCGACCGCATCACCGGCCGCTACAAAGTGCTACGCCTCCTCTACGACACGCTCCAAACCCGCTCGGTAGTGAAAGAGTTCGGAAAAAATTCTTCGGGCTCCGGCGAAACCGTGCCGCCCCAGGTGCTCGCCGTCGGACATAACGAAGACTTCATCATCGCCAAACGCCACCCCGCCAAGCTCGCCGACAACCACTACACCATCGACACCTCTACCATCGACTATTATATCGTGGACATGAAGGCCAAAGTGCGGAGCTCCCTCGAGTCCGAAATCGGGCCGCTCAACCAGCAGCAGTTCGACAGCCTGCGCACCCGATACAAAATAAAAGACATTCCTTTCGACCAGATCTACGATCGCTGACGCTACTGCTGACCCATGCCCTGCATCGCACCCTGCGCGCCCTCGGCCTCGCCCTTCGTGCTCTTGCGCTTGAACAGCGATGCATCCATCTGCCCGAACTTGAAGGAAAAGGTCAGCCGCATCATCGGCACATCACCCAGCCGGTAGCTGTTCTGAATATAAAAAGCGCTCTCCGAATACTGGTCGTAACGACGCGTGCGGAAGATATCGCTCACGCTCAACGTAACCGATGCCGCATTGTTTTTCAGGAAGCTTTTCTGCAGCGCCGCATCGATGCCATAGCTCGACCGGATATATCCCTGCGCCGCACTCTGCGAAGAACCGCCGGGCGGGCCGTTGCCCGGACCGAAACCCCCACCCTGGTTCACCGGCAGGTTGGTCTTCGATTGGTACGTGCCCGAAAGCTGCAGCTTGAATGACGAAGGCAGCTTGAACGTATTGTTCATCTTGGCAAACCAGCTCCACAACGCATCCTGCGATACGCCCGTAATATTATCCGTATTTATCTTAGAATTATATATATTAATATTAGTGTTCATATCCCACCATTTCGTCACCGTATTCTGCGATGTAAGCTCGGCGCCCATCGAGCGGCCGGAGTTCGCATTGATGTAGGTGCTGATGGGACGCTTCACGCCCGAAGCCGTCGTGATCGTGTCGAGGTATTGCGTAATGAGATCCGTCGTATGCTTGTAGTACACCGAAGCCAGTAGAGTATTGCCGCCGCCAAAGGTCTTGGAATAAGACGCCTCGAGCGAATTGGTGAACTCGGGCTTCAGCGCCGCGTTGCCGCGCGTCCAGTTCAGCTGGTTGGTGGAGTCGATAAAGGGAATGACCTGCATGAAGAAGGGACGCGTTACGCGCCGTGTATAGCTCAGCTGCACCTCTTGCCGGCCGCCCAGCTTCTGGCTCAGAAAGACCGATGGGAAAAGGCTTACGGGATATTTGTTGGTGAAGACCTGCTTCGTGTCCGTCAGCTCGCCGCGGTAGTCGGAGCTCTCCGCACGCAGACCCACTTGATAACCGAAGTTCTTGATGGCATCGGAGAAAGAAACATAGCCCGCATACACATTATCCTTACTCGTATAATTACTGGAAGCCGAAGGAACGGCCTGGTATAATCCGGTAGCCGCATCGTAATAATAATTGCCCTGGCCGTTGCTCATCGAACGCAATTGCACGCGCGCGCCCGCTTCCAGCTTGGCCGCGCCTTTCAGCGGACTCACATAATCGCTTTGCAGGGTCACGAAGCGGTTGGTGCCGCTGCCGATGATCTGCTGCTGCGTATTGCCCATCTTCAGTCCGCCGCTCTCGCTGTAGATATCCGTATTGTACAACGCATTGCTGCTGCTCCTGCCCGAGAAAATATTTACGTCGGCGGTAAGCTCGCGGCCCTGCCTGGGGAAAAGATATTTGAAGCCACCCTGCACACCGTAGGCGTTGAAGCTGCGGTCGGTAACGGTGTTGCGCTCGCTGTAGCTGAGGTGGGAGCCGCCTTCGTAAGCGCTGTCGGTTTGCAGGAAATCGTGCGGGTTGAAGCTGCCGTGCACCTTTACTAGTCCGAGCGAAAATGTAGTGCGGTTGGTAGCGAAATAATCCACGCCGACGCGACCGAAAAGAAAGCCGCCGTTCATGCGGTTGCTGCCGCTTTGCTGCACCAGCATGTTGGGCGATGTGACCAGGCTCCTGATATCCGTAGTGCTCGTGCCGCGGTTGCGCATCTGGTTGCCGAAGGTGCTCAGCGATACGTTGAACTTGTTCTGCCGCAGGCTGAAGCTCGCGCCGCCATTGAGTCCGCCGCGCTTGTCTATGCCCGCAGTGACGTTGCCGTTATAGCCGCTCTTTTTATTTTTCTTGAGGACGATGTTGAGGATGCCGGCATTGCCGCCCGAGGCGTCGTATTTGGCCGAGGGATTGGTGATCACTTCCACGCTCTCGATCGCATCGGCCGGTATCTGGTCGAGGGTGAGGGTGGTGGGACGGCCGTCGATATAAATCTGCGGGCTTGCATTGCGGAGGGTTACGTTGCCGTCGATGTCGACATTTACGGAGGGAACGTTCTTCATCACATCTACGGCCGTGCCGCCGGCGCTCACGATGTTCTGGTCTACGTTAAAAACTTTTTTGTCGATGTCCATGCGCAGCCGCCCGGTGGTGGCGGTTACGACGACTGTCGCCATTTGCTGCACGTCCGTTTTCAGTACGATGTTGCCGAGGTCTTTGTCGAAATTAGCACCCATGCTTGCGGGCATTTGCGCGGGCGGTCCATTGGTGGCCGGCGCGCCCGCGGCCGGTGCGGACATAAAGCTGATGGATTGATTATATGCCTGGTAGCCGGTGGCCGATATGGTGAGCTTCAGCGGTCCGATGACGGGCAGCCCTTCGAGGCTGAAGTCGCCGTTGGCCTGCGTGGATCCGCCCTTCAGCAGGGTTTCCTTCATCTTGCCGGTGGCTGAATCCTTCCGGCTTTGAAGCACTACGATGGAGGCATCGCGGATGGCCTTGCCGCTACTGTCGGTAAGCTTGCCGTAGATGTGACCGATGCTTGGCGGCGCCTGCATGCCGGCGGGCGGCTGTGCGCTTGCTGCCAGTACGAAATAAAAGCAAGTCAGCAATAAAACTATCTTTTTCATATATATTTTTTTATGATTTTCTGGCCAGTGCGCTAAATTATAACCGCCGCAACGGAGAAACGGGTAAATGCGACAAACCCGAAAAATGTCGCGATGAAAATCGAAAGCGCCCGCCATGACCGGGCTTCTGGCATGGGCGCAGGGTCACAATCCGCTCCCAGTGCGGGCTACAAGCCGGGTGCGTTTACAATCCTGTTGTGCTTAATGAACAATGAGCGAGAAAAGCTTGTCGCGGTAGTTGTCGCTGACGGGAATGCTGGAAGCGCCGATGCTGACCGAACGCCTGGTGATGGTATCGAGCTTGCCGATAGGAACGATATACGAGCGGTGCACCCGTACGAAGTCCGTACGCGGCAGCGATTCCTCGAAGTACTTGAGGTTCTGGAGGATGAGCAGGGGGCTGGTCATCCCGCTGAGATGGATCTTGGTATAATCCTTCAACCCTTCGAGGTAAAGAATATCGTTATAAAACACCTTATGGATCTTGTGCGCCGCATTGATAAAGAAATATTCACGGCCTGTAACGGAGCGGTTGGCCCTGCCGTCGATATAATCCTTGGCGCGGTTAACGGCACTCACGAAGCGCTCGAAGCCGATGGGCTTCAGCAGGTAGTCGACGGCATTGAGCTCGAAGCCTTCGAGCGCATAGTTGGGGAAGGCGGTGGTGAAGATGACCTCGGGCTTCTTGCGCAGCGTGCGAAAGAACTCGATACCGGAAATATCGGGCATCTGTATGTCGATAAGGAGCAGGTCGATGGGCTGTTCGTCCAAGCAGGGCAGCGTAAGCAGCGGCTCGTTGGAACGCGCCACGAGATTGAGAAAGCCGATCTTGCTTATATACGATTCCAGGAGGTCCAGCGCAAGCGGCTCATCGTCGATGATCAGGCAGTTAATCACGGTTCAGGTCTATTTTAAGGTTTACAACGTAGCAGTAATCGTCATGCACCACATCGAGACTGTGGCTGCCGGGGTAGATGAGCTGAAGCCGCCGGATCGCATTTTTCAAACCGACGCCCTGGTGCTCAAAAGTATTTTCTCCAACGACGGGATTGCGAACAATCAGTGTTAATGTTTTTGCAAAAACCCCGATGTCGATCGTTATCTCCGATGAATGGCGATAGCTGATGCCGTGCTTGAACGCATTCTCGATAAATGTAATAAGCAGCAGCGGCGCTATCGACAGTCCCTCTAATTCACCCCTTACGCTGAAGTGCACCTGCACCTTGTCCGATAGGCGCAACCGCTGCAGGTCGATATAGTTCACGAGGTAGTGAATGTCTTTTTGCAGCCCGATCTTTTCCGCCGCACTTTCATAGATCACGTAGCGCAGGATCTCCGACAGCTTCAGTATCGACAGCTCCGCATTCGCCGACCGGTGGTAGACCTGCGAGTAGATGCTGTTGAGCGTATTGAAAAGAAAATGCGGGTTGATCTGCGATTTGAGAAGGTTGATCTCCGCCTTCAACGATGCGTTCTCGAGCGTGCGCTTTTCGTCCTGGCTCTTCAGGAAGAAAAAGGCAAGGTGGATAAACCCGCCCAGCAGCACGAGGAAGAAAGTGGATGAGAGCACATTCGTGAGCACCATGAAAAAGAGGCGCTCCGGGAAAGAAAATATTTCGGGCCCGACGGGTGGCCGCATCATGCCGGCACGCATGAAAGCCGCGTCCCGCGCACCGAAGCGCATGAAGCCCGGCACCGGCCCGCGCATCAGGTCGCCCATGAAGGCCCGCTCGCACGCCAGGTGCTGCACAAACAAAAGCAACACGGTGCCAAACAGCAGCAGGCAATACGTAGCTCTTTTACCCCGGATGAAAAAACGCGGTATGAGAAAAAAATAATTGAGATAGAAAAAACCGATGAGGAAAACCTTGTTCACAAGCTCTTTGTACAGGAAGGCGCGGTTGGCGATCTGTATGCGAAAAAAGAATGCGGGCAGCGTAAAGAAAAGCAGCCAGGCAACGAGGTGCGTGCCGATCACGAGCACCAGCTGCCTGGATGTTTTGATCTTCTTTATATCGAAGAGGTAGTAAAAGAACGCGGTCCTGCTTTCCTTCATGGTTTTATTTTGAGGCGAGGGCCTGCACTTCGCCCGCTGTCAGCGCGGGCCGCTGCCTGGCCCTGATCTTCTTCAGCACGAGTGCCGCCGCTGCCGCGGCCTGCGCCTCCGAGCGAAAGCCGCGGCTGTCCGACAGTACCGGCATGTTCTCCTGGTGAATGACCACCGTTTCGTTTACGAGAATATCATAGCCCCAGCCTTCGCGGCCGTGAAATGTAGCGTAGCTGCACGCCGGTTCTTTCCGTGCACACCCGGCGGCAAAAAGCAGCAGGCTGATCGCACCAGCAAAAAAGCGCTTAGTCATTACTGTTATATTCAGTGTCGGGTTGAAGCTCGTACATGTTGTCATAGGAAAGCGAGCCGTTGCGACCCGTAAGCACGAAGCCGCGCTCGCCAAGCGTAAAGGCCACGCCCCCGCTCCTCGGCGATCCTTCGAAGTTTGTCTTCTCCGTCCACAGGTCGTTGGCCGCATCGTAGGCCCAGGCCGTGCCCAGCAGCGAGCCGTTCTCGCCCGTGGCCACGTAAGCCTTGCCGCCCATCACGAAGGCCACGCCATTATAGCGCGCTATGCTCGTGTAGTCGTCGTCATACGCATCGTCGGTGGCGTCGGAGATCTTTCTTTTCTGGGTCCATGTATCCGATGACTGGTCGTATACCCAGAGGTCGTTGAGGGCGGTGCCGTTGTTGTTGCCCGAGCATACATAGGCTTTCCCATCGAGCACGAAGGACATAGCCGCGGAGCGCTTGGTGCCGCCGAGGCTTGCCTTCTGCGTCCACGCGTCGGTGGCGGGATCGTACTCCCAGAGGTCTTTGAGGTAGTTGCCGTCGAAGCCCGAGCAGATATAGCCTTTGCTGTTGACTGCGAAGCCCACGGCATCGTAGCGGCCGCTGCCCGCGAAGGCGGCTTTTTGCGTCCATTGGTTCGAGGTGGGATCGTACTGCCAGAAATCACTGAGCTTGTTGCTGCCGTCGAAACCCGTGCCCACATAGCCTTTGCCATTGATGGTGAAGGCTACGGCCGAGTTGCGCGCCAGGCCGGGCAGGCTGGCCTTTTGCGTCCAGTACTTCAGGTTTGCATCGTATTCCCAGAGATCGTTGAAGCGTTCGGTGCTGGTAGTGCCGGTGGCGAGGTAGGTCTTGCTGCCGATGGTGAAGCTGACGGCCTCGCTGCGGGCATTGCCGTCGAAGTCGGAGCTGGCCACCCAGTTGCCCACAAGGTCCGATGTGCTGTCGCTCGATTTGGTACAGCTGCTGATCGCCAATGCCATCGCCGCACACAGCACGCAGTACGATAAAGTTGTCTTGGTCATGCCTATAAATTTTTGTCGAAAGTATTCGCGCACCTCACTAATGCCGTCATAAAATAGACCAGCAGCAACGCTGCCCGGACGGATCGCCCATAAAAATCTACCAGGTCCCCGACAGCCTTCATCGGCCGCAATTGCCCGCCCGTAGCAGCTTGCAGCGCATTCATAGAGCCGGGTGGCGCCGTGGTAGATTTTTTCGCATCGCCCGTCTACTATAACAAGTCGTGAAGGAGGCCGCACGATATTTTGCGCCAGGTTTTCACTAAAAACACTTGTATGCTCCTGAGAAAATTAGAAAGGCTGTGGCCCCTTGCCGCACTGGCGCTGCTGCTGCCGGCCTGTTATAAAAAAGACATCCAGTTCGGCGAGGCGCTCGGCAACAGCTATACCAAACTGCTGCAGGTAGACACCGTGGCCGTGAGCCTCTCCACCTATGTGCTCGATTCATTCGCCACCAACACCATCGAGGATTTTGCGATGGGCACTTATTCCGATACGGCGCTCGGCCTCATAAGCGCGCGGCCCTTCCTCCGCCTCTCGCAACCCACCGATGCGGCGATCGAGAATGGCGCCATATACGATTCGCTTACATTCACGGTGCGGCTTGCGCACGAGTATTATGGCGATACGATGCAGACGCAACAGCTCGTCATCAACGAACTCGATGCACCGATAAATTATACATACGGCACTTACCTTTTCAACACCAGCACCATTGCCGAAAAGCCCGTGCCGCTGGGTACTAAGTCGGTGCGCATAAGACCGCACCTAGACGATTCGGTATCCGTGCGCCTCGACGATGCAAAGGGCCGCGAGCTGTTTAACAAATTAATATCGGGCAGCACCGATGTTACCACCGCCGACGGCTTCCTCAATTATTTCAAAGGTGTTTCGATCGGCCTTACGTCGGCCACGCCCGGCGCCATCCATCGCTTTCACCATACCGCCGACTCGGTCTTCATGAGCCTTCATTACCATACCGGCACGCCCTACCTCGAAAAAAAGACCAGGCTCTTTGCCTTCAGCAACGACATCTATTTCAACCGCCTCGTCTCCGACCGGTCGGGGACGCCGCTCGTCGGCCCTACGCGCACCGAACTTCCTTCCGTCGGTACGGGCAACCATGCTTTTGTTCAGGGCGGCATGGGCGTGCTCCTGAAGCTCGGCTTCCCGACGCTGCGCAATCTTTTGCAGGCCGATCCCACGATAAAGCTGATGAAAGCCACGCTGGTGCTGCGCGTGCCGCCCGGCAGCTACGATGGCAAGCGCTTCCTGCCCGCAGGCTTCTTTCTTTCCCAGACCGATGCCTCGAATAATATCGGCAGTGCCGTGGTCAACACCGACGGATCGATCCTTTACGGCACGCCCATGGTCGACAATATCTACGATACGCCGACCTACTACAGCTACGACCTTACGAGCCAGGTGAACACGCTGCTTACGTCGGGCGGGTCGGAGAACAACGGCTTCTTCCTGCTTAACGATTACCCCGGCAGCTCCACCGACGTGAGCCGCGCCTTATTCAATAATTCGCTTACGGCGGAAGGCTCACAACTGGTGCTTTCCTTCCTGAGCTTAAAAAATTAAAACCATGCTGACCAAAAAGGCAAGACTGCTTCCCCTCCTGCTGCTGCCCGCCACGCTATTTGCCCAGAATATGAGCTCGCCCTATTCCATCTATGGCATCGGCGATATCGACCATCGTTATTACAACGCCAACAGCGGCATGGGCTACACCGGTCTTGCGCTGAAGACGGGTCTCTTCGGCAACGGCAACAACCCTGCATCGGCTACGGGTCTCGACAAAAGTTTTTTTATGGTCGACGTGAACACTGCCGGGCGCAGCGTTACGTATGCGGGCGATGCCATCGATGCGGAGAACCGCGCCAACCAGGACTTTGCGATCAAGCGGCTCGCACTCGCTGTCAAGCTCAATTCTTTCTGGGCCAGCGGCATCGGCATGCGGCAGTTCAGCAAGGTCAATTACAGCTTTCAAAGCACGAAGACCGTCGAAGGCACGGGCAGCAAGCTCCTGATCAACTACAGCGGCGACGGCGGCCTGAATGAATATTACTGGAATAACGCCTTCAGCATCGGCCGGCATTTTTCGGTGGGCATCAACACCTCTTTCATCGCAGGCCCGATCAACCAGACCGAGACCATCACCGACGACGTAAACACCTTCGCCAGCACGCGCCGCGACTATTACGCAAACGGACGCCTCGAGTACGGCATGATCTACAGCGGCAGCCTCTCGAAAAAATGGAACCTCTCCATCGGCGGACGCTACGCGCGGCAAACAACCATGAACTACGAGCGCTCACTGACCGTTACCCAAAACACAACCACCACGCTTGTCGATAACGAGTTTGTAAAATATGCGGGCTTTCAGCTTCCCCGATCTTACGGCGCAGGCATTGCACTGACAACGAAGAACGGCACGCGCACCATCGCCGCCGACTACTCCGCCAGCGACTGGGCGGGCCTCGATGTGAAAGGGTCGGGCTGGAAGCTCGTGAACAGCTCCCGTATTTCTACGGGTATGGAGTTCGCGTCGTTTACCAATGCCTTCAACCGCAACGTGCAGAAGAAGTCCTTCCAGCTCGGCGCCTTCCTCGACAACTCCTACCTCGCCGTGAATGGCCATCAGATCATGGAATGGGGTGTGACTACGGGCCTGGCGCGCACGCTGAAGAGCGGACTTGTGATCGGCGGTTCGGTGGAGGGCGGCATACGCGGCACCACGCAGGCGGGACTGATACGCGAAAACTATTTTCAGTTCAACCTCAACTTCTCCTACCGCGATTTTATTTTTTCGAAGGGACGCAAGTACAATTAAAAAAAAATCCCGCCAGCTGGCGGGATTTTGTAATCGGAAAAAAGGAACCACTCAATTCTTTATAATCACCTGCGATGAGGTTGCACCTTTCTTGTCGGTGACCGTCACGAGGTAGTAGCCTGTATTCAGCTTCAGCGACAGCGACTGGCGGGCCGAGCTCAGGACACCGGCGTAGAGCTGGTTGTGACCGGAGAGATCGGAGACCGCGTAGTGCGCAGGCAGCCTTTCGGGCGAGAGCACCAGCTGCACCGAGCTTGTAAACACCGTAGGCACAGCCTGGAAAAAGGCCGGCACGGCGATCTTCAGGGGTTCGGCGCCGGTGGCGATGCTGAAGCCGCTGCTGTGGCGCGCTTCCACGCGGTAGTAGGCAACGGGCGTTTCTGCGGGCGGAGCCTGCGTTACGGCATAGCTGCCGAGGATGGCATTACCCCTGGGCGCTACCGTTTCCACATCTTCGAACCGTTGGTTGTCGCGGCTGCGCTGGAGCACGAAAGTCCAGTCGGAGGCGAGGGCGGCGGCGGTCCAGGTGATGCGTACTTCGTTGCCGGCGGCGTTCAGCTTCAGGTTGCCGAGCACGAGGTCGCGCGAACCGATGTTGAACAGCTGGGCATTGCCCGACACACCGTTGGCGTTGCGGCGGTTGTGGTTGAGGGCGAAGGCGGGCTGCTGGCCTTTGGAGAGGCTGAAGTTGGCCTGGCCCTTGTCGTCCGCGGCTTTGCGGGCAAGCACCTGTCCGCCCGATGAAGTGCTGTAAAGCTCTACGTCGCTGCGCGGCACGCAGCCGCTTACGAAATAGCCGGCGTTGCCATCCACTTTATAGGAAAGTACGCGCACTGTGGGCATGAGGCCCGAATTGCAGGTTTTGCAAAGCGGTACGCTGCCCTGGCTGCGCGCGCGTGCGGCGGCCAGCTCGTGCGCGCCGTCCTGGTAGGCGGTTTGCGCAACGGCCAGGAGGCCGATATGTCCGAACGCTATTAATAAACCGTATTTTTTCATAACTCGTTTTTAAGGATGATGATAAATCAATGTACCATGTTCAGGGGTCTGAAGAATGCGGCTTGCGCAACGCTTACCGAGATCACGGGCGAGCAGATGTTGCTCACGAAATTGCTGAGGTCCTGCGCGCGGCGCTCGAGGTCGTTGAAGCCCCATTTGCGCACGACGCTTGTTCCGGGATAGACGCGGCCGGCCGGGTCTTTCACGTAGAACAGTTTGGTGAGGTTGCCGTCAGTGGCATCTTCCGCAGCCGAGGTCGAGTCGTCGCCGAGCTTATAGGAAGCGCCTGTGAACGGTGCAACGGCGCCGGGTTTCAGGATCACGTCAACGCCGGTGAGGAAGGGCGATACCTGCGTCTTGTGCGAGCCGCTGCTGGGGCTGAACAGGAAGCTGAGCATCGACCAGTATTGCAACGGTGTGGATCGGCCCACGTAGTTGATCTCCGTGAACACGGTCTTTGTTTCGGCGCTGTGGCAACCTTTACAGGTGTTCGAGGAAAATATCTCGCGCGTGGAATCGTCGGTGATGAAGCCGCTGCCGGGTGTGGACGAGCCGTCCCAGAAATCGGGCGCATCGAGGGGCGATTGGCTGCGGTAGTTCACCTTGCCGGCCTGGAAGGGCACGCCGCTGAAGGTCAGGGGCACGGTGAAGTTGTTGGCCTTGATGGCGGCGCTGTTGCTGTTGGCCCAGCTGGCGAGCAGGGTCAGGTCGGCACTGGTGGCGCCGTTCTGTCCGTTGTACTTGCTTTGAGGCTCGAGGGCCGG
>Ga0247771_1000319_pt1 | contig 16330 bp, 15 predicted proteins | sample UWRJL197509C6_FD_179948 | JGI IMG/M metagenome (GOLD analysis project Ga0247771, IMG submission 179948) | Plant litter microbial communities from Arlington Agricultural Research Station in Wisconsin, United States - UWRJ-L197-509C-6 | ecosystem: Environmental > Terrestrial > Plant litter >...
ATTTCATAGTGTTTCCGCGGTCATGGCGGAGGGGAAACACCCGGTCCCATTCCGAACCCGGTAGTTAAGCCCTCCTGCGCCGATGGTACTGCACTGGTGACGGTGTGGGAGAGTAGGTCACCGCGGGACAATTATTCCCTGAAAGGGCTTGTGATGGGGGCACATCTTATGTGCTCAAATCACAAGCCCTTTTCGGCGTGTTCAGGCGTGTCCATAGGAGGAATCAGGTGTCCAGGTTCGGGGAACGTCCCGGCGACCGTCAGCGTGGCCAGGGAGACCGACCGCGCCGTTCCGATGGTGGCCCAGCCCACAGCGATCGCAAGCCGGCCAGTGGTGGCCGCGCGACCGGTGCCGAGCGTGCCGCGGGTTATCCGCGCCGCGACGACAAGAACAACCCCAGCTCGCCGGATCGACCGAAGCGCGACCAGCGCGGAGCCTCCAGTGGTGGTGAGCGCCGCGAGTACAAGCCGCGCGACGACCGTCCTCGCTACGACAAGCCCCGTGGCGCCTCTGGCTCTTCCAGTGGTGGCGGTTACCCCCGTCGCGACGACCGGGCGGGCAGCGGTTCCGGTGAGCGGCGCGAGTACAAGCCCCGTGACGACCGCGGTGGCGAGAAGCGCGAGTACAAGCCCCGCACCGAAAGCGGTTCCGGCGGCTACCCGCGTCGGGACGACCGTGCGGGTTCCGGTGAGCGCCGTGAGTTCAAGCCGCGCGACGACCGTCCCCGTTACGACAAGGCGCGTGACGACCGCGGTGGCAGCACGTACCGCAAGGACGACGCTCCCCGCAGCGGTGGGTACCAGCGCACCGGGGGCACGGGCGGTTCCGGCAGCTCCTACAAGCGCGACGACCGTTCCGGTGGCGCGGGCCGTTCGGGTCCGGACTTCCGGTCCCGCACGAGCGGGACGCACCAGCGCGACAACCGCGACGGGCGCCCCGACTTCCGTCCCCGCGTGACGGGTGGCGGCAGCAGCTTCAAGCGCGACGACCGTTCCGGTGGTGGCTCTGGCGAGCGCCGCGAGTACAAGCCGCGCACCGAAGGCGGCAGCAGCTACCCGCGTCGCGACGAGCGCGGTGGCATCTCCAGCAACGGCAACAGCCGGTACCGCAGCACGGACGACAAGCCGCGCTACGACAAGCCCCGTGACGACCGGTCCAGTGGCGGTGACCGTCGGGACTTCAAGCCCCGCACCGGTTCCGGCGGCTACCAGCGCGACGACAAGCCGCGTTACGAGCGTCCGGCCTCCGGTGGCGAACGGCGCGAGTACCAGCCCCGTGAGGACCGCGGCGGCGAACGCCGTGAGTACAAGCCGCGCGAGGACAGCGGTCCGCGTCGCGAGGACAGCGCGGGCAGCCGGTACCAGTACCGCGACGACAAGTCCGTCGGTGGCGAGCGTCGTGAGTACAAGCCGCGTGACGACCGTGGCGAGAAGCGCGAGTACAAGCCCCGCACCGAAGGCGGCTACCCCCGTCGCGACGACCGTGCCGGGTCCGGTGAGCGGCGCGAGTACAAGCCCCGTGACGACCGCGGCACCAGCAGCTCCTCGCGCGACGACAAGCCGCGTTACGAGCGGCCCGCGGGCAACGACCGGCCGTCGCGGGAGGACCGTCCCCGTCACGAGAAGCCCCGTCACACCAAGGCTCCTCGTGCGGACGTGCCCCGTGACGATCCCGGCAAGGACGAGAAGCGCGAAGAGCGCAGCCGTCAGCGGGCCGCGCGGTTCCAGGAGCGCACGCCGCAGTACGGGTCGGGCGAAGCGGCCGCCGAGGCGGAGACGCCTGAGGTCGCCGTGGACGCCGATGTCGTCGCGGAGACGCCCGCGCAGGAGTCCGCTCCCGCCGCGCGCGAGACCGAGGGTGGCTACGAGCGGGCGCGTGCGCCCGAGCTGCCGCCGGAGGCGGACATCTCCGCGCTGGACCCCGAGATCAAGGGTGAGCTGCGCGGGCTGCCCAAGGGCCTGGCCGAGATCGTCGGTCGGCACCTGGCCGCCGCCGGGCTCCTGGTGGACAGCAACCCGGTGCTCGCGCTGGAGCACGCCCGCTACGCGCGTGGCAAGGCCGCTCGCATCGGTGTCATCCGCGAGGCGGCGGGTCTGACCGCGTACCACGCTGGTGAGTGGGCCGAGGCGTTGTCCGAGCTGCGTGCCGCGCGGCGGATGTCCACCGGCACCGGGCACATCGCCGTGATGGCGGACTGCGAACGTGCGCTGGGGCGTCCGGAGCGGGCGCTGGAGCTCGCCCGTGAGGTTCAGGGGCAGCCGCTGTCGCCGGACGAGGCTGTCGAGCTGCGGATCGTCGCGGCCGGTGCCCGTCGGGACATGGGGCAGTTCGACGCCGCCGTGGTGGCGCTCCAGGGTGAGGACCTCGACCCGAAGCGTCGCGACCCGTGGAGTGCTCGGCTGTTCTACGCGTACGCGGACAACCTCGAGGCCGCCGGGCGGTCCGAGGAGTCGGTGCAGTGGTTCCTGCACGCGGCGGAAGCCGATGACGAGAACGAGACCGACGCCGCTGAGCGGGCTTTCGGGTACACGCTGGTGGAAGAAGATGTCGAGGACGTCGTGGACGACAAGGAGAACGCGGAGCAGTGACCGAGACGTTGTTGGCACGGTATGACGCGCTGCTCCTGGACCTCGACGGCACCGTGTACCGGGGGAAAGATCCCGTACCCGGTGCGGCGGACGCCGTCGCGGCCGCTCGTGCCCAAGGGGTCGGCATCCGGTTCGTGACCAACAACGCCTCGCGCGCCGCGCAGGACGTGGTGGACCACCTCGTCGAGATCGGCTTCAACGCCGTGCTCGACGAGGTGAGCACCAGTGGGCAGGCGGCCGCCGCGATGTTGGCCGAGCGGGTGCCCGCCGGGTCCGCGGTGCTGGTGTTGGGGACCGCGGCTTTGGAGACCGAGGTTCGGCTGGTCGGGTTGACGCCTGTCCGGTCGGCCGAGGGTGCCGTTGCCGTGGTGCAGGGGTTGTCGCAGGACATGGGCTGGCGGGAGTTGGCCGAAGCTTGTGTGGCGATTCGCGGGGGTGCGTTGTGGGTCGCCTGCAACGCTGACGTGACGTTGCCTACCGAGCGTGGGTTGCTGCCGGGGTGTGGGGCGTTGGTGGCGGCGTTGAAGGCTGCTACGGATCGTGAGCCGTTGATCGCGGGGAAGCCCGCTGCGCCGTTGTTGGAGCAGGCGGCCAAGTCGTTGGGGGCTTCGCGGCCGTTGGTCGTGGGGGACCGGCTGGATACCGACATCGCCGGGGCGGTGAACGCCGGGATGGATTCGTTGCTGGTGTTGACCGGGGTTTCTACCGAGGCTGAGGCGTTGGCTTTGCCGGTGGAGTGGCGGCCTACGCATGTCGCGGCGGATTTGTCGGGGTTGATGGAGGGGGTTGGGCGGTCCTGGCTGTACTTGGGGGTCCTGGCTGTAGCCACCCGTGCGGGGGCGTCTCCCCACCCCGCTCGCGCAATTATTTCAACACCCGTTTTGTCTTGTCAAGGCGGGAAAGATGCCTTGACAAGACAAAACGGGTGCGAAGGCGCTTCGGATCGGGGTGAGGAGAGGGGGCTGGGCGACGCCCGGGTTGCGTGCTTCTGCTTTCGAGCTGCCCAGCTTGAGTGCCTCTGTCCTCGAGTTGCCCAGCTTGAGTGCTTCTGTCCTCGAGTTGCCCAGGGTGAGCGCTTCTGTTGTCGACCTGCTCAGGTTGAGTGCTTCTGTCCTTGGGCCTGGTCTGGCTGAGTGCTTCCGCCCTTGGGCTTGTCCCGTTTGCGTGCTTCCGCCTCTGGGGCTGCCCAGGTTGGGTGCTTCCGCTGTCGGACCTGCCCCGGTTGAGTGCTTCCACTCGATCTGGTCCCTGTTGCGTGTGTCCGCTTTGGGTGTTGTCCCTGTTGTGCGCTTCTGCCTTGAGCCTCTGCCCGGTTGGGCGTCCTCGTCTCGGTCGCGTGTGCTTGGTGCGTGCGTCCGGCTGGGGGCGTTGTGGGGGGTTGGTTCGTCCGCTTGAGTGAAAAGCTTGCCGTTCGGGAAAGTTGTGGCAGCGAAGTCGTGGGTGTTTCGGGGGGCGGGTTTGGGGCACCGTGGTCCCTGTTCGGGCACGGTGTTCATCTGTGTCCTGCCTGGTTGTCGGGCAGGGTTCACCTTGGTTTCTACGTGGGGTTCGGGTCGTCGGTTCAGGTTTTCGGCGGGAAGCGCGCTATGCCACTCTCGCGCGTGTTCTGTCGGAGCGATCCGCTACCGTGAACGGGTGAACGTCGACGTTCCCCTGCCCGGTCCGCCGGTCGACCCCGTGGTGGGGATCGACTCCGCGTTGGCCGGCCTGGAGGGCTTGGAGCACCTGGAGATCGTGGACCACGTGGCGAGGTTCGACATCGCGCACACGGCGTTGACGGTCGCGCTGTCGAGCATCGACAAGGTCTGACCCGGTGCCTCGGAGGTCTCGGCTGGACGCCGAGTTGGTGCGGCGCGGTCTTGCCCGGTCACGGGAACACGCCAGTCAGCTGGTCACCGACGGGCGGGTGACGGTTCGCGGGACGGTCGCGACCAAGCCCGCAACGGCCGTGGAGATCGACGCCGCCGTGGTGGTGCGTGCCGATGTCGACGACCCGAACTGGGCGTCGCGCGGGGCGCACAAGCTGGTGGGGGCGTTGGAGGCGTTCTCCGACATCGTCGTCGACGGTGCTCGGTGCCTGGACGCGGGCGCGTCCACCGGGGGGTTCACCGACGTGCTGCTGCGTCGTGGGGCCCGGCAGGTCGTGGCCGTCGACGTGGGGCGCGGGCTGCTGGACTGGCGGTTGCGCACCGACGAGCGCGTGGTCGTGAAGGACAAGACGAACGTTCGCGCGCTCACCCCCGACGACATCGGCGGGCCGGTCGACCTCGTGGTCGCCGACCTGTCGTTCATCTCGCTCAAGCTCGTCCTGCCCGCGCTCAAGTCGTGCCTGAACCCGGACGGCGACCTGGTCCCCATGGTCAAGCCGCAGTTCGAGGTCGGCAAGGACCGGCTCGGATCCGGCGGGGTCGTCCGCGACCCCGAACTGCGGGCCGACGCCGTGCTGACCGTGGTCGCCGCGGCCGCCGAACTCGGGTTGCGGCTGCACGGCGTGATCGCCAGCCCGCTGCCCGGTCCGTCCGGCAACGTCGAGTTCTTCGTCCGGCTCCGGCCGGGCGACCCCCTGGACGCGGAAACCGCCGCCGTGCTCGTCCGAACCGCTGTCGCGGAAGGGCCCCAATGACCGAACGGGAAGTGCTCCTCGTCGTCCACACCGGGCGGCAGAGCAACATCAAGCTGGCCATGGAAGTGGCGCTCCGCTTCGCCGAGGCGGGGGTGCGCCTGCGGCTGCTCGACGACGAAGCGCCGCAGCTCTACCCGTGCTGCTCCATGAGCATCGTGCCCGCCGACGACAAGGCCGCCGAGGGCACCGAGCTCGTGTTCGTGCTGGGCGGTGACGGGACGCTGCTGCGCGCGGCCGAACTGGCCCGCGCGGCGGGCGTCCCGGTGCTGGGCGTCAACCTCGGCCGGGTCGGGTTCCTCGCGGAAGCCGACTCGGACATGCTGCACGAGGCCATCACCCACGTCATCGAGCAGGACTACCACGTCGAGGAGCGGATGACGGTCGACGTGACCGCCTCCGTGAACGGCGAGGAACTCGTCAAGACGTGGGCGCTCAACGAGGCCAGCGTGGAGAAGAGCTCCCGCGAGCGCATCCTCGACGTGGTCGTCGAGATCGACGGCCGCCCGGTGTCGGCGTTCGGCACCGACGGCGTGCTGTGCGCGACCCCCACGGGGTCCACGGCCTACGCGTTCTCCGCGGGCGGGCCCGTGGTGTGGCCGGACGTGCAGGCGCTGCTGGTCGTGCCGAGCAACGCGCACGCCCTGTTCGCCCGGCCCCTCGTGGTGTCGCCGCGGTCCACCGTGGCGTTCGAGGTCGACCCGAACGGCCACCCCGCCGTGCTGTGCTGCGACGGCCGCCGGACGTTCGACCTGCCCGCCGGGACGCGCGTCGAGGTCGCCGGTGGCGAGACGCCCATCAAGCTCGTGCGGCTGCGGGAAGGACCGTTCGCCGACCGGCTGGTGGAGAAGTTCTCGCTGCCCGTGCAGGGCTGGCGCGGGCCATCGGTCGGCTGACGGCACCGCTGGGACACGCCGTGGTGACCGGATTCGCCTCCCGAGGCACCCCACTGTCGGTGCGTGCGGCTAGGGTTCGCCCTGTGTTGGCCGAGATGCGCATCCAGGGCCTCGGTGTGATCGATGAGGCAACCCTAGAACTCGACTCCGGATTCACCGTGGTGACTGGTGAGACCGGTGCGGGCAAGACCATGGTCGTGACCGGGCTCCACTTGCTGAGTGGTGGTCGGGCCGAGGCGTCGAGAGTGCGCACCGGTGCCGACAAAGCCGTGGTGGAGGGCCGATTCAGGGCACCCGCCGGCAGCCCGGCCGCGAAGGTCGCCGACGAGGTCGGCGGCGAACCGGACGAGGACGGCACCGTGATCGCGGTGCGCACGGTCGGGTCGGACGGCAGGTCGAGGGCACACCTCGGCGGCCGTTCGGTGCCGGTCGGCGTGCTCGCGGAACTCGCGGAGCAGCTCCTCGCCGTGCACGGGCAGAACGACCAGTTGCGGCTGCTGCGGCCGTCGGAGCAGCGGGCGGTCCTCGACCGGTTCGCGGGCGACGACGTGTCCGAGCCGCTCGGCCAGTACCAGCGGCTGCGCGAGGAGTGGCTGCGCGTCGCGAACGAGCTGACCGAACGGTCCGAGCGGTCGCGGGAACTCGCGCGCGAGGCGGACCTGCTGCGCCACGGGCTCGGCGAGATCGAGGCGGTCTCCCCCAAGCCGGGGGAGGACGTCGAACTCGTCGACGAGGCCCGCAGGCTCGCGGACGCCGACCAGTTGCGCGAAGCGGCGACGGGCGCGCAGTTCGCGGTGAGCGGCGCGGCCGACGGCGACCCGGACAACCCCGGCGCGCTGGGCCTCATCGGCGAGGCCCGCAGGCGCGTGGCGACGTCGGAGGACCCGGCGCTGCGCGGGCTGGAGTCGCGGCTGATCGAGGCCGCGGCCGTGCTCGCGGACGTGGGGGCCGAGATCGGGTCGTACCTCGACCACCTCGATGCGGACCCGAACCGGCTCGAGACGGTGCTGGCGCGGCAGTCCGAGCTGAAGCACCTGACCCGCAAGTACGCCGCCGACATCGACGGCGTGATCGCGTGGGCCGAGAACGCGAACGAGCGGCTCTCGACGCTCGACACGTCCGACGAGGCGCTGGCCGCGCTGGCCGCCCGCCGCGACGAGCTGGCCGCGGAACTCGCGGTCTACGCCGCCCAGGTCTCCACCGCGCGCACCAGCGCCGCGGAGGAACTGGGCAAGGAGGTGTCGGACGAGCTGACCGGGCTCGCGATGCCGCACTCCAACATCGAGGTCGCCGTGCACCCGCGGGCCGCCGAGAAGGGCGACCCGCAGGCGTTGCAGGTCGGCAAGGTCCTGCTGCACGCGGGCGCCAGCGGTGTCGACGAGGTCGAGCTGCGCCTCATCGCGCACCCCGGCGCTCCCGCGCTGCCGGTGCACAAGGGCGCGTCCGGCGGTGAGCTGTCACGGGTGATGCTCGCGCTGGAGGTCGTGCTGTCGCACTCCGACCCGGTGCCCACGCTGGTGTTCGACGAGGTCGACGCCGGTGTCGGCGGTCGGGCCGCGGTGGAGGTCGGCAGGCGGCTCGCCCGCTTGGCGCGCAGCCACCAGGTCATCGTCGTCACCCACCTCCCGCAGGTCGCGGCGTTCGCGGACCGGCACCTGGTGGTGGACAAGACGGCGGACGGGATCCTCACGCGCAGCGGCGTCCGGGTGCTGGACGAGTCGGAGCGCGTGGTCGAGCTGGCCCGCATGCTCGCGGGCATGGACTCGACGGACACGGGCCGCGCGCACGCCGTGGAACTGCTCGCGGCGGCCAAGGCGGACAAGGACAGCGCCCCCGTGGTGAGGCGCAAGACGCGTAAAAAGGTGACATGAATCCAGCCGGGATGAACCGCCGCCTCATCGGAGCGGTCGCGCTGGCGCTCAGCGCGGTCGCGACGATCGGCGGCGTCCTCCTGCCGCTGTACCGGGAGACCCGCACGTTCCCTGGGCAGAACTCCAGCCTGGTCGTGACGGCGTTCGGCAGCACCGGGGCCGGGGCGTCCACCCCCGGTTTCGCCGTGCCGCTGGTGCTCGCGGCGCTGCTGCTGCTCGTCGCGGCCGGGCTGGTGTTCCGCGACAGCCCATCGACGCCCCTCGGACGGATGGCGGCCATCGCGGGCGCGGCCGTGCTGCTGGGCGCGGCGTGGTCGGTGTACCTGTTCATCACCAACCTGTCGGCGCTCGCCCTGGCCGCCGTGCCACCGGGTGGGACGCTGGTCCAGACGTTGGACGTCGGCCTGGTGCTGCTCGGCGGCGGTTGGGTCGTCGGCACGGTCGGCGCGGTGCTCGTGCAGGACCTGCCCGAGCCGGACACCACCCAGGACGAGTTGCGGGAACGCGCCGAACGCGTTCGCGAGACGGTCCGGACCAGCGAGCGCTTCCGCGCCCCTCGGCGCGAGGAGTCCGTGGTGCCGGAGCGGATCCCGGTGCCGCAGGAGGCCCGTGCCGCGGACCTCACGCGCAAGACGCCGCCCGCCGACCCCCCGCGCGAGGAGGCCGTTCCGTCGTCCGGTGGCAAGCGGCGGCGCAGGCACGCGCTGCGCGAGCGCGACGAGGAACCCGAGAACGACGAGGCGATCATCTACCAGCTGCCGGACGTGGCGGTCGACGACGTGGCCACGCCGCCGCTGGGCTTCCCGCCCGCCGAGTTCGGCCCCCAGGAACCCGAGTCGTACGGCTTCCCGCCCGAGGAGTTCGGGCCGCAGGGCCCGGAGGACGAGCCCCAGCCGACCACCCGCGTCACCCTCGACCCGATCGACCCCCCAGGCCGTTCATGAGGCGGAACATCGGCGTGTTCGCCCTGGTCGCAGGCGCGGTCCTCGTGCTGGTCGGGTCGCTGCTGCCGGTCTACCGCCAGTCCTACCGGCTCGCCGAGCGCCTCGAGTTCGAGGTGACGGCGTGGAACGTCCGCACCATCACCGGCCCGCAGCCCGACACGGACGAGTTCCGCTCGTCGGTCCAGTACGGCGTGCCGCTGGTGGTCGCGGCCGGGCTCCTCGTGCTGGCCGTCCTGTTCCTGCGCGGCCGGTTCGCCGTCGTGGCGCGGTTCCTCGCGGCAGGCGTGCCGCTGATGCTCATCGGCGTCGTGTGGACCGTGTTCCAGGTGTTCCTGCGGCTGGCCGAGGGCAACCGGCGCGTCGACCCGATCACCGTGACGACACCGGGCCTCGGCCTGTGGATCCTGGCGGTGGCGTGCGCCGTGGCGCTCGCGGGCGGGATCCTGGTGCAACCCGCACCGGAACCGGTGGTGCGTGCGCCCGAACCCGAGGGTCCGGTCGTGTACCGGCTGCCCGACGCCGAAGAGCAGGAGCACGTGACGTAACCGGTCGACCGGGAGGATGACTGGTGGCGAAGGTGGAGGTCGGGGCGGGGCTGGCGGTGTGGGGGTCGTTCCAGCCGCTGTTCGAGCAGGAGCCGAACAACCCCGGCTCCCAGGAGTTCGTGGTGACCTCGTGGACGCAGACGGAACTGGGCGGGTCGAAGGCGGTGCTCTACGGGGTGCCGGTGCTCGCGGCCTCGGTGCTGCTGGTCCTGTGCGCCGCGCTGGTCCTGGTGGACGCCTGGCTGCCCGGCCGGGTCGCCCGAGCGGTGGGGGTGGGCGCGGTGCTCGTGCAGGGTGAACGGGTTCGCGTGCCCGTGGAGGAACGACCGGTCGTGCACCGGTTGCCGGACGGCGAAGAGCGCAGCGGGCCGGCGTAGCCGGTCGAACGGGGGGAACGTGGAACAGCCGGGTGGGGATGGTGTCGCCGCGAAGCGGCGGGTGCGGCGGGTCGTGGGCGCGGTCGGGCTGCTCGCGGGCGCCGTGGTGGCGGTGGTGGGGTCGACGCTGCCGCAGTACCGGCAGGTGTACGACTTCGGCGCCGGCCAGGCGACGACGTTCCGGATGACGCTGTGGGGCACCGACCTGGTCAGCGGTGGCGTGGTGAACGGTGACTCCACGCCGGTCCTCTACGGCGTGCCGGTGGTCGTGGCGGCGGTGCTGCTCGTCGTGGCGGCCTGCCTGGTGCTGGCCGCTCCGCGGCTCCCCGACCGGGTGATCGCGGCGACGAGCGTCGGCGCGCTGGGCGCGGCCGCGCTGCTCCTCGGGTCGGTGTGGACCGTGGGTCAACTCGTGTTGGCGAGTGTGGCGGACCACGGGGAGGGGACCCTGGTCATCACGGCGACCGTCGAGGGCGGCGTGTGGGCGTTGGTGCTCGCCTGCGTCCTGGCGGTGGCGGGTGGTCTGCTGGTGCAGGACTGGCCGGGGGTCGAGCCGCCGTCGCGACCGGAGCCGGTCGGCGCGGTCGTCTACCAGTTGCCGGACGAGGACGACACCGACACCCCTCCGCTGGGGTTCCCGATCCCCGGTAGCGCGGACTCGTGAGGCGCGTGGTCAGCGCGATCGCGTTGCTCGCGGGTGCCGTGCTGGCGGTGATGGGCCTGGCCCGGCCGTTGTTCGAGCAGACGCGGATGGACAGCGGGTACCGCAACGCCATCCGGCTGACCATGTGGGGCAGCGAGTACTCGTCCTCCGGCGGCTTCTCGCAGTCCAGCCCGAACCCGATCCTGTTCGGCGTGCCGGTGGTCGTCGCGGTGGTGCTGCTGGTCGTCGCGACCGGGCTGGTGGTGGCGGGGCCGCGGCTCCCGGCGTGGACCGTCGCGCCGACGAGGGTGCTGGCGGTCGCGGCTCCCGCGCTGCTGATCGGCTCGGTGTGGACCGTGGGTCAACTCGTGCTGGTGGCGGCCGGGGAGGACGACATCACCAGGGGGTCGATGGACACCACCGTGGGCGACGGGATCTGGACGCTGGTGGCCGCGTGCGCCGTGGCGCTGGCGGGCGGTCTGCTGGCCCAGCGCCGGGTCGTCGCGGCCCCGGAACCCGAGGGCGCGGTCGTGTACCAGCTCCCGGACGACGACGACACCGATACCCCACCGATGGGTGTCCAGATTCACCCATCAGTGTCCACAGAGGAATCATCACCCGGCTGAGCTGCCCGAACCGGTCGGCGTGGCTCCCGCCGCCCGCCAGTGGATCAGCCACCATCGGACGCATGAAGCTCTCCGGGTTGCTCAGCCGCACGAACCACGACCTGCCGGGCGCCATCGGCGTCGCTCGGGTCGATCGCCGCGCGGGCGACCTGCTGAGGCGGCTGAGTCCGGGCGACGTCGCGGTGCTCGACCAGGTCGACATCGACCGCCGGACGGCGGAGGCGCTCGTCGCCGCCGAGGTGGTCGGGGTGGTGAACGCGTCGCCGTCGATCTCCGGCCGGTTCCCGAACCTGGGGCCGGAACTGCTGATCGAGGCGGGCATCCCGCTCGTCGACAACGTCGGCAGCGCCGTCCTGCGCGACATCAAGGACGGCACGAAGCTGCGGCTGCTCGACGGGATCGTCTACGACGGCGAGACCGAGGTCGCGCGCGGCGAGGAGCAGAACGCCGAGTCCATCGCCGACGCGATGATCGAGGCGAAGGCGGGCATGGCCGCGCAGCTGGAGGCGTTCTCCGCCAACACGATCGAGTTCCTGCGCCGCGAGCGCGCGCTGGTGCTCGACGGGGTGGGCGTGCCGGAGCTGTACGTGCCGATGCGCGACCGGCAGGTGCTGGTCGTCGCGGGCGGTCCGAGCCACGCCGAGGAGTTGCGGCGGCTGCGGAAGTACATCCGCGAATACCGGCCGGTGCTCGTCGGCGTCGACACCGGCGCGGACACGCTGTTCGCCGCGGGCTACCAGCCGGACGTGATCGTCGGCGACCCGGACGGCATCGGCACCGCCACGTTGAAGGCGGGCAAGGAGGTCGTGGTGCCCGCGCAGACCGACGGCCACGCGCCCGGCCTGGAGCGCATCCAGGACCTCGGCATCGGGGCGGTGACGTTCCCGTCGTCCGGCAACGCCGAGGACCTCGCGCTGCTGATCGCCGAGGCGCACGGCGCGAGCCTGGTCGTGACGGTCGGCATCCAGGCGGGCCTGCGGGAGTTCCTCGACCGCGGCCACTCGGGCTCCAACCCGTCCACGTTCCTCACCCGGCTCAAGCTCGGCAGCAAGCTGGTCGACGGTGCGGCCGTCGCCACCCTGCACCGCAGCCGGGTCTCGTTCGGCGTGATCCTCCTGCTGGTGCTGGCCGCCGTGCTGGCGATGGTCGCCGCGGTGTCCGTGTCCGGGGTCGGGCACGTCTACGTCGACATCGCCGTCGACGCGTTCCACGCCGTCACCGACTGGTCGAAGGGGCTGTTCTCGTGATCTCGCTGCGCTACCACGTCGTCTCCATCACGGCGGTGTTCCTGGCGCTCGCCGTGGGCGTCGTGCTCGGGTCCACCGCGATCAGCAGCAGGCTGCTGTCCGGGCTGAGCGACGACAACGGCGCGCTGGGCAGGCAGGTCGTCGACCTCCAGGCCGAGCGCAACGCCCTCAACGCCAAGCTGTCCGAGGCCGACCGCTTCGCCACGTCCGTCGGCCCGCTCTCGGTGAAGACCCAGCTCGCGGACCGCACCGTCGTCCTCGTGACGACGGCCGACGCGCGCCCCGGCGACCGCGATTCGCTGGCCGCGCTGCTGCGAGCCGCGGGCGCCACCGTCACCGGCGAACTCCAGCTCACCGACTCCTTCGCCGACCCCCGCAAGTCCGACCAGCTGCGCGATCTGGTCGCCCGCCTGCAACCCGCGGGCACCCAGCTCCCCACCGCCTCCGACCCCGGCACGCGCGCGGGCGGCCTGCTCGGAACGGTGCTGCTGCTCAACAAGGACACCAACCAGCCCCAGGCCAGTTCCGAGGAGATCGCCTCCGCGCTCGGCGGTCTCGCGGGCGCCGGTTTCGTGAAACCCGGTCAAGGCCTCCGCCCGGCCCAACTGGCCGTCGTGCTCACCGGCGGGTCCGTCAGCGGAGACTCGGCCGGTGACCGCGCGGCGACCATCGCCCGCTTCGCCATCCAGCTCGACCGGTCCGGCGCGGGCACGGTGCTGGCGGGCGGCGACGGCTCCGCCAACGGCACCGGCGGCATCGGCGTGGTGCGAGCCGACACAGCGGCCACCTCGGTCCTGTCCACGGTCGACAACGCCGACACCGCGGCGGGCCGCGTGGTCACGGTGCTCGCGCTCCGTGAGCAGCTCGACGGCAAGTCCGGCCGCTACGGCGTCGCGGGCAACGCCGAGGCTCCCTCGCCGGGCCAAGCCAGCTGACCACTCTTTAGAGTGACGTTCACCGCACCGGCGACTCCCTCGCGAGGCCGCGTCGGTAGGTCGAGTCACCATTTTTTCGAGCAGGGTGGGGACGAAGTCTCTGCCCTGCTCGAAAAAATCGAGGCTCGACGTGCCGACTCCCAGGCGGCCTCGCCCGCCGTCTGCGGAGCAGCGGCCGTGTTACAGTCGTGGCCCGTGGACAGGGGTTATCCCCTTTCGGAAATCTTTCAGACCACGGGAGCCTCGTTGGTGCTCAACGCACGTACCACCAAGCACGTTTTCGTCACCGGAGGCGTCGCGTCCTCCTTGGGCAAGGGGCTTACGGCTTCGAGCCTCGGTCAGTTGCTGACTTCCCGTGGTCTGCGGGTGACCATGCAGAAGCTCGACCCCTACCTGAACGTCGACCCCGGCACGATGAACCCGTTCCAGCACGGCGAGGTGTTCGTCACCGACGACGGCGCCGAGACGGACCTGGACATCGGCCACTACGAGCGGTTCCTCGCGCGTGACCTGTCCGGCGAGGCGAACGTCACGACCGGGCAGGTGTACTCCGAGGTCATCGCCAAGGAGCGGCGCGGCGAGTACCTCGGCGACACGGTCCAGGTGATCCCGCACATCACGGACGAGATCAAGCGCCGCATCCGCGCGATGGCCGAGCCGGACCTCGAGGGTCTGGTGCCGGACGTCGTCATCACCGAGGTCGGCGGCACGGTCGGCGACATCGAGTCGCTGCCGTTCCTGGAGGCCGCCCGGCAGGTGCGCCACGACGTGGGCCGCGACAACGTGTTCTTCCTGCACGTGTCGCTGGTGCCCTACCTGGCGCCGTCGGGTGAGCTGAAGACCAAGCCCACGCAGCACTCCGTCGCCGCGCTGCGCAACATCGGCATCCAGCCCGACGCGATCGTGTGCCGGGCGGACCGCGAGATCCCGGACGCGCTCAAGCGCAAGATCGGCCTCATGTGCGACGTCGACACGGACGCCGTCGTGGCGGCCGTGGACGCCCGGTCGATCTACGACATCCCCAAGGTGCTGCACGGCGAGGGCCTCGACGCGTACGTGGTGCGCAGGCTCGGGCTGCCGTTCCGCGACGTCGACTGGACCGTGTGGGGCGACCTGCTGGACCGCGTGCACAACCCCACCGAGACCGTGCGGGTGGCGCTGGTCGGCAAGTACGTCGACCTGCCGGACGCGTACCTGTCGGTCACCGAGGCCCTGCGCGCCGGCGGGTTCGCCCACCGCGCCAAGGTCGAGGTCGTGTGGGTGCCGTCGGACGAGTGCGAGACCCCGTCCGGCGCGTCGCACGCGTTGGCGGGCCTGGACGCGGTGCTGGTGCCCGGCGGGTTCGGCGTGCGCGGCATCGAGGGCAAGATCGGCGCCATCACCTACGCCCGCACGCGCGGCATCCCGGTGCTCGGCCTGTGCCTGGGGCTCCAGTGCATGGTGATCGAGTCGGCGCGCAACCTCGCGGGCATCAAGGACGCCAACTCGGCCGAGTTCGAGGAGGGCGGCACGCCCGTCATCTCCACGATGGCCGACCAGCAGGACGTGGTGTCCGGCGAGCGCGACATGGGCGGCACGATGCGGCTCGGCGCGTACCCGGCGAAGCTGACGCCCGGATCGGTCGTGGCGCGGGCGTACGGCGTGACCGAGGTGTCCGAGCGGCACCGCCACCGCTACGAGGTCAACAACGCCTACCGCGACAAGCTGGCCAAGTCGGGCCTGGTGTTCTCGGGCACGTCCCCGGACGGCAGGCTGGTCGAGTTCGTGGAGCTGCCCGCGGACGTGCACCCGTTCTTCGTGGCCACGCAGGCGCACCCGGAGCTGAAGTCGCGCCCGACCAAGCCGCACCCGCTGTTCGCGGCGTTCGTGAAGGCGGCGCTGGACTACCGGCTCGCCGACCGCCTGCCGGTGGAGCTGGCCGAGGCCACGGCGGGGGCCAAGTGACGGCCGCGGGCTCGCACGAGTTCCGCACGGTGTCGTCGCGGGACGTCCACATCGGGCGGGTCGTCGGCCTGCGGGTCGACGAGGTCGCGATGCCCGGTGGCGGGACGGCGCTGCGCGAGGTCGTGGAGCACCTCGGCGCGGTCGCCGTGGTGGCGCTCGACGACGACGGGCAGGTCGTGCTGATCCATCAGTACCGGCACCCGCTGGGGCACCGGCTGTGGGAACTGCCCGCGGGCCTGCTCGACTCGCCGGACGAGGTGCCCGTCGACGGTGCGCGTCGCGAGCTGGCCGAAGAGGTCGGCCTCGCCGCCGCGCGATGGTCCACTTTGGTCGATGTCGCCGCGTCGCCGGGCTTCACGGACGAGGTGGTGCGGGTGTTCCTGGCCCAGGGACTGTCCGTTGTGGACAGAGAACTGCAAGGGGACGAGGAAGCCGACCTCGTGATCCACCGCGTGCCGTTGGCGGAAGCGGTCCGGATGGCGCTGTCGGGCGAGATCGTCAACGGAGCCACCGTCGGCGGCGTCCTGGCCGCCCAAGCCGTACTGGCAGGTGCTGAAGCCCGCCCGGTCGACGCCCCGTGGCCCGACCGCCCGCACACGTTCGCGGCCCGCAGCCAGAACTGAGCCCACCGTCGGGGCCGCCCGAATCCGGGCGGCCCCGATGCTGTTTGGGGGTTCTGGGGTGAGCATTCAGTCTTCGAGATGCTGTATGCAATCGACCCACTGATGGGTGAGCTGAAACGGGATGGGTTGGGGCAGGCCGAAAACCCCCAGACGAAAGCATTACAGACGGCGGCCCGAGGCGAGTCCCCTTGAAAGTGGACTGGACAAGGGAAGGGAACCCTGGGGTGACGGCTCGTCGGCGGGCGGGGCTGAAGTGGCCTGCACTGGGGATGTGTCCTGGCGAGGCGGGTGGAGTGGGGAACTCGGGCGGGGACCTTTCGAGTGGGCTGTCCCGAGTTGGTCGCACCTGGGCGTGGATCACTTGGGCGGGTTGGCTGGAAGTGAGCCGCTCCAGGGTGTGTCCTGGAGCCTGGAGCCTGGAGCCTGGAGCCTGGAGCCTGGAGCCTGGAGCCTGGAGCCTGGAGCCTGGAG
>Ga0247771_1000320_pt1 | contig 16312 bp, 9 predicted proteins | sample UWRJL197509C6_FD_179948 | JGI IMG/M metagenome (GOLD analysis project Ga0247771, IMG submission 179948) | Plant litter microbial communities from Arlington Agricultural Research Station in Wisconsin, United States - UWRJ-L197-509C-6 | ecosystem: Environmental > Terrestrial > Plant litter >...
CGCCATTATGGCCTGCCCGCCACTTTTTCCATCGCGTCGCGACCTCCTGACTCAATTGCTCCACAACACAACTACAACGTAATGCCTATACAAACCTAAGAAGCTAGAATCGTTCTAGCTATAGAGGCAATCCACACAATTAAAAAAATGAATACTACATGGGCCTTGAAGGTGTATAGCGTCCCCCAATCGACCCTCTGCGACCGACTCTGAGGATCCATTACTAATACTGAGAAACGCGACCTTTAGCATAAATTGACCCTATCTGAAGAACAAATGCTTATTTAATATGTACTCGACCTAGATGTACAAGGGTTTCTGCCTTAGATTGCTGGGGTGAGCGATATGGCCGATCTCCTCCTTGTGATACGTTGTGCGAAACCGACCGGCAAGCAGTGGGTATACTGCTTTGTACAACGTTGCCTTTAGCTTAAGAAGCGTCTATTGCGTGCCTACAACAAGTAGAGGGCCCTTTGTGAAGATCCTAAGCTTATAAATGTGTAGTTCCAGCTAGTAGACAACATGTAGAAGAAGTATAGGATTTAAGACGTAGACTTCTACAACTTTAATGAGACTGGCTTTATAATGGGTGTTATCTATAGTAGTATGGTTGTTATAGGTGCTAATTGAAAGGGCAGACGTAAGATTCTTCAGCCTGGCAATTGGGAATGGGCTACAGCAATTGAGTGTGTTAGTAGCGATGGCTTTGTAGTACCTCTATACTTGATCCTCCAGGGCAAATACTACCTTGCCTCCTAGTATACTGAGTCTGGCATTCCTAACACCTAGAGGATTAAAACCTCCCTAAATGGCTAGATAGATAATAAGATAGGCCTAGATTGGATTTAGTACTTCTATGAGTCTATAAACGCCTAATAGAAGGGTGTATATTGTATGCTCGTCCTAGACGGCTATAAGAGCCACCTCTTTACTGAGTTCTAGAAGTTCTGTAAGGACTACGCTATTATTACCCTCTGTCTCTCTGCCTATTCCTTGCACCTTACCTAGCCTCTTGATGTTGGCTGTTTTAGCGTGTTAAAGTGGGTGTATAGTAAGGAACTTGAGCTTTTTATTTGAGCTGGCATTAACTACATTACTAAGGTTGAGTTCCTTATAGCGTTCTACACTACTTATAATAACTTAATAACCTAGTCTAATATTTTAGGTGGATTCTAAGGTGCTGGCCTAGTGCCTTTTGACTTCTAGGCTATCATCTTAAAGCTTGATATCAAGCTATAGACGCTAATACTAACTGGCCTCCCTCTTCCTAAGGCTGACTCTTGGGTATCCTAGACGCTGTATACTACTACTAAGGCTCTTTTATAGTCTGTACATGTATAGAGATAGATTGCTAACTATTAAGGAAGCTCCCCAACTAACATTTTCTCAGCTATAATACAATTTGCAAAGGGTGTTGAAGCGTTTGCCTACTTGGTGACGCTTTTAAAGGAAGAGAATTGTAAGGGTTCAGGACGTGTATTGCAACGAGCTGTGCCTACTCTACAAGTACTTCAAATCTGGAGGAGAGGAGGAAAAGAACAAGGGCTAGACGCGCACCGTACGTCTGATTAGGATCCTCCTTGGCCTGTGCGGTTGGTTGGGGGACTGGTGGGTCCTTAGGGCTGGTGTTACGGTCCCTCAGGGGCTTACTGGTAGAGGTTACGTGGGTTGATGTTGGCAGGTAGGTCGTAGCAGGATAGAGCAATAAGGATCTTGGTGGGATGAACTTAGGTTGACTACTAGGGAGGCAAGCTCCCTAGGCTTTAGGGTTGGAGCCCTAAGGCGAGCTATATACTATGGGGTGTTTGGTGGATCACTAGGATTACTAGGCTTACTGTGGTGAGCCTAGAGTCTTAGGGTAATCCCTGGGTTCTGCCTGCCCAGACCGCCCAGCTTGTGCGCCCTTCCGAGGTTGCACCTTTAGGCCTGTTGCAGCCTGGCTGTGATATAATCCCCCTCTTCTGTAGTTCTTGTCCCAAGAAGTAGAAAAGCGCTTAGTCTGCTACGTTGGCTGTTGTATGGGTTTTTCCTCCTTTGTTCTATCTATTCCCTACAGTGAGCGATGGCCCGTAGTCCTTTCTAACTATGTTGTCTAGAATCGGGAAGTGCTGTTCTCTGAAAGCGATTCAGTACGACAACCTTTTTGCTACAATTGAAGAGATTGGTTTTGAAGTAATGCTGTATTCCTCGTGCACTGAGCGGGGTTGGGTGTGCAAGATGATGGATGGTATGAAGAGGTGCTCTAAATGCGTTCGGCAGGGTTGCGTATGCGATGGTTCGGGGGTCTTAGTGGGCATTGGTCTGTCGTACCCATTCCTCTGTTTTCTGTCCTTTGCTAACCGTAGCCTAGGTAGTGAATTGTTTTATTGTAGAGAAGCGTTGGATTGAGTGTGAAGAGAAGGCGACTGAGGAGGCCCTCCTGGTTCTCTAGAAATAGATGGAGGAACAGGGGCGGCTTTTGGTGGAGAAGATTTCGTGTTTATTGCGGCTTTATAAGCAGAAAGAGGTTATTCTGTCTAAAGGGAAGGATATAGTGATTTGGGGTCTTTGGGACCTTAATGAGTTGGAATGTGTTAAGTGGGAGGAGTTGGAGATGGTAGTGGACGTCTAGGCTAGTAGTGGTGTGGATGTGATTAACTGGAGTGCTGTGTTTTTTAATAAGGGTTCTGGCTTTAGTGGTCCTATTGTAGCTGTTAAACTGGGGTTCCTTGGGCCTAGTTGGCAAAGTCTTCTAGGTCTAGCTGGTCCTGGTTCTAATGATACTCTTAAAGTAGGCAGGGGGAGTTCTTTAGGTTTTTAATAGGTTCCTAGGTGTTTTTAGTAGTGTTGTACCCTTTCTATTTGACTAGGTACTCCTTGTTTGGTTTTGTTCTTCTATAGTCTAGGATTGCCTTGACTTTATATTCTTTAGGGTCCTCGACGTAGAGTTCCTACTGTAGGGGTACCTCTGGTGGTGCTGGTTTAAGTAAGGAAACGTGGAAGCGATTGTGCAGCTTTGTAGTGCCTGGTAGGTTAAGCTTATAGCTAACATCTGAAAGTTTCTGTAAGATTTTGAAGGGTCCTAGTTGTTTGTGATCCAGTTTGTTGCTGGGTTGTTTTGTTTTAATATTCTGTCTTAAGAGGTAGACAGTATCTTCCTCCTTTAAGGGTGGTCCCTTTACCCTTTGCCTGTTGGCGTAGTATACTATTTTTTTGTTGATGAACGACAGTTCTTTGTATAGTTCCTAGTAGAGTTCCCTGATCTCTGTTGCCTTGACTGTAGTAGCAGTATTGTTGGTGTTACTGAGGGTGCTTTTTACTAGGTTAGGGTCCATTCTGTAGTTTACAAAGAAGGGTGATGTTTCTGTTGCTTTGCTTTTAGTAGTGTTGTAGGCGAGTTGCGCTGTAGGTAGCCAACTAGCCTAGTCGTTTTATTGGTAGCTAATATAGTTGTATAGGTACTGTTCTAGTGTTTAGTTTGTTTGTTCTGTTTATCTATTAGTCTAGAGGTAGTATGTAGTACTAAGTTTGTGCTTTGTTCTAAGTTGCTTTATAAGTCCTTGCTAGAATTTTAAAGCGAAGGTTGTGCCTCTATCTATAATAACCTCGTTAGGCAGTCTATGGTTGCTGACGACGATTCTTAGGAAGGTATACACTAAGTGTTCAGCAGTGTATAACTCTTAGTATAGTTCAAAGTAGGTATACTTGGTTAACCAATCTATAATAATTAGGATGCTATTGTACTTGGTTTTGGTAATAGGGTCTTAGGACTAGGGTAGTTTAATGATAAGGTTCTAGGAGACTGATCCCTAGGCTCGTTCTAGTGGCGGTACTAGTTGAAGTAGCCTATAGGGCTTGTATTGTATAGCTTTGTTTTTATTGTATTCGTTGCATCTATAGATGACTTCCCTTGTAACCTAGAGGAGTTTTAGTTCGTTGCGGTTTATGCAAATACAGGTGAGTGTCTTTATAATGCCTTGATATCCTCTAGTGGGTGATTTGTAGATTTGGTAGACGAATTCCTGTAGGTCCTTGGTTTGTTTTGCTAGTCGTAGTTGGAAGACTACAGCGAGGACTATGCCGTCGTTTGTAGCCTGAAGAATGGCCTTAGATTCCTTTTCTAGTGGCTGGTGGTCCGATCTTTGGCTTAGGATGTTGGCTTTAACGTTAGCAGAGCCTTTCCAATAGGTTATAATAAAATCGAACTTAGAGAGGAACTGTAACTAATAGGCCTAGCGTCTATTAAGCTCTTTGTTGGTGGTGAAGTGGACGAGGTTTTTGTGGTTGGTGTAGACTGTAATCCAGTGCTTGGCTCTAATAAGATAGAGGTGCTATTCCTTAAAGGCCTCTACTATTGCTATAAGTTCTTTGTTGTATATAGAGTAGTTGAGTTCTGTGCCTTGGAACTTCCGTAAGAAGAAGGCAATGGGGTGTAGCTGTCCTTCTTTGTTTTACTGTTTAAGTTGTCCTCTAATGGCAACCCTAGAGGCGTTAGTCTCCACTTTATAGGGTCGCTCTAGATTAGGTTCCTACAAGACGGGGTCCTTAAGGATAGCTGTTTTAATTTGTCTAAAGGTGGTTTCAGCATTACTAGACTATTTAAAGGTCTTGTCTTTCTTAGTGAGGTCTATAAGTGGTTGAGCCTCATTGCTATACCCCTTAATGAACTTTTGGTAGAAGTTGGTGTATTTAAGGAAGGCTTGTATATCTATAACGTTTTAGGGCATTAGCTATTCTTTAATAGTTTGGATTTTGTCTTTCTACATCTTTACTCTTCCTAGCTTAATGGTGTAGCCTAGGAAGTCTACTTCCTAGACATAGAACTGGCTCTTTTTAAGTTCTACTAGCAGTTTAACGTCTAAGAGCTTCTAGAGCACCTTATAGACGTGCTGCTTATAGTTTCCTATAGTCTTAGAGTAGACTAGAATGTCGTTAAGGTATGCAATGATGAAAATGTCAAGGTACTCCCTAAGTACATCGTTAATTATAGCCTAGAACGAGGCTAGAGCGTTGGTTAGCCTAAAGGGCATGACTAGGTACTTGTAGTATCTGTATTGTGTCCTAAAAGCTGTCTTCTACTCTTCTCCTTCTTTAATCTAAATGAGGTTATAGGCTCCTTTTAAGTCAAAGGCAGTAAACTATTGTATGCCCTGGAGCTAGTCTTGCATTTTAGAGATGAGTAGGAGTAGGTAGCGATTCTTAATGGTAATGTTATTAAGTTGATGGTAATTAACGTAGAGTTGCCATATCTTCTTGCCTTCTTGGTCCTGCTTTTGCTTGCTATTACGGTCCTTTTTAGGCACGAACAAGAGGGGGTATCCTGCTAGTAACGTCAACTGTTGGATGAATCCCTTCTTAAGATTCTCGTTGAGGTATTCGTAGAGTGCTACAAGTTTCTCCTCATTAAGTCTATAGATGGGTTGAAACTTGGGGTGTGTTCTGGGTTTTAGAGGGATCTCGTGGTCCCAATGGCTGTGTTCTAGTAGCCTAGTCTCAAGGGTGTCTTGGAATAGTTTTAAGTACTGTTTGTATTCTTTAGAGAGCTGCCCGCCGTCTAAGCTCTACTCCTGTAGCTTCTTTATAAATGCTACTATTTGGGTTGGTAAGGCGTTCTGGGTCTCCATTATGGAGAGCTGCTCGGCAACTGGCTTCCATTGTGCTATTGCAGCTGTTCCCTGTACTGGGGGACTAAGGTCCTTTTAGTATAGCTGGCTAGTGGTCTAGTTGATAATAGGGTTGCTCCTCTGCAACTAGGGTAGTCCTAGGATAATGTTGTGTCCTGATAGTTTAGTGATGTTAAGTATGGCTTATTCCTCTTTCTATTCGCCTTAGTGCTGCAGCTGTATGTGTAGGGGTTTTATCTGCCAATTGACGGTACTTTGGTTGTATCCTACGGGTTTTCCTTTGACTATCTGCAATGTGTATAGGTGGAGCTTCTCCTCTTATAGAATCTAGAACTAGTTTACCTATGTTGGTGAAACGTAGTCTCCTATCAACCTACTGTCAATGAATGCCCTAGCAGGGAATCCCTTTGCCTATAGCTCGACTTTGAGCAGGCGGTTTCCTAAGGCGATAGCGTTGTTAAGGGACCTTAATTCCTAGATTGTAAGTTGGTCCTTTACTTACGATCCCAGTCGTTTTCTATTGGTTTCTTTTGTTTCTTCTAAAGGGCTTCCCCCCTGCTAACTGCTTCTTAGTCCTCTAGGTGTACAACAAGATGTTACATAGCTTCTTGTTCTGTAGCTCTCCTCTAGGGGGTGCCGCTAAATCCTTTGTATTGGCTGTAGTCTCTAGCGGCGGTTTTGAGTTGAGTGTTGATGATGGTTCTGGGTCCTCCTGTTCTGAGTTCCTTTTAGTAAGCTTCTTTATACACTTAGTAGAAGCTAGTAGAGGGTTTAGCGGGTCTAGTATAACTAAGTGCTTCCTTGTAGTTTTCGAAGGTGAGGAGGGCAAGAGGGGCCCTAGGTTCCCCTTTAGCCTCCATGTTAGGGGTTGTGACGTTGGTAATGGCATAGAGAGCGTTCTCTATAGCTTGTGTCTTTCTAGGTCCTGTAGTGTTAATCGCTCGCTAGGCTACGTTTGTAGCGCTAATGATCCTATTGATGTTATCTAAGAGATGCTCCATTACTTTAGAGACCTCCGCCCATTTTACAATGTACTCCCTAGCATTGGTTCCTCGTTTTGCAATCTTACCGAGTCTCTCCTCTAGCCTCGTTGTTATAGCTTCCATCCATTCTTCCCTAGAAAGGGTGTCTTTCACCACAACACTCCCCCATTGGTAAGAGTGGTAGAGTTGGAGTTGGTTATACTAGGCGTTGGCCTTTTCCTACATGTGCAGCTTGTAGGTGCAGGTGTTGCAGTCCTTGTAGGTCTTGTTTTCGCCCATTAGACACTTGAGGGGTATGTGTAGGTGGATTTCGAAGATCGCCTACTCCTTAATGCGCTGCACTATAACCCAGTGTTCCATTTTGTAGGCCAGGTAGGGGTGCTGTACTTGGTAGCTTCCCCAAGGTCGTCGCAGGAAGAAGTCCTCCCTAACCTTACTAGGCAGGTGCTGGTGGCACCAGTCGTTCAAACAGACCATCTACACAACCTTAGAGTACTCCAGGTAATTAGTACTAAGTTGGAGGTTGTTAAGCAGCCCTAGGTAGTTCTACAATGGTTTGTCCTTAGTGTCAAGCATTTTGACTCCTACAAAGGTGGTCCTTTAGAGCAGGCCTAATAGTGCAGGCCGTCTAGGGGTTTTTCCTAGGACGATCCTAAAGTGACTTAGTTGAGGCGGGTGATTGAAAGTCTTGATATCGTCTTCTTCTTCTTCTAGGGGTTCTTGCTAGAGGACAGCAACAGTCCTAGTCCTGTTTGGTTCCTTAGGGTACCAGTTGGCTCCATCTTTGTCGCTTTTATAGATGGTGTAGTCGTTGTTGTAGCACAAAGTCTACAAAAGCGTATTGTAGTCCACTATAGAGAAGGGTTTGTTGGTTTAGAAGGCTGCATTTACTCCCCTCTTCCCTTTAGGTACCCTGGCAAAGGGTTTCTTCGGCTTGCGGCAAGCCTTGGCTAAGTGCCTTGCTTTTCTGCAGTTGTAGCACTTCTGCGTCTCTTCCTTCTTAAGGGCAGCATTGAGTTCTATAGGTCCAGTGCCCTAGCCCTATGTAGTTTGCAGTTGTCCTTCTTTTCCTCTATTGGGGTGGGCCCCTTTTAGCACCCACCCCTTATAGTGTATTTCTATACAGCGTTTGTAATTGCAATTGTCGATGCATATAGTACGCTCTATGTAGGCTCCTAGAGTGTTAGGCCGGTTTTCCTTAATAAGGTCGTCTTTAATGGAGTTCTTCAACCCCTTGTAGAATTGGACTATAAGTAGGTCGTTGTCCCATTCGAGGTGGGCGGCAACCTGTTAGAACTTGGTAGCGTATTCTTAGGCTGAGGTGGCCTGCTTTAGCTAGAGTAGTTGTCTCTCCTAGTCTTGTTCCTTATCTAGGTTGCTAAAGGCTTCTTTAAAGGCGCCTTTAAACTAGTTGTAGTGGCTAACAATCCTTCTAGTCCTGTTGTTGCACTTATTAGGGTGTCCCTTTTCAAGGTACTTACGTAGCATTGGCTCAAACCAGGCGGCTACGTCTCCCTTTAGGTAAGCTGTAACGGCTAAAACCCTGTTAGTCTGGAATGGGAGAGCGCTCTGCTGGAACTTGAAGTACAGTCGAGCCTGCATAAGGAAGGTCCTAAGGGTTCTAGTCTTCCCTTTGTATAGGGTCGGAGTAGGGACCCTTAGGGGGTCCTTTAGGTTGATAATAGTAGGGCCCTGGTTGGCCTTAAGTTCGGCATTCTTAATTATAAGGTACTTAACCTGCTTAGCTAGCTCCTCTATACTGGCGGCCTTGCCTTTAGAAGTCAATATATTGCTTAGTAGCTATGGTGACCTGCCTAAATAAAAGTAGTTAAAATATTATAGTCTTTTAGGGGCTTACTAGTAGAGGTTACGTAGGTTGATGTTGGCAGGTAGGTTGTAGCAGGATAGAGCAATAAGAATCTTGATGGGATAAACTTAGGTTGACTACTAGGGAGGCAAGCTCCCTAGGCCTTGGGGTTAGAGCCCTAAGGCGAGCTATATACTATAGGGTGTTTGGTGGATCACTGGGATTACCAGGCTTACTACAGTGAGCCTAGAGTCTTAGGGTAATCCCTGGGTTCTGCCTGCCCAGACCGCCCGGCCTGTGTGCCCTCCTGAGGTTGCGCCTTTGGGCCTGTTGCGGCCTGGCTGTAACAGCTGGCCTAGTGTTGCCCTAGGCTAGGGCCAGGGCTGGGGCTAGAGCTAGGGCTGGTGTTTGGCTAAGGCCGCCAAGGCCACTCTACTAGGCCTTAGCCCATTACATTACCCCCCTCCCCTAGGTTAGGCTTCTAATCAGCCCCCAATCTTCCTATACGTTGCTTTATACTTAACTAAGGCCTCTATCTCAACGAATTTGTAAAGAGGTTCCTACGTCAGTTTAGTATACCCCACCTACTTAACCTTAACCTAGTAGCCCTGGCCTTTCCTTTTGCTACTAAAGATCTCTTCTACTTCCTACTCTTAGTTCCTGTCCACTGTAATAACTACTATAGGCTAGGCTTTATCTGTAGCCTAGGAGGGGAGTAGGTTATTACCTGATTACTTTAGAAGGGATACATAGAAGACGTTGTAGATCTCTAGGGGTATGTCTAGATGGTATATATACGACCTAATAAGCTCTATAACCATATACTTGGCATTTAGCTAGTCCAACTTCCTTAAAGGGTGGTCTGTTTTAATATTCTTTAGCCTTAGCTAGACTTTGTCCTCTACCTAATACTACTTAGCGGGTTGCTTTGTCAAATTAGCATACCTCTTTTATTATTCCTATATAGTTACTATAGCTACTTAGGCCTAGTTAGTCACTTCTTTCAACTACGCTATAAAGGCTTCACCCTTCTCTCTAGACATTAACCTAGACTTTCAAAGGGTCTCTTTGGTCCTAATTAGGTTAATATAGTAACTATAAGAGGCGTAGAACAGTAAGAGTCTTGTAGACGACGCTATTTGGTTGTTAATAGCCAGCATTGCTACTAGCAACAGCTCTTCCTAGTCGTCTTATATGTACAATATATAGGCCTTTAGGTAGTCTTCTACTACCTAGTTTATCTATTCTATAGCACTATTAGTTTTAGAGTAGAAGGCTGTTAATAGTCTCCTCTATACTTTTAAAAGCTTGTAGATTTGCTTCTATATATAGCCAACAAACTGCATTCCCTAGTCTAATATAATTGCTTTAGAGAGTTTGTAGTATCTAATTAGGCACTAGAGGAGTGCTTTAGCTGTTTCCTCTAATGTAATGCCTGTTATTGGCTTAAAGATGACGCCTTTAAATAACCTATCTGTAATAACTATAATTGTCAGCACACCACTCTACTTAGAAGGTGGTACTCCTATAATAAAGTTGACTAATATCTTAGCCTACATACAATTAGGAATAAAGAGCAGCTTTAGAAGGCCCTTCTTCTATTACCACTACACTAACTTCCTACTATAAACGTTACAGTTGTATAGAAACCTTTAAACATCCTAGGATAGGCTAGGCTATATATAAAAGCAACTAATTAAGCTTTTAGTTATATTGCAGCCTAGATGTCCTGTAAGGAACGAATTATGTATATGCTAGATAACAGCAGTCTATAGAGGCTTGTAGTTGGAGATCTAGATCTAATCCTTCTAATGTAGGTGCTTCTAATTGTTAATAGAGCATTCTAAGATCAATATTAGCAGTCTCCATTTTAGTAGTAACTGCTATAACGTGGTTCACCATCGGTCCGCGCATATCATCGGTCCGTACACTTTCCAACCGCGTCGCGACCTCCTCAATCAATTACTCTACAACAACACCAAAAAATCCATTTGCTCAATCTAACTCGTCTTCTTCAGACGTCTCTTCTGCCTCTTGACAGGTTCGTACGTTGTGCCCACTCTTGCTGCATTGTCTACAGTATCGCAAAGTCGCTAGCTTAGCCTCCAACACCCTCCCTCCTAACGACCTCCTACCCGATTACTGCTTGCCTGCATCTTTCTACTCAATCAATTTACGTGCATCCTCTGCAGAAAGTGCGCCCCTAGCTTATATATGTGTCTTTTTGGCTCTTTAACGCTTTGCAAGGGCCTCGTTAGCCTTGCGAAGCATCCGGACCTCATCCTACAGGAGGGTTATCTCATAGGCAATCAGCTCTGTACCCTTTGCTAACTGCTTGACAGCTAAAAAAATACTAGTTGGAGAGCTTCTTTGATGCCTAGTAATACAGTATCGTACATGCTCTAACTGCGAAACAGCCTCGTTGGGGTTGTATGGCGTCTGGGAGACCCATGGATCGGCCTGGGAGAGGGGAGGTCTAGTTAGTGTTAGCGTCTATAGCTTGACGTCAAGCTTCGATAAGACGGCCTAGGGGTTGTACGGCACTAAGCTAGCACCTTAGAAACCAGCCTGGATGTTTTCTACTGTTATGGTGTTGAAGTGGGCGGCCTTGAAGGCAAGGAGGAACTTAGTCTTAGTAATGTGGTTGATGTAGGCCTTGATGAAGGCTTCAAGCTCCCGGCTATACAACTGCTTCAACACGCTGAAACAACCAACATCTAGTAGCTGGGTGAGGTGCAAGGAGTAAGTAGGGAGGCAGAGTATAATAATGTTCTTCTCCTTGTAGAACTCTTCAAACTGGGCTGACTGGTGGCTTTCGTAGCCGTCTAGGATAATCATCCGATATGCACCCTTTCGTCGTATAGAGGTATGCTTGTCGAAGTGCTGGATCTAATCCAAGGCAGTATTATTGCTCGTCTAGCCGTTTGCCGAGGTCTTGATTATCTAGGGGTTGGGGAGGCTACACTTGGTGTACCAGGAGGCGAGGTAGTTGACGCCCTGCAAGATCAAGAATGGCAGCAGTACAAAGCCATCGCTGCTTATATACTTAATCGCTGTCGCCCATTCCCAGTTGCCAGGCTAAAGCTGCTTGCTTTAGCTACGTCGTTTAGTACACGTAACAACCATGCTAGTATAGATAATACCCATTATAAAGCCTGTCTCGTTGAAGTTGTAGAAGTCGTAGTCCTAGATGCTGTACTTTGTACGCATGTTAGCTACTAGCCGGAACTACGCGTTTATCTAGTTAGGGTCTTCGTAGAGGGCCCTTTGGAAGTCGTAGGCACACGTTATACACGTCTTAAGCTTAGGGTGGCGTTGTATGAAGCGATATGCCTACTGCTTGCTGACGGGCTTTACGCAACGCGTTACGAGGAGGGAATTCGCCATATCTTCAACACTATTGACCTAGGGTGGAAATCCTTGCGTATCTAGGTCCAGGATGTATCGAATGAGCGTCTCTTCTTTAGAGGAGGTTAAATTATATCGGGGGTTTCGTATCTTGGCCATTGCAGGAATGCCGTTTATTCAATCGCAGAGAGAGGATTTAGGGATATTGTATGTCTTTGCAGCCTGCTGGCGAGACAAATTTTTGGACGTACGAATAGCTTCGATAGCAAGGATGATTCTCCCTTCTCGGGTATGTATAGACATGGTGTTGTGGTAGAGTTGTTGCGTGTAGTAGTTAGGAGGTCGCGACGCGGTCGGAAAGTGCGCAGACCAATGATATGCGCAGACCGATGGTGAACCACGTTACTCCTTTTATTACTAACTAGCGTATCGCCTAGTACTAGTGGTTCTTCTATAGGCCTTCCTCCTACAAGCTTTAGAGGGGAGGGTTAAGGAAGGGGTTCTATAGGGGGTTATTGTATAGGACTTCTTCTTTGTTGTCTTAGTCGCTGTCTCTACCTAGCAGCTAGGCAGCCAAGATATTTACAGGTTCTTGCTTGTTAAGGGTTTCTAGCTCTTCTAGGGGGTCCTTTCCCACGCTATTGCTTCTAATCAGGCTGTTAGGGCCTTAGGTTAACAGTTGTTACTGCCAATCTTACAGCTATTCGTCTTAGGCATCCTTAGGGAGGTCTTGCTCCCTCTATAACAATACATCTAGTGCTACCAACAGTTTCCTAAAGCAGTAGGCTATACTAAAGTTATAGCAGGATATAATTAGAGACTACTATATCTGCTGTTTGCTTAAGTATTGCTTTTATATAAAGTATTTAAAGCTTTAGTAATCTAATAATACTATAAAGGACTTAGTACTCTATAGCTCTAAGTCCTATTGCTATAGGCAACAAATGATTGCTGAGAGTTCCTTATTGTAGACTAGGTAGTTTGCTTCCCTAGAGGTCTTCTTCTAGGAGTAGTAGGCTACAGGGTGTAGCGCTCCTTCTTCATTGTACTACAAAAGGCAGCCTCTAATAGCGTACCCTAATGAATCCATCTCTACTACCGTCTTCTTATTAGGGTCCTAGTACGCCAATAGAGGGGCACTGATTAGGTGTTCCTTGAACGTTTCAAAGGCCTCCTAGCACTAATTAGTCTAGTAGAAAGAGGCGTCCTTCTTCGTTAAGGCTGTTAAAAGGGTAGCAATATTAGAAAACTTTAGTATAAACTCCTAGTAGTAATTAGCGAAGCTAATAAACCCTTAGACTCCTTTAACGGTCTTAGGTACCTCCTAGGTTCTAATTACAGCCACCTTATCTAGGTTAATGCAAATACCTCTCCCTGCCTTAATGATATACCCTAGGTACTTTACAAACTATACCTCAAATTTACTCTTCTCAATATCTAACTAGAGGCCTACATTATAGAGCTTAGCTAGTACCTGCTTAACTTTCTTACAATAATTAGAGAGGGATCCATCTAAATAGATCAATACGTTGTTAATATAGGCTAAACAGAAGTCGTTAAGGTACTCTCGTAGTATATAGTTGATATACCGTTAAAAGGTGGCTGGGGCTCCCAACAGTCTAAAGGGGGTAACTAGCTACTTATAAAGGCTATACCTCATACAGAAAACCGTCTTCCACTCATCTTCTTCCTTAACTCTAATCTTGTAGAAGGCTGTAATAACGTCTACCTTAGTGAACTACTATACCTTGGCTAGGGACCGTAGGGTCTTGTAGATTAGAAGGAGAGGGTATCAGTCTTTTCTTGTAATGGCGTTCAGGCGTTGGTAATCCATATAGAACCTTAGTCCTTCTCCTAGTTTCTTAACAAATAGCACTAGCATGCCTATAGGAGAGTTGCTAGCTTGTATAAATCCTTTATCTAGCAGCTCTATAAGTGTCTTTTAGAGTACAATTAGCTCTTCCCTAGACATACTGTATAGGGGGCCCTATAGTATCTCTAGCTCTCTTCTTTAAGAGTCCTTTTCTAACTAGATACTATAGTTAGCCCCTTTTCAATAGAGGGGCAGCTAATTAGCCGCCATTTAATTGAATGTATCTAGGAATTTATAGTACTACAGTAGCAGTAGCTTCTAGGGGTCTGCTTATGCCTTTGTCTATAGGGCCTTGTCGATATCTCTTAAAGAGGCACTAAATACATAGGTCTTGTCAATCTTCCTTCATCTCTTGCATCTAATTAGGGCTATAGTACCCGCTGCTATAATCTCTTGTATATTAGCCTCCTTGTCCTCTTCTTTAGGGTCCCATCTCTTTACAGTAGTTCCTATAGTTCCAATTTCCAACTCTCCTCTTTAAAGGTAGAGCTGGACGTCTTAACACTCTGCCCAGGGCAGGCCTAGGACTACATCGTTATACTAGCTAGAGATAATATAGAAGAATACCCAGGCTTCTTTATGCCTATTAATATCAATACTAGTATACCTAACTTCCTTAATAGCCTTAAGCGCCTTAGTAGCAAACTGTTGTAGGCCTTAGAGGAGAATCTTAATGTACAGCAGGTGCAATTAATTAGTAAAGCGCTTAGAGATAGATATATAGCATAGGCATCTACTATTGATAAAGGCTTAGGTGTAGTGTACTTTATTAATACCAATATTAATATAGAACTCTAGCTTGTCTATATCTCTTTTGCTTATCTTCTAGTCTTATACTACCTCCTTATACTCCTAATAGCAACTTTAGCTAGGAGTTACTTATTTTCTAAGCTATTAGGCGTCTAATTAAACAAGTTGTCTTCCTCTACTACTACTTCTATAACCAGTTTTAGCTTAGCCTTCTAGGCAGTTGTATTAGGCCTTTTAGCTAGCTTAAAGGGACAGTATTTAACCCTACATTCTAATTAGCTATAGCAGAAGCAGCAGCTTTTAGCCTATCTCCTATCTAGCTCTGCCTAGTCTACCTACTTAGCTCTCTTACTTTAAAGGTAGCAGTCTTAGTCTTCCTTAGGTACTGCCTTTGCAACTTGTATCAGTTCCTAGTCTATTTTGTCTTCAACAGTTACAGTAATTGTCTTAATAGTTGATGTCTAATTAGATAAAGGGGAGGGTTGTTGTAAGTAGAGGGCCTTCACTTGCTTCCTCGCATAGTTTAGGCTGTCTAGCTAGAACCCTATAGTCTGTAGGGCCTAGATGTACTTAGAGTACTCTGTTAGCAAGGTAGTAATACTGATTAGGTAGTCCTGTATAGTGTCGTTAATAGCTCCCTCTAAGTAGTTAATTCAGACAACGTCTGTCTATTCTACGCCTCCCCTATCTACTAGTTCTTTCTCAAACTTAGGCAGGAAGGCTACAAAGCTCTTATAGGTCCTCTGCTGTAGGCCTTATAGGCGATTAAAGGCCCTAGCTTATACGTTAGAGTCTCTATAACAGGAGTAAAGGTATACTAGGTACGCTATAGGGTTGTATAGGCCATTGTTTCTACCTCTTTCTACGTATACCACTGTTATACTCTAAAGGGTCTTCTCTAAGTGTAAGAAGATATAGGCAAAGCAGTCCCAGTCGCCTCCAATTACCTCCCTATCAACCAGTAGCTTATTCTGCATCTCTAGGTACTACACCCTGAAGTTGTTTCTAGTACTGTCGAACTTTAGTAGATTAGAGAGGGTTGTCTTCTTCTTAAGGGTTCTAATTAGAGGGGGGGACGCCTATTAAAAGGTAGTATTAGGCATAAAGAGGGCCTCGCTTACATTTAAGGGCTTAGGGTTTGAAAGGTAGTCGTATATTATCTAAATCTACACTTAGTATACCTCTCAATCCATCATTTGTAATTCATACAGGGAGGCCAGCTAATTAAATAGCCTAGCTATTGTCTATATAAGGTGGGAAGGGTCTAGGCCACTTCCTACTTAGTCGTTAGACGCTATAGCTATGGCTGTCTCTTCGGAATCCACCCCCTTAGTGAGGAGTTCTCGTGGCGTTCCAGCCGCTACCTATGCCTTAATGGCCACAAGTTTTCATATACTGCCTATATCATCTGATTAGGACAGTAGTTCGCTAGCTGTTAAGCGCTTGCCAAAGCAGGGGCACTATCTTCAACTATTACTCACGTAGTGCAAGCCTTCCGCTAGTCGTTACACGCTTGCTAGAGCAAGGGCGTTATCTTTGGCCGTTACTCACGTAGTACAAGCCTTCCACTAATCGTTACATACTTGCCAGAGCAGGGGCGTTATCTTTAACTATTACTCATGTAGTGCAAGCCTTCTTCTTCCAATATACTTGCAGCGAGGGCAGGGCTTACAATAGTATGCCTACAGCGAGGGTAGGGCTTTTCGACATGCCTGCAGCAAGGGCAGGACTTACAACGTGCCTGCAACGAGGGTAGGGCTTTCGATATGCCTGCAGTAAGGGTAGGACTTGCAACGTGCCTGCAACAAGGGTAGGGCTTTCGACGATACAACAGTAGGGCTCTGATTAGAGCCCTGTAAAGGAGATTTGAAGTAATGTAAGGGTTCAGGACGTGTATTGCAACGAGCTGTGTCTACTCTACAAGTACTTCAAATCTGGAGGAGAGGAG
>Ga0247771_1000321_pt1 | contig 16290 bp, 10 predicted proteins | sample UWRJL197509C6_FD_179948 | JGI IMG/M metagenome (GOLD analysis project Ga0247771, IMG submission 179948) | Plant litter microbial communities from Arlington Agricultural Research Station in Wisconsin, United States - UWRJ-L197-509C-6 | ecosystem: Environmental > Terrestrial > Plant litter >...
TCCCGGGTGTCACCCTCGCAACGCTGCCCGCACTGTCACCGCCAGTCCGGCCGCGTCAGTAGCACGGCTTTCGTCGCGGACTTGCTGCGGAACCCACCAGGCTGCGTATGACTCGTCGTCGGTCGCGGGTGCGGGGCCCGGCCGGGCGAGGAAGCTCTGCGAGGGGGGTCGAAACGCACCGCCACGCCTTGTCGATGCTGCCGATATCGAGAAGCCCCCCGGCCGGATCAGGACGGAGCAGATAGCAAACCGCTGGGGGTGTCATCTCGCGGGCCGCTTCCGCCTCGCTAGCGGGTCGTCTTCCACTCGGCGAGAACCAAGGTGGGAGGACCCCGGCGGCGACCCTCGGCCGCTGTTTGGTGCCCCCGGCTTCCAGGCTACCCCCCCTTTCAGCCCTACGCGTGGTCAGGATGGACGTCCCTCGGGCCCGGGCACCAAGCCCATTGGCCGCAACCGCTGTATCAGACTACGTCCAGCACAGCCAATGCTGGGTGGCAGCTCGATGACGACCCCGTCCCGGCCAAACGGGCTCCAAGGGCATGCCAGGCAGCGGCAGGCCGTCAGTGGCCGCTCGCACGAGTCTGTCTCGCCACTTCCGGCTCGTCAGCCCTATAACAGAGGCGTCCCCGCCGTTTGATTGGCCGTGGTACTGCACGTCAGCGTCCCAAGAGGTCGGCTGCAAGCCGATCAACCACAGCCTCCTTGGTCCTCCCACCGCCGCTTCTACGCCAATCACGGCGCGGCGAGATGATGCCCCTTTTACGACCTAGAATCTTGGGCCTTGGGTCGCCCCTTTCTCTCCGAGACGATGTTCGTTCTAGGTAAAGAGGCGGATGAATACAGTCCGGCCCGGAGGGCCATTCTTGAAGCCCCAACCGGCGCTGACAGAGCGTATTGGAAAAGGGGTTGCCCTGACGAGAGCCTCGCGGCCCGCGGCCTGGGCCCCAAGGCAGCTGCTCGGGGGGCGGATAGGGGCAGGCAGCCCGACTTCCCCGGTCGGCTCGGTGATGACTGCAGACGTACGCTAGATTGCTCCGGCCTAGCCATCTAGCATGCTGCTGGCTACTGAACCCGGCATTGCTGCTTCGCTGCTCGGCCGGACTGAAAACCCTCCATACCGGGAGCCATCGGCTGCCTCCCTGCACCTACTTACGCAATACGTCGTAACCTCGTGGGCAGGCCCGAGGAAATGACCCCATCACACGTTGGCGAGTCGCCGGAATTAGCTCGCAAGCGGCCGTGGCGTTTATGCTCTGTGCACTTCGTACGTAGGTCCGATCGACTGCTAGGGCCGGCTCGCAAGCCCGCCAATGCCAGGAAGGTCGAGGGAGAAGCTCGCCGACTTTGTTGTCTGAACAGCCACGCGATCTCTGCAGATGCCGGAGGCAGCCCTCGACGGGTTGACCCCACTGGATCCCCACACTTCGAGTGGCTGTGCTGCTTGGGCCTCGGGTGGGCCTGTGCCGTTGTTGGGCCCCGCTGTGGGGCCTCGCTTTCGACCGATCGGGGCCGCCGTTGTGGGCCGCCGCGATCTCCAGGGCTCGAGCAGGGCTCCAGGGGGCTCGGGACCGCTTCTCCAGGCCCAAAGGTGTGCTGCGCCCGCTCGCGCCAGAGCCAAACGTCACCGAAACTCCAGGCACCCGCGAAAGCCGCTCCGAATCGGGGACTGGCGAACGCGGACATGCCGTCTCCCGAGCCCTCCGGGCTTCGTCGACGGGGAGGACGCGGGCCCCCGGGTCCGAGTCTTCGCCAACGGCCCGTCGGCCTGTCTTTGACCGACTGGGAACTCGAATCCAAACCCTCGAACTTTCTCCCCCACCCAAACTCTGCCGGCCGCTATCTGAGTCAGACGAAGCACATGCGACCGCGCATCGCCGTCTCGATTCTCCCGGACGGCCGCGTCGTCAGTCGGTAACCAGTTAGGTTGCCCGGCCCGCCGACAGACCTCGGCACTTGGAGCGCCACACCCGCCGCCTTGTCGAGATGTCTCACGGCCGCGACCCCCGGCTCTATCGGACGACCAGACGCGGGACCGACCCGCTGTGGGCCGGCGACGGCGTCAGCGAATGCTACCCACTATGCTCCGCGGGGCAATACTCCGTGATACCCCCCCGGAGAGAAGGGCCGAGAGGGCGCGCTTGGTGCTGAGGTGCTGTACCACGGCCCCGACGAGGAGAGCAGCTCCTCCTGCTTGCACCCCACAAATAGGCCGGCGGACGACGACCCGACAGGTCAGCCCTCGGCCGCGAGCCTCGGCCGTGAGCCTCAACGCGGGCGCCGCGGCTGGAGCGAGCTCGCCCCGGCCGACGGAAGGGGGGGGTTCGTGTCGGCGACGGACTCTGCGCGACGCCAACACAGCGTCGGAACGCCATGCCGGCGAACCAAGCCGGCGAGGACGCCGACCGACGTGCCGTCTCATGTGACGGTCAGGATTTCTAAGGACGTGAGACGCCGCGTCGCACAAAGGCGCCGGTTCGGCGGGTAGATTGCTGCGCTTCGGGTCTCGTATCAACCTCGCCGGCTCGTGACGAAGCCCAGGCCCATCGCCAATAACCTCGGCTGCCCCAAGGATCGTACAGATGGTGTAAATTGGGTCTTCCACCTCTTCCTTTTGCCGGGTAATGCTCTGGGACGTCTCTAGCCGCCCGCGGAGTGCCGGAGTGCAGCCAACCCAGCCCCTTTTCTTCCTCTTGACAACAACTCCTTTTCTCTTTTCTTGCGGAATGACGAAACCGCCGGGTACAAGGCCGGTTGCATCTCTGATCACCACTTGGGGGCACAGGCGAGCTGCATCTTCCAACTGTTCTTGAGGTGGAAAAGGTTGAGAGGTATCCAGTAGGTACCTACTTATCTGCCTATGCCTGGGCGGCGCCTACCTAGTAGGTACCTAGGTAGTACCTAGCCCTACAGTAACTCGAAGAGAAAGACCGAGGCTTCTCGGAAGTGGGTTTTGGCCAGGTTCTGGAGATTCCAGCTTTTCCAACCCGAATCTCAACACTGAAGGTTCCTGGACCTGCGCAACAGAGAGAGAGCCGCATTCTTTGTTTTTCCGCGAGTCAGATAACGGTCGACTAGGGGCTCAAGCAGGTACCTAGGTGGTACTTTACCCCCGAGGCGGTGGGCCCCGGTTGGTGCTCCGCAACTCCCTCCCCGAAGCCCAGGAACCGGCCTGACAGCCCAACCGCATCCATGGACGGCAACACCATCACCACCCTCCTCTTCGACTGCGACAACACGCTCGTCCTGTCGGAGGAGCTGGCCTTCGAGGGCTGCGCCGAGGTCGCCAACGCCCTCTGCCGCGACAAGGAGGTGGCCCTCGCGGCCGACCTCACGGGGCCCGCGCTCATGAGCGAGTTCGTCGGCCAGAACTTCCGCGGCATGCTGGCCTCGCTGCAGGCCCGCCACGGCTTCTCCCTGACGGCCGCCGAGGCCGACGCCCTGGTGCGCCGCGAGGAAGACGTGGTCATCGCCAAGCTGCGCGCCGCGCTGAAGCCCTGCGAAGGCGCCGACGCCGCCCTGGAGCGCATCGCCGCCGCCCGCCGCCCGTATACGCGGGCCGTCGTATCGTCGTCGGCGCTGCGCCGCGTCCGCGCGTCGCTCGAGACTGTCGGCCAGGACCGCTTCTTCGCCCCCGAACACGTCTTCTCGGCCGCCTCCAGCCTCGACCCGCCCAGTAGCAAGCCCGACCCGGCCGTGTACCTGCACGCCCTCGCCACGCTGGACCGCCGGGCCGGCGAGTGCGTCGCCGTGGAGGACAGCCGGAGCGGCACGCTGAGCGCCGCCCGCGCCGGCATCCCCGTGCTGGGCTACGTCGGGCCCTACCCCGAGGGCCAGAAGCAGGAGATGGCGCGGCGGTTGACGGAGAGCGGGGCTGTCGTCATCATGGGCCACTGGGACGAGCTCGAGGAGAAGCTGGCCGAGATCGAGCGGCTCTCGCGACCCCTTCGAGGGTGAAAGGCTTGTGCGTTGGGCGTAGCCAATGCGCAATCGGCATGATATTCATTTTCCGATAGAGCAGATGCTAGACTAGTAAACTCGGACGTCATCTACCTCGCCAGTCCATCAGGAAGCTATTGACGCTCTGCAGCGTCGCCCTGCTGGGGCTCGCCTCGGGCATGGCCGTCATGATCTTTCCCAGCCTTAACCTAATGGAGTCCTTGGTGTACCGCTCGGCGTGGGAGGGCCGGAAGCATCCGTCGACGTCGAAGCAGAAGCACAACAGCGCCAGGGCGACGCCCACGGATATGTCCTTGCCCGTCTCGCAGGTGACGACAACGCGCCTTTCCCCTTTTGGCCCGTCCCTGCTCAGGAACCGCGACACGAACGAGCATACCTCGGGAAGCGCGTGGCGGAGGCCGCGGCTCGCGGCTTTGTGCTTTCCCAGGCCCACTTCCATGCGCGTAGCCGACCGCACCCACGACTCGGGCTTCGTCACTGCGGACGTAAGAACAACGCTGCAAAGACCGCCATCCTCAGCGCCCTCCTGCGGAACCCCAGAGGTTCCGACGTATATGGCTTCGGTGAGTTGCTTTAGCGGAACGGCTTCTTCGGCCGGCCTCCAAGGGCCTGAGACCAGTTCCCGAATGCACGAGGGCAGTTCCGGCTCCGGCATAGACAGGAGCCGATCAAGGTTGTTCCAGAAAACGACCGACGTCAGCCCCTGAGCCCAGTTCTCGGTGTCATCGGCTGCCCCTTGGATGTATCCGCCCTCGCTCAGTTCCGCGCCGGCCACTCTCCTGGAGCTGGTACAGCAGATGACGGGGTGTGCTCCCGCAAAAACCTCCCCCGTGGGCGCCAGCTGGGTTTCCGGAGTGACCCAGAGAGGTCGGAGGGGCTTTCGGAGCTGCTTCCTCAGTGATTCCACGTCGAGGCGCAGCCTCCCGAACGACTCGACGAACCGGGGGATCCGGGCCAGTATCTGGCTGTGCTCCGACTCCGAGACGGCGACGGGCGGCACGTAAAGCTCATGGCAAGCCGCGTCCTCGGGGAAGAGGGCGCGGTTCAGAACGCAGCACCAGATCGGGACGGTCTTGCTCAGGGCGTCGGGCATCCCTGAGCAGGCTTAGCACCAACCCGCCGGGCAGGACGCCGAGGGTCGGCTACGTACGCTTGCCCCGTCTCGTGGAATCGACAATGATGCAGCTTGGAACGCTCAGCGCCCCGCTGGAGGGCAGAGGAGAGGCGCGACCCACCCGTCGTAGCGTCCGATCAGGGCCAGCAGGTGCAGGTTCAGCCGGCGGGTGCTGAAGCTCCACTGCGTCGTGTGGCCGTCGGTGGACTTGAAGTAGGCCGAGGCCTTCTTGGCCGACGGCTCCACATACCAGCTGCCGCATCTCTCGTTGGCGACTAGGGGACGATCGAAAGCCGCCGCCGCGCGGGCGACGAAGGCGGCGTCCTGCTGGATCGACCGGAGCCGGTTCGAGATGGAGAGGTTGGACCGCTTCAGGTCGCCCAGGACCCGCGAGAAGCCATGATTCGCCTGTTCCGAGAAGACGAGATCCGAGGCCGAAAGATTCGCCATTTTGGTATCTCCCCTGTCGCGAGCATGGCAGAGTGGTTTGGCCGAGAAGATGGAAGAATGGGATGGCAAGTCGTTGAGCGGGGCACGCCATCTCCGTCTCAGCCCAGCCGACGGCCTTTAGAGTCTAGAGCCTTGCTCTCCTCCATCATTGCGGCCCCCGGCCGCCCCGGCTCTTTCCCACTTCCACAACTTCAGCCTTCCTTCTTTCCCCGGGCCTCCTGCTTCTCCCAATGGCTTCTCATCATCAGGTCTCTCACTGAGAGGCAAAGATAGCCCGACAACAGCCCGCCGCCGAACACGTGAGGCCACAGGGCGTCTCCCGCGGCCCGCGCCTCCCCGATGCACCATGCTTCGACGGCGATGCCGATAATGAGCTGGGCTTGTCCTGTCCAGTCCAGAACTGGCCTCACCGCCTGCAGTCCGCCAAAGTAGGCGTACATGAGCACATGGTGGAAGGCATTCAGGGCGGCGAAGACCTCCCACCGGCGATGATGCTGCAGCACGCGGAAGAAGGTGAAGTAGGGCGTCGTCAGGTGGTGGAAGCCGAAGTGCAGCCCGATCTGGCCGCCCGAGGCTCGGACGTTGATGATGTCGACGTACTCGTAGAACTTGGAGATGTGGTAGCACTTGCGCGCTGTGTCGCCGAGCGACGGCGCCAGCGTCGCGACGAGGAGGAGGACGGACACGAGCGAGTAGAAGCGGCTGTTGAAGCTTGTGATTCCCCGGAATGCCGAGACGGGGCCGTGGCGGTTGACGAAGACGTCGACGGCCGTCCAGGTCGCCACGAAGAGACCGGACTGGAGGAGCATCAGGGGGAGGTAGGTTGACGTGTAGGCCGATGAGGACATTTTTGGTTGCTCCGCGATGTTCTTCATGAATATCTGCCGGGTAATGGGTCGTCTGCTCGAAGAAGTCGGTTTCGATGATGTGCCGGTGGTGGTTGGCGTGGGGTAGCAGAAAAAGGGGCGAGGCTCTGGCGTCCCGGTGTGACTCAGAGCAGCTGATGCCGCATGATATTGCCCTTCCCCAAACCCAAAGCCTCAGACGCCACCCCAGCCTAGAATCTGAGCTACCAAGTGAGGCGAGTCAGCCAGGAAGCAGGTGACCGGGGCTACCGCTCCGTTCAGAGTCGGCCGTATGCCCAAGATGGCGGCTCCCCTGACGTTGGTCCCTAATCTCATTCCAACGACTTTCGGAACATCTCTTTGTTTAGGGTCCAATATTACTTCATCAGCCCTTAGAACCTCCCTAGGGGCCCTAACAAAGGGCCTGCCCCTGCGCAGCTTCGCAGTCAGGTAGTGTTGGCCTTCCCCCGATAATGCCTTTCTGACGGCTGAAGATGGTCCGCGCTCGAACTCGCTCTCTATCTAGCCCCGAGCCGCAAGGCCCCGAGGATATAGAGATGCACAGTTCAACCCAGTCTTCCCGAAGTGGCATACCCTCCTTCCCATAAACTCGGTTGCCAGTTGCTTCACACCCTGCGGCTGTACCGGCGTGCTCGTCACGCCACAATGGCTTCCAAGAAGATTCTGATTTCATCCCTCCTCAATAAGGAGGAGGAAGAGGAGGAGGACGCCCTGTTGCCTCGGTGAGTCTACTTTCTGGTAGGCGCCTCCGTCCCCCAACACTAGGACGTCACCAAGGAGTCTCCCTTCCTCGTCAATGACGACGGGCCTCGTGGGGGAGACACAGCAACGGCCTGAGCACATGTCTGGAGACGGAACCACCGCTGAAGACGGGACCACCGCTGAAGACGGGACCTCCGAGGAGGTTGTTCTAGCTCAGGCCGCTCAGAATACCCCAGCGACTTCTCGGCCGCTCCGACGCCAGCAAAGGTCAGGCCGGATAATAAGATGATACTTTGCCCATGTGTCGGAGAAGGTTTGCTCCCCCGAGGTTTCGACGGACACGTCAGGGCACACGCTAGGGCGGCTCATCGGCGTATTACCGTCGCGAGCTGTCGTCTCTTCGAGGAGGAGGCGCGCGCCGAAACGAGATTCCTTCGCAGCGCGGCCAGAAGAGCCGCGAGGGCGAAGTAGGCACAACATAACAGGCGAGGCAGCCGAGAGTAGAGGCGGCCAAACTCACATCTTCGCCACTAGGTGATGGGCAACGTTGGGTAGGTAAGGCACCTGTGAAGGGTACACGCACAGTCGGCGATCTCCAACTCTACGTAAGCTTCGCAAGCGCCTTGCCTCCATCATTCATCAGCTTGAACCTTGTCGAGATAGCCGAGGTAATGTAGATATCAAAAACCCGTCTTTCCACATCTCTCGTCCAAAGCCGCGTGGTGAGCCGTGTACGAATCCTGACTTTAACGACGACCGTCGAACCGGATATGTAGCTTGACAAGGGCTTTCCCATCCGTTGTCTTCAGTGGGAAATGTTACCTCAGCGGGACACATTGAGCGTCAACACCGTTTCTCCGGTCTCAAAGACAAACCCATTGTCTCCCAAGTGTCGAACAAAGTCTTCGTACCGCAACGCCCGCTTTTCCATGTGGCTCTCCCTCGGACCATATTACCCCAGCCGGCCCTGGCATCCAAGTAGCAATGAGCAAGCCCACGGGCAAGGCCCCCTCCCGCCTTGGGCTAGCACCATTGCCCACAACACTATAGTTCCCAAGATAGCCCGGCGGAAAATGTTTTCTTTCCTCCGCCACCGCGCCTTCGCCGAGGGCTCCAGCTCTTCCTCCTCCTCCTCCCCCTCCGGTGACGAACTCGGGGAGGCCAGGGGTGAGCCCGGCGACGAACCCGGGGAGGGCAGCGGTTCGCCCGGCGACGACACCTCGGAGGGGAGCAGCCCCGGGGGCAGCGTCTCCCCCCCTCCCGCCGACGAGGAGCCGGCATTTCCCCCCTTCCGGATCGTGATCCCGCTATACGTTTTCAGCCGCGACGGCAACATGCCCACCACCTGGATGGGCCGGTGGACCGGGCTTGAGCAGCTTATGAGCTGCTGCCCGACGGCCGTTGGCGCCGCCGCCCTGCCGCCGCCGCCCTGGGCAGGCAGCCCTGATAGGATGGTGGAGCCCAACTACTGGGTGCTGTACCTCAGGGTCGGCGAGAGCCACGCCCACTGCCTGGCCATGCGGCCCTCCGTCGGCGTCGTTTACCTCAACCGCGGAGGGCCGGACCAGACCGAGTGCTTCCCGGGCGCGCTGCATCTGACCGCGACACCTGAGGAGCTCGACGTCCGCACCGGCCTCCCGCCGGGCGCGTTCCGCTGCACCTGGATCGACCTCAACCGAGACGTGTCCGTCTTCCTCCTCTACAGGTTCCTCATCGGAACCGGGCGGGCGTCGTACGTGTTCGACGCGGCCCGCTGCTCCAGCCGGAGGTGGGTGCTCGGTGTGGTCGAGGCGCTGATGACGGCCCAGTTCCTGGAGCGGGACGAGCCGCGTCTCGCGGCCCTCACATCCGACTTGACGCGCCTGTGGCCTTCGGGGCAGACATGGGAGTGGTTCAACAGAGATGCCGGTGAGTACAGCCCCCTTACGTGGACCCCCCTCGATGGGTAAGTCAAAACCAGAGAAGGAAGAGTATCTTGTCGCTAAATGCCATGTTGCCAAGTGTTCATTGTGAATATGCAGGCCCTTCGCCCAGGGCCGTTCTATGGTTGCCCTCAGCCCGCCACGTCTGCCCGTCGTGGGGGTCTCATAACGGCGGCAGGTCCTCTCGACAGATAGGACACTGCAGGCGGAACCGCAGCCACCCCTCGAGACAGGCGCTGTGGAAGATGTGCCGGCACGGCGTGACCATGTACAGGCGGCGGGCCAGCACGCCCGCCACGCCGCCGGCCGACGGGTCGTCCTCGCCCGCCTTGATGACGGGCACTTCAAGCACCTCCCGGCAGATGGCGCAGTCGATGGAGCGCGTATGCGTACGCTGCGTCTTCTTTCCCTCGTCCTTCCTGCGGTCCGCCTCCCCCTGGCTTTCCGACCTGGCCCGCTCCGCCGCTGGCGATTCCGGCGCGGAGCCGGCGACGAGACCGATGGGCATGCCCCCGCTCTCGATGTTGTCCTCCCGCAGGACGCGATGGTAGTCCCAGGCCTCGGGCGTCCAGCTCTTGGGTATGCCGAAGCGTGGTCCCAGCACGTCCTGGAAGGCGAGGACCCACAGCTGGATCCACAGCCATGCGGCGAGCACGGCGAGCGCGGTCCAGTCCGGCTCGGCGAAGAGGATGTTGTCCTCGCGCAGGTAGAAGTAGGCCAACGGACATAACCGCAGGACCGACTGCCCGATCATAAAGCGCCACGAGAAGGCGCGCCGGCTATTGCGCTGCATGTTGCGCCAGATTTGCGGTACCCACAGCGAGAGGTAGACGAAAGCCAGGGTGTTGGTGTACGCCGAGCGGGCGGATGGCCACCACGAGGTAGCCGTGAGCGATAGGAGGAGGAGAAATATGCCCAACATGATGAAGCGTCCGGCGATGGTGGAGAACGTGGTTACTTCCGTAGATGCCCCAGTTGCCGGACCAGATGCGGCAGTCGCACCCGCCGCGCCGTTCTGGGCTATTTCGGCATCGACGTCTTGGTCAGACGGTATTATGGCCGGAGACGAGGCGTTCCGCGGCTGCGCCGCTGTGGCAGGTCGCGGTAGCGAGTCGCTGGGCGCGGGGGTTGATGGCGGACGCGGCGTGCTGCTCGACGAGTTCTGCTGCTCCCGTTCACGGCTTCGCCTCTCTGGCTCCTGCGCCCTGTAGACCTCGGCGAGGAAGCTCCCGCCAATCGTCATGGCCAAGAACGCGGTGAAGGTGACCATGAGCGACGGCAGAAACGTGGTCGACGCCGAGAGGGTCCACCCGGACGACGCGGCAAAGATTAGCCCGTCCGCTAGCAACATGGCGCCGCCGGTGTAGAAGCTGACCCGCCCGAGGGTGGACGGCGTGTACGACTCTCGCATCTGTCTTTGGAGAAGATGGACCTGGCCGAAGATGACGGCCGCCCATGCCAGCAGCCACACCTTGGCCTGGTGCTCAAAGACTTCCTCCTTCATGCCCAGGAGGTGTCGCCCGTCGGCCGGAGGATATGCCGGAGGGCCTTTCGTCTCCAGAAGGTAACCGCAGTCCGGCGAATACAACACGGCGGACATCTGGAGGTCGGGCACGCCGCGGACTGGGCGGCCGGTGGGATTTCGGAGCTCGTCCTCGATTTCGTAGATGGCCTCCGCCAGTCTCTCCTTCGATTTCCACCCCAGATGCAGTATTCTCATCTGGTGGGCATCGAGGGGGTGCACCTGGAGGTACATGACGTACTCGCAGTGCGGATACGGATTCCAGCTCTCCTGCGGCGTATCCGGGTTGGAACTCCACGGGTTGCTCGGGTCCGAAAACCGCGTCTTCTCCTTGGCCTGAAGCGTCTCGTGCAGAGTCTGGTTCAGGAGCTTCCGGCTCGACTCGAAGTAGTCCAGCCCGGGTGCCAGGTGCGGCAGGCCAAAAACGCCCGCAAACTTCTCGCTTGTGGTTGTGAGCAACATGACGCCCTGCCGCGGCCAGTGCACCCCGTGTAGGCGCATGTCGTATGTGCTACCCGTGCCCGTCGTGTCCTCCATCACCACCCAGGCGGCCACTGCTCGTACCAGCCCGCCAGCGCGCGGCTGGCCGGGCTTCAGGTGCTCCTCGTACTGGACTGCCGCGTTCTTCTTCTCCTCCTCCACCCTCACAATCAGCTTGCCCTCCGCCCCCGTCAGGTTCCGCGTCCATTGTTGGCCGGCGCCGGCGGCCCAGTTAACGTCGGGTGTCAGGTCGCTGAGGTTGTACCCCGTGGGCGTCCGCGCCACGCTGCCCGCTCGGCGTACCCAGGTCCCGTGCACCTTGCCCGTGGCATTCTGCCATGTCGGCTCTGCGATTCCTTGCTCCCAAGCCTCGTCGGTACCCGTGTCCGCCGCGGCGTTGGCACTCCATTCGGAGGCACGGGCGCGAAAGCGTCCAAGATCCTCCCAGGCAAGCCCGTCGGTTTCGCGGAACCCCGTCAGGTTGAGGTAGCGCCCGGGGGTTCCGGCGGCGTCGTCGGGTTGGCGCGGCGCAAAGTCGCCCCAGCGGGTATTATTCAGGACCACGAGCGCGTCGCGCTGGCGTGAGAGCCGGGCGGCCGTGAGAGCAGGGGCGGAGAGCAGCCCCGGCCCGTCGTTGGAGCCCGCATTGAGCCAGAGAATGAGGATGATGAGGAAGATGACGCGGGCGTTGTCCTGCGACGGAGGCATGGTAGCAGGGGACCTCGGGCGGTCGGGTCATCTGGATGGCATGCTTGTGACCTGAATCCGGCTTCTCGGGCACCTCAACGGTGTTCGGGAATCTGGAACGCTCGGCCGGAGGTTGGGTGACGTCTCGCGAGGATGCCCGACGGATAGGGTCGGGATGGGGAAGTTGGGGTCGTACCTGCCTAGATACCTTGGTACTAGGGTACCTGAGGTTAGGTCCTGCCGGAAAGTGGGTTCGCGCCGGCAAGCGCTAAGAGCCGCATGATTTTGGCGGCAGCGCAGGACGAGTCCCGCTGACGCCGTACTCCGTACTGCCCACTTCACACCGCTGGACCGTGCTCCAAGAGGTGCTCCTACGACTTATCAACAGAACGCAGCCTCGAACCTCTGCACGGGATGTCTTCAACTAACGATTCGAGCCAGAGTACGGTGGGTGTTCGCGATCCCGGCCGCCGCTGTGGCCCTCTAATGCTCGCCGCTGACCTCCCAGGCCGGAAACGACGCCCGCGCAGAACTCACGTCGCAGCTGGAAGACCTCCTGAACACGCTATCCAATAAGTTTGCCGGCGTATCGAGCGAGATATTTGCCAAGAGTACATCCCCAACGGCAATCCCAAGGCGCGCCGCTGTGCCTGGCTAACTGGTGTCAAACCGTCAAGTGGACGACATGTCGAGGCGGTTGGACAATCTCGAGTCGGCTCTCGCCACGAACAAGGACGACAACTCCAAGTCATGATACGTGCCCGCCGCGGCGCGGGGGATTGGCGGAGCGTTTTGGGCAGGGAATGAGAATGCCCGTCACTTCAAAGCGGAAGGGTCGGGGGTCACCGCGACATCGGTTGATCGTTACGCTGCTCAGGTACTGCGCCTTTGCGCCCAGACCGTGATCCGAATTCAGACACCGTTTGCCTAGGCCCTCCTTCTAGGTAACCAGACGTCCTTGTGTCCCAGAAATCCTCCCCCAGCACACCCCGCCCTGCCCTTACGGGTGGGAAGGACCTCTACAGCTCGTCCTTGGCCTTCTCGACCTTCTCGGCCACCGTCTCGACAAACCTCCGCAGAATGTTGGTCTTGCTGGTGAGCTCATCCAGCTTGCTTGGGGCGAGGCCGCCCTTCTTCAGAATGCCGTCGAGACGCGCCAGCTCCTTGGAGGCGAAGTTGTCGTTCTTGGCTAGCTTGTCGAAGACTCGCAGGTAATACTCGGCGTACTTGTATTGCGCCTGTTCCTTGAGGCTCTCGGCCTCCTTCTTGGCCTCTTTGGCGGCGTCGGACAGCGAGGTCCCGCCGGTAAACCTGGCGACGATGCCGTCCAAGGCGGCGATGGTGCCCGCGCTGGCGTCGAGAAACCCTCCGGCCAGGCGGTGCGTCGAGGCCTTCTCGTTGAGGAAGCTAACCAGGTCCTCCTCGCCGCGGCCGCCCGTGTAGTCGTCGGGCGTCTTGTTGCCTTGGGTAAAGAACTTGATGGTCGGGTACGACGTGACGCCGTGGTCTTGTGCCGTCTTCTTGGCGTTCTCAGCCTCGGCGTCGACCTTGGCAATGACGACGTTCGCTTCGTTGGCAAAGGTGTTGGCCAGGCTCTCCCACGTCGGGGCGAGGCTCTTGCAGTCTAGGCGGGCAGTCAGCTACTGCCGAGCAAAACTCGGACGCCAAGGCAACCCACGTCCGCACCAGGGGGCGGTGAAGGCCACGAGGACGTTCTTGTCCTTGCCGACCGTCTCCTCAAAGGTCTGGTCGTTGAGGAGGACAACGTTGCTCGGCGGGGCCAGCTTTCGCTTCGGTCGGACGCCCGACTTCTCCGTCACGAAGGCAGAGAGGCTGTCGAGGTCCCGCCCGCCGTTGTAATCAATCGGCTCCTTGCTCTTGCCGTCGAACCACTTGAGCGTCGGGAAGCCCTGGACTCCGAAGCGCTTCCCGAGGTCCTTTTCCGCGTCGGCGTCCACCTTTGCAATCTGCACCTTGTTGGTCGATTCGAAGGCCGCGGCCAGGTCCTCGTAGATGGGGGCAAGATTCTTGCAGTGCCCACACCAAGGAGCAAAGAACTCTACTAGGGTGGGCTTTCCGGATTTGAATACCACCTCGTCGAAATTCTTGGGGATGAGGTCAAGGACGGCCGACTTGGCCACAGCCAGGCCGGCAAGGCCAGCAATGGCCAGACCCTTGAGCAGGACCATTGCCACAATGGACTGGTAAGGAGTAGGCGGTGGGGTCTTGATGCGAGCGCGGCGGTTCGTATGGTACCAGACAAGAAGCACGAGAGCGTTCTTTGTCCCGAGATAGCTTGAGGTCGAAGTCGCCGTAGGGGGTAACAACGGCTTTGAAATCGAAGCTCCGAAAAGAAGACAGTTTGGCCAGTTGATGACCTGCACCTTGGGGGCGAAATTGCCCCAAGCTCCGCCCCTCCCGTCACCAACTGAAACCCCCAGACGCTTTCCCCTGGAACGGGCAGTTGGAGACGGCCCAGCCACAAGCACGTGATGATAACCCGCCACACCCCACAGGCCGGAACGTCTCCAATTGGCCAAGGCGTTTGCGAAAGCCGCAACCCGCACACAAACCCAAAATCGCCCAAAAAAGTTGACGTCTGCCAAACACATCCACCGCATCGGAAAGTCGACAACGGCCCGCGAACGGCCTGCAGGGAAATCACTGCTGATAATCGCGTCTCGAACACCGCAACCATGTCTCACGAGTCCGTCTGGAACTCGCGCCCTCGGGGCTACGGCAAGGGCGCCCGCGCCTGGTAGGTGATCTGGTGGTTGAGGTGAACAAAAGGGCGAGAGAGAGGCATAGCTGACGGAGAGGACAAACAGCCGCGTCTGCACCCACCGCGCCGGTTTGATCCGCAAGTACGGCCTCAACATCTGCCGGCAGTGCTTCCGCGAGAAATCCTCCGACATTGGCTTCGTCAAGGTACGCACCCAGGCGCCGGAGACGATGCGAGATCGAGAAGCCGGGGGACCAGGGCTAACGGGAATGCAGTTTCGGTAAAGGAAACGACGGGCAGGGTGGAGGGGTCGGTGGGGAGGAGCTGTTTGGTGGCATGGCGTCTCGACCGAACGAGCACAGGAACGGCATCACGACAACTGGCTTTCCGCCCGGAGTTTTCGTGGAATTTGAACTGGTCATGGATCCGAGAGTGGGCGTGTCTACGCTGGGATAACATCCTCCGGTAGCATGAATGCATCTTGAAGTTCCGGTGCCAATTTTGGTCAGCCATTGTGGCCAGCCAGCGCCTCGGGCATACGGCGCGGCCATGGCAGCCGCCTCGCCGCCACCCCCCGCCCTCTACTCAAAACACCTGCGTAGCATGCGCGCGTCTATAATGGTCTCCGTGTCCTGTCTAAACTACAGATGGAAAAGACACGGGGTGAAGAGGAGGGGAGAGATCATCGAGCCTGAAAAGCAGAGACCATGTACAGATGTCGCCCGTCCGAGACATACCAGCCGTGCGTACCGGCCCCGTCCATGCATGCTACATTGTAAGCGTTGGCAAACCCCCCGTGTCCTCCCCTTTGCGTGCGCAAGAACGCTGTCAACGCCGTCGAGACGCCCCCTGGCACCGACAGGTGTCGCCCTGCGGGTCCGGCCTTACTTGATGATGCGGGTGATCAGACCCGTCGCGACGGTTCGGCCGCCCTCGCGAATGTTGACGCGCTGGCCCGTCTCGATGGCGATGGGGTGGTGCAGCGTGGCCACCATCTCGACGTTGTCGCCGGGCATGACCATCTTGTTGGCCGCGTCCTCGGTGCCTTCGGGGAAGAAGAGAGCGCAGTTCTCGTCGGCCGTGCGCAGGAACATCTGCGGCCGGTAGTTCTCGTGGAATCCGGTGTGGCGGCCGCCTTCCTCTTTGCTGAGCACGTACATGGAGACCATGAACTGGGTGTGCGCCTTGGCCGTGCCGGGCTTGACAACGACCATGCCGCGCTTGATGTCCTCCCGTCGGACGCCCCGCAGCAGGAGGGCCGTGTTGTCGCCCGCGCGCGACTCCTCGCACGACTTGTTGAACGTCTCGATATCCGTCACCTTGGTCTTGATGACTTCGTCACCGACGCCGACCAGCTCCACTTCCGAGTCCTTCTTCAGGAGACCCCGCTCCACCCGCCCGCACGCCACCGTCCCGCGGCCCGAGATGGAGAAGACGTCCTCGATGGACATGAGGAACGGCTGGTCGAGGCTGCGTTCCGGAGTCGGGATCCACTCGTCGACGGCCTTGAGGAGGTCGTCAATCTTGGACTCGCCAATATCGGGCTTCTTGCCCTCGAGGGCGCACAGGGCCGAGCCCAGGACGACGGGGGTGTCGTCGCCCTCGAAGCCGTACGTGTTGAGCAGCTCGCGCATCTCCATCTCTACGAGCTCCAGCATCTCGGGGTCCTCGATGGCGTCGACCTTGTTGACGAAGACGACGATCCTCTGGATGCCGATCTGCCGCGCAAGCAGGAGATGCTCTCGCGTCTGCGGCATCTGGCCGTCCGAGGCGGCGACGACGATGATGGCGCCGTCCATGCTCGCCGCGCCCGTGATCATGTTCTTGATGTAGTCGGCGTGGCCGGGGCAGTCGACGTGCGAATAGTG
>Ga0247771_1000322_pt1 | contig 16274 bp, 17 predicted proteins | sample UWRJL197509C6_FD_179948 | JGI IMG/M metagenome (GOLD analysis project Ga0247771, IMG submission 179948) | Plant litter microbial communities from Arlington Agricultural Research Station in Wisconsin, United States - UWRJ-L197-509C-6 | ecosystem: Environmental > Terrestrial > Plant litter >...
GCGCGTGAGCATCGAGATTGCCAACGAGTCCGGGGTCCCGGTCGACGAGCCGTCGATCGTGTCGGCCGCCCGGTTCGCCCTCGACCGGATGGGCGTGAGCCCGCTGGCCGAGCTGTCCGTCCTGCTTGTCGAGCTGGACGTGATGGCGGACCTGCACGAACGCTGGATGGACCTGCCCGGTCCGACGGACGTGATGGCGTTCCCCATGGACGAACTGGACTCGGCCCGGCGCCCCGACGCGGCCGGGCTGGGTCCGGCGTTGCTGGGCGACATCGTGCTGTGCCCGGCGTTCGCCAAGGACCAGGCGAAGAAGGCGGGCCACGGCCTGCTGGACGAGCTGCACCTGCTGACCGTGCACGGCGTGCTGCACCTCCTCGGGTACGACCACGCCGAGCCCGCCGAGGAGCGCGAGATGTTCACGCTCCAGAACCGCATCCTCGCGGACTTCCGCTCGGCGACCGCCGAGGCGGAGCGGCTCGCGGTGCAGCGCGCCTCGGACTCCAAGCTCCTGGGTGCCGTGGGCCTGGAGCACTCGGACCACCCCGAACCCTCCGACCCCAACGCGTAGAGGTCGAACCGGTGACCACGAGTTCCGCGAGCTTGATCTTCCTGGCCGTGGTGCTGGTGCTGGCGGCGGGCCTGTTCGCCGCGGCCGACGCGGCGCTGGGCACGGTGTCCCGCGCCCGCGTCGAGGGCCTGCAACGCCAGGGCCGCACCGGCGCCCGCCAGCTCCTCCAGGTGCTGGCGGACCGGCCGAGGCACGTGAACCTGCTGCTCCTGCTCCGGTTGGCGTGCGAGCTGTCGGCGACGGTGCTGGTCACGGTCGTGTGCCTGCGGCTGGTGTCGCCGCCGTGGCTGGCCGTCGTCACGGCGGGGCTGTCGATGCTCGTGGTGTCGTACGTGCTCGTCGGCGTCGGCCCGCGCACCATCGGCCGCCAGCACCCGTACGCCGTCGGCCTGGTCGCCGCCGCCCCGATCCGGGTGCTCGGCCGCGTGCTCGGGCCGTTGAGCAGGCTGCTGATCCTGGTCGGCAACGCGATCACGCCCGGCAAGGGCTTCCGCGAGGGCCCGTTCTCCTCCGAGGTCGAGCTGCGCGAGCTGGTCGACATGGCCCAGGAGCGCGGCGTCGTGGACGAGGGCGAGCGCGAGATGATCCACTCGGTGTTCGAGCTGGGCGACACGATCGCCCGCGAGGTCATGGTGCCGCGCACCGAGATCGTGTGGATCGAGCAGGCCAAGTCGCTGCGGCAGGCGCTCGCGCTGTCGTTGCGCACCGGCTACACGCGGGTGCCGGTGATCGGCGAGAGCGTCGACGACATCGTCGGCGTGGTGAACCTCAAGGACCTCGTGCGGGCGACGTTCGCGGACGAGGGCAACGGCACGACCGTCGGCGAGATGATGAAGCAGGCCACCTTCATCCCCGACTCGAAGCCACTCGCGGACCTGCTGCGCGAGATGCAGCTGTCCCGGACGCACCTGGTCATCGTGATCGACGAGTACGGCGGCACCGCGGGCCTGCTGACCATCGAGGACATCATCGAGGAGATCGTCGGCGAGATCACCGACGAGTCCGACACCGACGACCGCCCGCCGGTCGAGCACCTGGCCGACGGCGCGGTCCGGGTGAGCGCCCGCCTGCCGGTCGACGACCTGGACGCCCTGTTCGGCACGGAGCTCGACGAGCACGAGGTCGAGACCGTCGGAGGCCTGCTGGCCCAACGCCTGGGCCGGGTTCCGCTGCCCGGCACCGAGGCCGAGATCGCGGGTCTCCGGATGCGCGCCGAGGGCGGCAAGGACGAACGCGGCCGCATGCGCATCACCACCGTCCTGGTACGCCCGGTCGCGCTCGCGGAACCGGCTGACGACAAGGAACGCGAGGACCACCGTGCCTGAACTGGACGCCGAGGACCAGAAGATCGTCACGCTCGCCCGTGCCGTCCGCGCCCGCACGGGTGCGGCGGAGGGCGCCGCCGTCCGTGACACCGACGGCCGCACCTACGCCGCCGCCACCGTGGCGCTGCCGTCCCTGCGGCTCACGGCGTTGCAGGCGGCGGTCGCGGCAGCGGTGTCCAGCGGAGCGGAAGCCCTCGAAGCCGCCTCCGTGGTCACGGAGGCGGACAAGGTCGACGCCGACTCCCTGGCCGCCGTCCGCGACCTCACCACCGGCCCGGTCTTCCGCGCCGACACCTCCGGGACCGTGGTCGACACCGCCTGAGGGCGTTACCCCCGCCGGTGCAGCAGGTTCGCCAGCTGCACCCGGCTGCGCACGTCGAGCTTCGCGAACACCGACCGGACGTGCGTGCCGACGGTGTTGACCGACACCCCGAGTTCGGCCGCCGCCGACCGGTTCGTGTGCCCGTTGCCGACGAGTTCGGCCACGGCCGACTCGGTCGCCGTCAACGACTCCCACCCGAACGTCGGCCGCGGCCCACGTCGACCGGCGCCGCCCAGCGCCCGGTCCAGCACCGCCGCGGGCAGCACCGCCCCAACGGCGTCGTAGAGCCGCCGCGCCTCGGTCAACCGGCGCACGGCCTCGTCCCGGTCCACCTCCAGCAACGCGGTCCCGAGGTCGCCGAGCGCGGCGGCCAGCAGCAACGGCCGCGGCCCCTCGCGCAGCACCGCGACCGCTTCCCCCAGCAGTCGCACGTCCCCGTCGACCAGACCGCGCGTGTGCGACGCCAACCCGCCGAAGCTGGCCACGCCGGGGTTGCGCTCGGCCGCTGTCTCGGCGAGCGCGGCGGCCTCCGACGCGAACGCGTGATCGCCCACCGCCAGGCCGACCTGGACGAACGGCCGGGTCCACAGCGGGAACCACGGCCAGTACTCCCGGCTGGTGCGGGCGACCGCGAGCAGGGGGCGGTAGTCGGCGGCGGCCTCCTCGGTCCTCCCCTCCAGCAGGGAGATCCACCCCCGCATCAGCCGCGTCGCCGTGGTGTGGATGGCCGGGGTCGGGCGGGAGTGGGCGGCCAGGCGTGACCGGGCCGTGGTGAAGTCGCCGCGAACCATCGCGACGAAGGCCAGGACCGACCCCGCGTCCAGGGTGCTCACGTGCTCGCCGACCTCGTCCGCGAGCCGGACGAGGGTGTTGGCCTGCGCTTCCGCCTCGTCCAGGCGGCCGAGGTTGACGTCCTGCCACATCCGGGCGTGGACGAGGTCGGGGCTGTCGCCCGCGTCGGCCAGCAGGACCGCCGCCTCGTGGTAGCGGTCGAGCATCTGGAGCGCTCGGATCTCCTCGGCCAGGTGCTCGTCGCCCGCCAAAGCACGCAGGGCGTGGACGCGGGCGTGCGCCACCGCGTGACGGCCCTCCTGCCTCGCCACGACCGACAACGTGAGCAGCGCCAGCCGTTCCGCCTCGCCGTCACCGACCCGTCGGGCCTCGGCCAGGGCCGCCGACGCCTCGCGCGCGGCGTCCGAGGACGTGCCGACCCGCACGAGCGCCAACGTGCCCGCCGCGGCGAGCCGGGCCCGTGATGTCGGCGACAAGTCGCCGGGAACGCGCGTGCGCTCACCGATCTCGGCGAGCCGGTTCATCGACCACAGCGCCCGGCTCGCGAGCACTTGGAGGCGGGCGCGGGTGTCGGCGTCGGCGGCGTGCGGCAGGAGCCGGTCCACGACCTCGACGGCCTGCCGCCCGCGGTGGAGCCGCACCAGGAGTTCGGCGCATTCCTCGCCCACCTCGGCCCACGACGGGGAGTCCTCGGCGGTCAGCCCGAACGCCCGGAGTGCGAGGTCCGCGGCGACGTCCGGCACCGCGCTCACGGCCGCGGCCGCGCGGAGCACGGCGACGGCCTCGTGGTCGCCGACGACCGCGCCCACCTGGAAGTGCGGGGCCGCGGCGAGCGGGTCGTCGAGCAGCAGCCGCCCGCACGCGCGGTGCAGCGCGAACCGGTCGTCCGCGCCCAGGTCGGCGTACACGGCCTCGCGCAGGAGGTCGTGCCGGAACGACACGTGCCACCCTTCGCGGCGCAGCAGTCCTTCGGCGACGCCCTGTTCGGCCGCGTCGAGCACGACGGCCGCGGGCAGGCCGCCGAGCAGGACCGCTGCCTGGTCGGCGGCGATCGCCCGACCCCACACGGCGCAGAGCCGCAGCAGCCGCACCAGGTCGTCGCTCAACGACGGCATCCGCCGCCGCACCCCGAGGACGACCTCGGCGGGCAGGTCCCCGTCGGCGTCGTCCCAGGCGGCGTCGAGCACCCGCACGGCCCAGAACGGGTTGCCGCCCACGCGGCCCAGCAGCGCGGCGGTTCGGCGGTCCGGCGAGGAGCCGAGGCGGTCGCGAGCCAGCTCCTCGATGCCCACGGCGTCCAACGGGCCCAAGGCGATGCGCTGGTCCGCCCGGCCCTCGACCGAGCGGCCCGCGAGCAGCCAGACGACGGGGGAGCCGGTCAGCCGGGCGGTGAGGATCCGCAGCGCGAAGCGGGTGAGCCCGTCGGCCCACTGGAGGTCGTCGACGCCGACCAGCACGGGCGCGTCGAGCGCGCGTTCCTCCAGCAGCACGGCGACGCGGTCCACCAGCCACAGCGGGCTGTCGCGCAGCGGGGCGAGGTCGGCGAACGCCTTCTCGTCGAGCAGCGGGTGCGGGCCGGAGCGCAGGGCCACCAGCAGCGGCGCGCCCTCGGTGATCCGGTCGATCTCCTCGGCCTTGCCGGTGCCGACGAGGTACCCCGTCCGGCGGGCGTCCTCGGCCACGGCGTCGAAGAACGCGGTCTTCCCGATGCCCGGCTCACCGGTCACCGCGAGCACGGCTCCCTGCCCCGAGCGGGCGGTGCGGCGCAGCACGGCCAGCGCGGCGGACAGCTCGGCACCACGGCCCCTGAGCGTCTCCAGCGTCGTCCCCGTCCCTGCTCCCCGGTGGGGCCCGGATGCTACCCGGAGACCCCTCCTCACCTGTTCAGGTGAGGTCCGCCGACCCGCGTGAGCCCGCGCCCGTCAGAAGACCACGGGTTCACGCGATCCGCCCAGGGTGGTCGCGGTGGTGTGCTGCCATGGCCGCCCTACCGACGAGCACAGCACCGAGAACACTGGGAACACGGAGAACCGCCATGCCGATGATCGACGCCTACGCCGTCGCCGGAACCTTCCCCGACAAGCACAAGCTGGCCGTGGACCTCGCCTCCGCCGTCATGCGGATCGAGGAGGTCCCCGCGATCCCGATGTTCCGGCAGAACACCGCCGCGTTCGTCCACGACCTGCCCGCCGACTCGCTGTCCAACGTCGACGGCGACAGCGACTACGTGCGCGTGCAGGTGCTCACCAACGCGGGCGCGCTCGACCGCGACAAGCAGCTCGCCGTCGTCCGCGAGCTGACCGCGATCGTCGCGGACGCGGCGGGCGACCCGACCCTGCCCGACCGCACCTGGGTCCTGCTCACCGAGGCCCCCGAGGGCGGGTGGGGCCTCAAGGGCCACGCCAACACCAACGCCGAACTCGTCCTCGCGGCACGGGCCCAGATCGCCGAGCTGTCCGGGAAGTGAGAACCCGCCGACCGGGTTCGGGGGCGTTCACCCCCACCCGGTCGGCGCCGCTTTCGGCACCAGGGACAATGGACGGATGGATGGTTACCGCTCAGGGTTCGCGTGCTTCGTCGGCCGTCCGAACGCGGGGAAGTCGACGCTGACCAACGCGCTGGTCGGCACCAAGGTCGCGATCACGTCGAGCAAGCCGCAGACGACCCGCCACACCATCCGGGGCATCGTGCACCGCGAGGACGGCCAGCTGATCCTCATCGACACCCCCGGCCTGCACCGGCCGCGCACGCTGCTCGGCCAGCGCCTCAACGACCTCGTCCGCGAGACGTGGTCGGAGGTCGACGTGGTCGGCTTCTGCGTGCCCGCCGACCAGAAGGTCGGTCCGGGCGACAAGTTCATCGCCGCCGAACTCGAGAAGATCGCCAAGAAGACGCCGGTGATCGGCATCATCACCAAGACCGACCTCGTGCCGCAGCAGCAGGTGGCCGAGCAGCTGCTGGCGTTGCAGAACATCATGGAGTTCGCCGACATCATCCCGGTGTCCGCGGTGGACGGCTACCAGGTGGACACGCTGGAGAAGCTGCTGCTCGACCGGCTCCCGGAGGGCTCGCCGCTGTACCCGGACGGCGACCTGACCGACGAGCCGGAGGCGACGCTGATCGCCGAGCTGATCCGCGAGGCCGCGCTGGAGGGCGTGCACGACGAGCTGCCGCACTCCATCGCCGTGCTGGTCGAGGAGATGGCGCCGCGCGAGGGCCGCGACGACCTCATCGACGTGCACGCGAACCTGTACGTCGAGCGCACCAGCCAGAAGGCGATCATCCTCGGCCACCGCGGCGAGCGCCTGAAGCAGGTCGGCATCACCTCGCGCAAGCAGATCGAGGCGCTGCTGGGCAGCAAGGTGTTCCTGGACCTGCACATCAAGATCGCCAAGGACTGGCAGCGCGACCCGAAGCAGCTGCGCCGACTGGGGTTCTAGATGGCGAACCTGTACCGCGACACCGGGATCGTCCTGCGCGTGCAGAAGCTCGGCGAGGCGGACCGGATCATCACGCTGCTGACCCAGAAGCACGGCAAGGTGCGGGCGGTGGCGAAGGGCGTGCGCCGCACGTCGTCGCGGTTCGGGGCGAGGCTGGAGCCGTTCGGGCACGTGGACGTGCAGTTCTACCCCGGCCGGTCGCTCGACGTCGTGACGCAGGTGGAGACGCTGGACGCGTTCCACGTGAGCCTGGTCGGCGACTACTCCCGCTACACGGCGGCGTGCGCGGTGCTGGAGACGGCCGACCGGCTCACCGCCGAGGAGGGCGAACCAGCGCTGCGGCTGTACCTGCTGGTCACGGGCGCGCTGCGGGCGCTGGCGGCGGGGGAGCGGGACGGCTCGCTGGTGCTGGACGCGTTCCTGATGCGCGCGATGTCGATCGCGGGCTGGGCACCGGCCGTGGACGAGTGCGCGCGTTGCGGCGAACCCGGCCCGCACCGCGCCTTCAACGTGCAGGCGGGCGGCGTCGTGTGCGCGAACTGCCGCCCGGCGGGCTCGGCGACCCCGTCCGCGGACACCCTGCGACTGCTGATCGCGCTGCTGCACGGCGAGTGGGACGTGGTGGACGCGCTGCCGGTCGGCGCGCGCCGCGACGCGAGCGGCCTCGTCGCCGCTCACCTCCAGTGGCACATGGAACGACAGCTCCGTTCGCTACCTCTGGTCGAGCGAACGGGACGTCCGGTCGAGGGCTAGAGTTCGGCCACCGCACAGTCTTCGAGAGGAACCCCAACACCATGCTGCGCCGAAGGCGGGCCGAACGCGAGACGCGTGTGCCACGCCCCCCGGACCCGCACCCGTCCGGCGCGAAGCCGCCCGCGATCCCGGCGGAGTTCGTGCCGAAGCACGTCGCGATCGTCATGGACGGCAACGGGCGGTGGGCCAACCAGCGCGGTCTGTCCAGGGTGGAGGGGCACAAGCGGGGCGAGGCCGTCGTGGTCGAGGTCGCGCGCGGCGCGATCGAGCTGGGCGTCAAGTGGGTGTCGCTGTACGCGTTCTCGACCGAGAACTGGCGTCGCAGCCCCGAAGAGGTCAAGTTCCTGATGGGCTTCACCCGCGAGGTGATCCACAACCGGACCGACGAGCTGGACGAGCTGGGTGTCCGCGTCCGGTGGTCCGGTCGCAAGCCGAGGTTGTGGCGCAGCGTCATCTCCGAGCTGGAGGACGCCGAGGAGCGCACCAAGGACAACAAGGAACTGAACCTGGCGATGTGCATCAACTACGGGGGGCGGGCCGAGATCGGCGACGCCGCCCGTGAGATCGCCCGCCTCGCGGCCGCCGGGAAGATCAACCCGGACAAGGTCGACGAGCGCACGCTGGCGAAGCACATGTACCAGCCGGAGATGCCGGACGTGGACCTGTTCATCCGCCCGTCGGGCGAGCAGCGCACGTCCAACTTCATGCTGTGGCAGTCGGCGTACGCGGAACTGGTCTTCCAGGACATCCTGTGGCCCGACTTCGACCGCCGCGACCTGTGGGCGGCGTGCGAGGTCTTCGCCCGCCGGGACCGCCGGTTCGGCGGAGCCGTGGACAAGCCAGACGAGGAGACCACCGCGTGACCGACGAAGACGCCGCCGCCATCACCGCCGCACTGCTGACCTCCGCCCGCGAGGCCCTCGAACTGTTCCACGACGTGCACGTCGACGACGACGGCGCGTTGAGCTTCCTGCACGGCGAGGTGCCGTGCGCCATCCAGGCGATGCAGCTCGCCGAGGGGCTGACCGTCCTGAGCCTCACGTGCGTCGTCGCGTGGGACCTGCCGGAGGACCGCGACCTCGCCGTGTCCGCGGCGGAACGCGCCGGTCAGGGCCTCTTCGGCACGCTCGGCGTCGTGCACACCGAACGCGGCATGGACGTGACCCTGCGGTACGCGTTCCCGGCCGAGGGCATGAAGCCCGAACCACTCAGCACCCTGCTCATGCTCGTGGTCTCCACCGCATCCCAACTGCGCGGCGAACTCCTCGCCGACGAAAGGACCCCCTGATGGGTGGCGTGATCATCTACGAGCCCGACGAGGACTCCGCTGTGCTCGAGTTCCCCTGGGTGGTGACGTTCGAGCCGTCCGGTGGCGAGGAGTGGGACTCCTTCGTCTGCGGCCCGTACGAGCGCGCCCACGCGGTCGCCCTCGCCGAGGCCGTCGCGCTGGCCGAGGACGGCATGCTCGCCGTCGTCGAGCCGATGATGCCGGTGCTCAGCGCGGACGAGGTCCTCGCCACCATCGACGACCTCCGCGAGGCCGAGGAGGAGATCGAGGAGATCGACAGCCCCCTGGTCGAGACCAAGGTCAACGGCACCCACGTCGACCTCGACCTCGGCGAGACGGACCTCGTCGAGGAGGAGATCGCGGACGACTTCGAGCCGCCGACGCCGGAGGAGGTCCGCGCGGGCATGGAGCGCACGTTCCGCCGCCTGCTCGCCGCGACCGACCCGAGCGCCTCCTAGCCGTCACGACTCCGGAGGGGCGCGTCCGAACCCCGGACGCGCCCCTCCGGCGCATCGTGGCGCTTTCACGCCACCGGGTACGAAGTTCGGGCTGAACGTCCCGTTCCCGGCTCCGGTTTCCGGATTTCGGCGAGAAAGCGACGTCAGGCGGGTGGGGCGATCGCCGGGTCGCCTGGCATCATCGCCGAAGTGACAATCACTTCCGAGATCAGGGACTCGCGGCCGTCCGGTCGCGGGCCCCTGCGCGGGAAGATCACCTCGCTGGAGGTGCTCTGCCTGCTGCTGGTCCTCGCGCTGGTCCTCCAGGACTGGCTGGTCGGCGTGCTGGACGTGCCGCAGCTGCGCACGGCGTCGACGGTGTTCGTGGCGGTCTGCGTGCAGGCGATGCCGTTCCTGGTGTTCGGCGTCCTGATCAGCGGGGCCATCGCGGCGTTCGTGCCCGCGAGCGCGTTGCGCCGCCTGCTGCCGAAGAAGACGGCGCTGGCGGTTCCCGTGGCGGGGCTGGCGGGGGTCGCGCTGCCGGGCTGCGAGTGCGCGTCCGTGCCGGTGGCCCGCAGGCTGATGCAGCAGGGCGTGCCGCCCGCCGTGGCGCTGTCGTTCCTGCTCGCCGCCCCGGCGGTGAACCCGATCGTGCTGGTCGCGACGGCCGTGGCGTTCCGCGACGCGCCGATGATGGTGCCCGCGCGGTTCGTCGGCTCGCTGCTCACGGCGGTGGTCATGGGCTGGCTGTGGACGAAGTTCGGCAAGGCCGAGTGGATCGCCGAGCGGGCGCTGCGCAAGCTCGAGGAGAAGGAGGGCACCTCCCGCTGGACGGTGTTCACCGAGACCGCGCGCCACGACCTCGTGGAAGCGGGCGGCTTCCTGGTGCTCGGCGGCGTGTTCGCCGCCGCGTTCAACGTGCTGGTGCCGACCGCGTGGCTGGAGGCGCTCGGCGCGCAGATCGTGTTCGGCGTGATCGTGATGGCCCTGCTGGCCGTCATCCTGGCCCTGTGCAGCGAGGCCGACGCGTTCGTGGCCGTGTCGATGAGCGCGCTGCCGCTGCTGCCCCGGCTGGTGTTCCTGGTCGTCGGCCCCGCGGTCGACGTGAAGCTGTTCGCCCTCCAGGCGGGCACGTTCGGCAAGTCGTTCGCCCTGCGCTTCGCGCCCGCCACGTTCGTCGTGGCCATCGCGAGCGCCCTGGTCGCTGGAGTGGTGTTCCTGTGAGGCGCGAGACGCAGAACATCCTGTTGATCCTGCTCGGTGGCGCGCTGCTCAAGCTGAGCTTCACCGACATGTACCTGAGGTACGTGAAGGCGGGTCTGCAACCGCTGCTGATCGCGGCGGGCGCGACCATGATCCTGTTGGCGGGCCTCGCGATCGTGCGGGACCTGCGCGCGGGCAAGGAAGCCACTGAGGTCCCCGAAGCGCACGGCGACCACGAGCACAAGTCGTCGCGCAGCCCGTGGATGCTGCTGCTGCCGGTGCTCGCGGTGTTCCTGATCAGCCCGCCCGCGCTCGGCGCGGACACGGTGAACCGCTCGGACCGCAACGCCGCGCAGGAGGCCAAGAGCGCCAACGGGTTCGCGGCGCTGCCGGAGGGCGCGGTCATCCCGCTGAGCCTCGGCGAGTTCGTCACGCGCACCGCGTGGGACGACTCGGGGTCGCTGGACGACCGGGCGGTGAAGCTGACCGGGTTCGTGGTGCGCAAGAACGACTTCACCTACGTGGCCCGGCTGGCGATCTCGTGCTGCGCGGCCGACGCGTCGCCGATCAAGGTGCGGCTGACCGGGTCCGGCTTCGACGCGATGCCGACCGACCAGTGGGTCGAGGTCACCGGCAAGGTCGTGCCGAAGTCCGCGACCAAGGAGACCGCCTACGTGCCGACGTTCACCGTCTCGGAGATCGCGCCCATCGCGACCCCCGTCGACACCTACGAGAGCTGACTCAGCTCTTCCTGGTGCAGCCCGCGCACGTGCCGAAGATCTCGACGGTGTGGCTGACCTCGGAGAACCCGTTCTCGGCGGCGATGCGGTCGGCCCACTTCTCCACGGCGGGGCCTTCCACCTCGACGGTGCGCCCGCAGGTGCGGCACACCAGGTGGTGATGGTGGTGCGCGGAGCAGCGCCGGTAGATGGCCTCGCCGGTGTCGGTCCGCAGGACGTCGACCTCGCCCGCGTCCGCCAGCGACTGGAGGGTGCGGTAGACCGTGGTCAGCCCGATGCCCTCACCGCGCTTGCGCAGCTCCTCGTGCAGCTCCTGGGCGGAGCGGAACTCGTCGAGCTGGTCGAGCAGCTTGGACACCGCCGTGCGCTGCTTGGTCGAGCGCAGTCCGGGCACCGCGGTCGTCGGGCGCTCGCTTGTGGTCACAGGTCCTCCGTCCGGTCTGGTTCGTTGATACCAGCGACCACCGACCGGGCAGAAGTCCCCCCGCCTTCTTCGACGTGGATGACCGCGTCCACGACGATGTGCGCCAGGTGCTCGTCCACGAGCCGGTACACGACCTCCCGCCCGTGGCGCTCCCCGTGCACCACCCCGGCGGCCTTGAGCACCCGCAGGTGCTGGCTGATCAACGGCTGCGCCACCCCGAGCGCCTCGACCAGCTCGTGCACGCACCGCTCGGCCTCCTGGAGCTGGAGCACGATCGCGATCCGCACCGGCGCGGCCAACGCCCGCAGCAGCTCACCGGCCTCGGCCAACGTCCGGGCCGACCGCGGCGGCGAGGGCCGGGGAACGTCCCGCTCGGGAGAATGCGTGTGCTCACCGCGCACGGGGACCGTCGTCGCGTCCTGGGTCAAGCCACGCACCCTCTTCGGTCCTAGCTGGAATGGATTATCAGCACCAATCCTAGGCGCTATCCGGGCAGAACCGAGATCGTGACGCCCACGAGCAGCAGCAGGACGACGATCCGCAACACCCGCCCGGCAGGGGCGAGCACCTTCCAGGTGGCCGCCAACAAGACCGACACCCCTGCCAGCAGCACGCAGAGGAAGATCGCGCCCACCACTCCACGAATCAGCACGCCGGCCGCGAACAGGCCGATGACCAGCAGAAACGCCACGGTGCCCGGCACCTTGGCCAGTGGTCCGTCACCAGGGATCAGGGTGCGCTTGGAGTCGTTCGCCACCGTGGCATCCTTGCACTGTGCTGCTCGTGTGCAGGTTCACCGTCCTCGAACCCGACGTCGCCGCTTTCACCGCGCGCGCCACCAGGGCACTGGAGCTGCTGATCGCCCGCCCTGGCTGCCAACGCGGCCTGCTCAGCCAATCACTCGACGAGCCGGAACGATGGGTCCTGACGGTCGAGTTCGACTCGGTCGTCTCCTACCGCAGAGCCCTGTCCCCGTTCGAGGTTCGGGAGCACGTGATCCCGCTGCTCTCCGAGGCCCTGGTGGACGAACCAGCGGCCTACGAACCGGTGTTGGTGGCATCCGGCGGCGCGGTGACCCGCCAGGTGAGCTTGCTGGCGCACGACGCGGGCACGGTCCGGCTGGGCGAGGCCTCCGGCCCTTCGACCACGCCGCGCTGAACCCCTACCGAGGCCACTCCACAACAGGCCGATCGGCCACCAGGGCCTTCAACCGCTCCACCCGCGCCACATCCCCCTCCACCATCCCCAAAGCCACTTCGGCCTGCTCGGCGGCCTCGGCCCGCATCCCCGCGGCCGAGTAGTCCTCGGCCAACTCCTCGTGGAACCACCCGTCGGCCACCCCGGCCTCCCGAGCCCACCCCACCGCCACCTTCATCAGCTCGACGGCCTCACCAGCCCGCCCCAGCATCCGCAACGTCTTGGCCACCGCGTACCGAGCGACCTCCACCTCGTGCGGGTTCCCGACGCTCTGCTCCCGAGCCACCAGCGCCTGCTGGAACACCCCGAGAGCCTCCTCGAACCGCCCACCCTCGAAGTGCGCCCACCCGAGGTTGTTCAGCAAAGGCCCGACCCACCCCCGAACCTGCGCGTCCCCGGAAGCCCGAGCCAACTCGACCCCGCGCTGAGTCCACTCCTCCACCTTGTCCACCAAGGCGGCCATGTGGGCGGCGTCGACAGCCAAGTACGAATCCCCCCGATGCCCGGCCAGCACGAACGCGGCGGTGAACAACGGCAACGACTCGGCCACCGCCCCGGAGGACCGCAACAACCGCCCCCGCTCCAGCAACACCCGCACCCGCCCGGCCGAGTCCGCCGGAGCCAGCGCCTCGGCGGAATCCACCAGCGCGTGCCCGGCGGCGAAATCGCCGCGCAACCCGGCCACCCGCCCGAGCTGCGTCAGCACCTCCGCCCGCCGCGCGTCGTCCAGCGGTTCGGCGAGCTTCGCCCGGAACCGCCCCTCGGTCGCCGTCAGGTCGGCGAAGTCCCACATCTCCCGCAGCTCGTCCGCCATCAGCGCAGCGTAGGCACAGAACCCGCCCGGTCGCCCATTAGAGGCTCGCACCGGCGCGTTACGCTGGACACTTTCCCTTTTGCCCAGTCCCTTGGGGAGTTCCCGTGCCAGCCGATCGCGTCGAGACCGTCGTCAGCCTGTGCAAGCGCCGTGGCTTCGTGTACCCGTGCGGTGAGATCTACGGCGGTACCAGGTCGGCGTGGGACTACGGGCCGCTCGGCGTGGAGCTCAAGGACAACATCAAGCGCCAGTGGTGGAAGTTCATGGTGCAGGGCCGCGACGACGTGGTGGGCCTGGACTCGTCGGTGATCCTGCCGCGCGAGGTGTGGGCCGCGTCCGGGCACATCGAGGCGTTCGTCGACCCGCTGGTGGAGTGCAACTCCTGCCACAAGCGGTTCCGCGCCGACACCCTGGTCGAGGAGTACGCCGAACGCAGCAGCAAGGCCGAGGGCGGGTTGGACGACGTCCCCTGCCCGAACTGCGGCACGCGCGGTCAGTACACCGAGCCGAAGATGTTCAACGGCCTGCTCAAGACCCACCTCGGCCCGATCGAGACCGACGAGGGCCTGCACTACCTGCGCCCGGAGACCGCGCAGGGCATCTTCACGAACTTCCTGAACGTGCAGACGACGTCGCGGAAGAAGCCGCCGTTCGGCATCGGCCAGATCGGCAAGTCGTTCCGCAACGAGATCACGCCCGGCAACTTCATCTTCCGCACCCGCGAGTTCGAGCAGATGGAGATGGAGTTCTTCGTCGAGCCCGGCACGGACGAGGAATGGCACCAGTACTGGATCGACGAGCGGTCCCGCTGGTACACGGACCTCGGTCTGGCGAAGGAGAACCTGCGGCAGTACGAGCACCCCAAGGAGAAGCTGTCGCACTACTCCAAGCGGACCGTGGACATCGAGTACCGCTTCCGCTTCGGCGGCCAGGAGTGGGGTGAGCTGGAGGGCATCGCGAACCGCGGAGACTTCGACCTCACCACGCACTCCAACCACTCGGGCGTGGACCTGTCGTACTTCGACCAGGCCACGAACTCGCGCTACCGGCCGTTCGTGATCGAGCCCGCGGCGGGTGTCGGCCGTCCGATGATGGCGTTCCTGCTGGAGGCCTACCACGAGGACGAGGCCCCCAACGCCAAGGGCGGTGTCGACCGCCGGGTCGTGCTGAAGCTCGACCGCAGGCTCGCCCCGGTGAAGGCCGCGGTGCTCCCGCTGTCGCGCAACGCGGACCTGTCGCCGAAGGCGCGCGACCTGTCGGCGGCGTTGCGGCGCAACTGGAACGTCGACTTCGACGACGCGGGCGCGATCGGCCGCCGCTACCGCAGGCAGGACGAGATCGGCACGCCGTTCTGCGTGACGGTCGACTTCGACACCCTGACCGACCACGCCGTCACGGTGCGGGAGCGCGACACCATGTCGCAGGAGCGCGTGTCGATGGACCAGCTCGAGGGCTACCTGGCCGCGCGGCTCGTCGGCTGCTGACCGAACCGGGGGCGGTGCGCCGAGCGCCGCCCCCGGACCGGGTCAGTTGTCGCGGAACGTGTGGATCCGCGCCCCGAGCAGGTTGAGCCGCTCGGCGAGCTGCTCGTAGCCCCGGTTGATCACGTACACGTTGCGCAGCACCGAGGACCCCTTCGCGGCGAGCATCGCCAGCAGCACCACGACGGCGGGCCGCAGCGCGGGCGGGCAGATCACCTCGGCCCCGGACCAGTGGGTCGGCCCCTCCACGTACACGCGGTGCGGGTCCATCAGCGTCACCTTCGCGCCCAGCTTCGTCAGCTCGGTGAAGTACAGCGCGCGGTTCTCGTAGACCCAGTCGTGGATCAGGGTCGACCCCTGCGCGACCGCCGCGATGAGCGCGAAGAACGGCAGGTTGTCGATGTTCAGGCCGGGGAACGGCATCGGGTGGATCTTGTCCACCGGCGCGTGCAGCACCGAGGGCCGCACGACGAGGTCCACCAGCCGGGTCCGGCCGTTGGCCGCCGGGTACTCCTCACTCCGGTCGTAGACCAGGCCCATCTCCTCCAGCAGCGCCAGTTCGATCTCCAGGAACTCGATCGGTACCCGGCGGACGGTGATCTCCGACGACGTCACGATCGCCGCGGTCACGAGGCTCATCGCCTCGATCGGGTCCTCCGACGGCGAGTAGTCCACGTCCTTGCGCAGCTTCGGCACGCCGTGCACGGTCAGCGTCGTCGTGCCGATGCCGTCGATCCGCACACCCAGTTCCACCAGGAAGAAGCACAGGTCCTGGACCATGTAGTTCGGGCTGGCGTTGCGGATCAGGGTGGTGCCGTCGCGGCGCGCGGCGGCCATGAGCGCGTTCTCGGTCACGGTGTCGCCGCGTTCGGTCAGCACGATCGGGCGGTGCGGGCCGGTCGTGTCGCCGACCTCGGCGTGGTAGCTGCCCGCGGTGGCCTTGACCTGCAAACCGAAGGGGCGCAACGCGGTCATGTGCGGTTCGACCGTGCGTTCGCCCAGCGCGCAGCCGCCGGCGTAGGGGAGTTCGAACGTGGTCTCGTGGTGCATCAGCGGACCGAGGAACATGATGATGCTGCGCGTGCGGCGCGCGGCCTCGACGTCCATGTTCGCCAGGTCGAGCCGGGCGGGCGGGACGACCTCCAGGTCGTTGTCCTCGTTGAGCCACCGGGTGCGGACGCCGATGCTGGAGAGGACCTCCAGGATCCGGTTGACCTCCTCGATGCGGGCGACCTTGCGCAGGATCGTGCGGCCCTCGTTGAGCAGCGACGCGCACAGCAGCGCCACCCCGGCGTTCTTGCTCGTCTTCACGTTGATCTCGCCGGACAGCCGGTGGCCGCCCTCGACGCGCAGGTGCACCGGGCCGGAACGGCCGAGCGACACGATCTCGGAGTCGAGCGCCTCGCTGATCCTGGTGAGCATCTCGACGGTCAGGTTCTGGTTGCCCTGTTCGATCCGGTTGATCGCACTCTGGCTCGTGCCGAGCGCCT
>Ga0247771_1000324_pt1 | contig 16262 bp, 17 predicted proteins | sample UWRJL197509C6_FD_179948 | JGI IMG/M metagenome (GOLD analysis project Ga0247771, IMG submission 179948) | Plant litter microbial communities from Arlington Agricultural Research Station in Wisconsin, United States - UWRJ-L197-509C-6 | ecosystem: Environmental > Terrestrial > Plant litter >...
GTCGTTCGGCGCGGCGGTGTAGCGCGCGGGCTACCCGTACCTGCCGTGCGACGACGTGCTCCCGGAGGAGTTGGCGGCGGCGTACGAGGGCATGGCCGAGGCGACCGTCGAGGAGCAGAACCAACGGGTGGCGATGGTCTTCGCGTCGCTGGCCCCTCGCGCGATCCTGCCGGGCATGCTGGACGCGGTCACGACCTGGCGGCCGGACCTGCTGATCCGCGAGTTCGGCGAACTGGGGTCGTTCGTCGCCGCCGAGGCCCACGGCGTGCCGCAGATCCAGGTGATGATCGGCCTGCGCCGCTTCCACGACCAGACGTTCCCCGCCATCCGGCACCACCTGGGCCCGCTGGCCGCGGACCACGGCGTGTCCGTGGACCGACTGGGCGACCTGCCGACCGCCGGGCAGCTGCCGCTGTCGTTCGAGGAGCCCGGCGACGGCATCGAGGTGCACCGCTTCCGCGCGCCCGCCGAACCCCCGCTGCCCCCGGTCGAGCCCGACCTGGTCTACGTCTCGTTCGGCAGCGTGTCCGCGTCGGTCCCGTTCGCCGCGCGGGCGTTCCGGACCGTCGTCGAGACCTTGGCGGCGCTGCCCCTTCGCCTGCTGGTCACCATCGGCGACGAGGGCGACCCGGCCGAGTGGACGTGGGTGCCGTCGAACGTGCGGGTGGAGAAGTGGATCCCCCAACGCGAAGCACTGCACGGCGTGGCCGCGTACGTCACCCACGGCGGCATGGGCTCCGTCCTGGGCTCTCTCACGGCAGGCGTGCCGATGGTCGTGGTGCCGCAGTTCGCCGACCAACCGGACAACGGGGCACGGGTGGAGGCGCTCGGCGCGGGGCTGTGCGTGCCCGCCGACGAGGTGGGGGCCGCGGTGCGGCGGGTGCTGGACGAGCCGTCGTTCCGGGCGGCCGCGGGCCGCGTGGCTACGGAGATCGCCGCGCTGCCCGAGGCGGGCGAGGTGCTCCGGCTGGTGTGAAACCGGCGGCGGTCGGCGGGCGTCCAAGCGGTCGTGCACAATCGCATCACCCGCCGATGTAGTCGATGTGGAGTGGCATACGGATGTCGTGGCTGATCTGGGCGATCGGCGCCGTCGTGCTGCTGGGCGCGGGCTTCGCCACCGCGTACGTGCCCTGGTGGCGTGCCCGTGACCTGCGTCGACGCACCGCGTGGTCGACCGCGCGGGCGGCGATCGAGAGCGCGTCCGTGAGCCGGGACGCCTCGGCGAAACGGGTCGAGGAGGCCGAGGAGCTGCTCGCGAAGGCCGAGTCGATCGCGGCCGACCGGGGCGGGGAGAGCGCGGCGGACATCGCGGCCAACTACGCCCGGCGCGCCGACCGGCTCTGGCGGGAGGCGGCCCGTGGCTAGGACCGGGTGGTTGCGGTGGGGCTCGCTCGGCGTGGCCGTGCTGGTGCTGGTGGTGTTCCTGGTGGCGCAGCGGCAGAGCGTGGACGTGAGCTACGGGCAGTCGCCGTCGTCGTCCGGCACGGTCGAGGAGGGCTCGGCCGGTGAGCTGAGCGACGCGACCGTGCCGTCGGTCGAGGAGATGTCGGCGCTGGTCAAGGCGTCGCCGGTGGTGCGGCTGCCCGGCTCGACCGCGTACTGGGACGAGGCTCGGGTGAACGCGGTGATCGGGGACGCGCACATCCTCGTGGCCCCGCCCGGCCTGGACGAGGCCGAGCGCGGCCGCGTGCGGGACGTGGAGGAGGCCGGGATCCGGGTGATCGGCACCGAGGTGACCGGTGGGGCGTACCAGGCGACGGCCGACACGCTGCCGGACTGGCGGGCGCAGTTCGCGACCGGTGACGTGACGAACCTGCTGGTGACGCTCGCGGCCGGGATCGCGAAGCAACCCACGCCCGCGGACGTGGACGGGTTCCGGTGGCGGGAGCCGACCGCCGCGGAGGTCGAGCCCGTCGCGGCCGACCTGCGGGCGTCCGGGCTGCACGTCGCCGCCGGGGCGACGCTGGCGAAGGTGCCGGACGCGGCCAAGACGGCGTTCCCGGACGGGGCGCTGTACGTGGCGCTGCCGCGGCAGCCGTACGGCGAACCGGTGCCGAACTACGGGCCCGCGCTGGTGGAGCTGTTCCCGGACAAGCCGATCGTCGTGCTGTACGGCGAGTGGATCGAGTACCACGGGCCGCAGGAGGCGGACTTCGCGAGCGTCGTGGCGGCGAGCTTCTACGGCCAGGCGGCCGACCGGATCTCCCGGTACGCCTACCCGCAGGGCAACGTGCTGCACGCCTACCTGAACCGGCTGACCGACGTGCGGTACGCGGGCCTGTTCGACCGGCCGCTGCCCTACGTGCCGCTCGACCCGCTGCGCGTGGCCCTGCCCGCGCTGCCGTGGCTGTTCGCCGCGTGCGCCGCGCTGTTCCTCGCGCTGTCCACGACCTCGTTGCGCCGCAAGGCCTCCACGACCACCGGCACGCCCGCGCGGCTGGCCGGGCTGACGGCGTTGGCGATCGAGGTGTCCGGCCTGTCGCACGACCCGTCGGTGGTGCGCGGCATCGCCAAGCTGACCGCGGCGAGCGAGGCGCTCGCCGAGAACTTGCCCGACAAGCACGTCCGCGGCCTGCTCGACGGGGCGTCGCGCGATCTCGACGAGGTCGCGCGGACGTTGGGGCGCGACGACTACCTGTCCGACGTCTACCTCCGGGGGCGGGTCGCGTGAGGAAGTTCCTCGGCAGCGCGTTCGGCGCGGCCGTGCTGGCGTGCCTGGTGCTCGCGGGCTGGGCGCTGTGGTCCGGCGGGGTGTTCGACGGGCCGATCGCCCGCCAGGTCCGGTCGGCGTCGGTGTACGCCGCGCCGGGCGTCGACCTGGACGTGGCCGCCGCGGAGCGGATCGTCGGCAACCGCAGGCTGGTCGTCGCGTTCCTGGCCCCGGACGCCGACCTGCGCGACGCGTGCGCGAGCGTCCACGGCGCCGCGGACGGCACCCTCGCGCTGATGCTCAAGCGCGACGGCGACGACTACGACAAGTACGCGTGCGCGCTGCTGCCCGACGTCGACGACGAGAACTTCGGCAAGGCGTTCGTGGCCGAGACGATGATCGGCAGCGGCATCGACGAGTTCCTCGACCGCCCGCTCGACGCGCTCAAGGTCATCGCCGTCAGCTACGACCGCCTGGTCCGGACCGGCGCCGTGCCCGACGGGGCCCGGACGATCAGCCCGTCGCTCCCCCGGTACCTGGTCGCCGCCGCCGCCCTGCTCGCCGTCGTCGTCGGCGCGGCCGGGCTCTACTTCGGCGCCCGCCGCGCGGGCCGCGTGACGGCGCTCCGGCGGGAACGCCTGGACGCCGCCACCGACGACCGCAGCGCACTGAGCGCGAGCGCGGGCGTGCTGGCCCAGCAGATCATCGACCTGGACGGGCGGTACAAGAAGGGAACGGCGGCGTTCGACAAGAAGTACCGGAAGCTCACCACGGAGTACGCGGGCCTCCTGGAGGCCATCGCCGTGGGCCGCACGAGCACGGCGGCGCTGACGTCACGGGTCGAGGCGCTGTCCCGGAAAGCCACCGTCCTCAAGGGACAGTGAGGACGGACTTCCCCGCGGTGTGGCCGAGTTCGAGGTAGCGCACGGCGTCCGCGGCAGCGCTGAGGGGGAACGTGCGGTCGATCACCGGCTTGAGCTTGCCCGCCTCGACGAGGTCGGCGAGCAGCCGGAGGTCCGCGGTGGGCTGCGTGGCGAACAGCGAGCGCAGCCGCTGGCCGACGAACGGCGACAGCAGCAACGCCCGCAGCTGGCGGTCGATCCCCTGGAACGCCTTCCCGCCGCCCTCACCGCCGACGAGCACCAGCGTGCCCCTGGGCGTGAGGGCTTTCCGCAGCCGTTGGAGAGGCCGGTTGCCCGCCGTGTCGAGGATGAGGTCGTAGCCGCCGCCGAACTCCTCGCGCGTGTAGTCCACGACGTCGTCCGCGCCGAGCGATCGGACCAGCTCCACCTTGCCGGTGCTGCACACGCCCGTGACGGACGCACCGAACACCTTCGCCAGTTGCACCGCGTAGATGCCGATGCCACCGCCCGCGCCGATGACCAGGACCCGTTGTCCCGCGACGACCTTCCCGGCGTCGCGCAACGCCTGGAGCGCCGTGCACGCCGACACCGGCACCACCGCCGCCTGCTCGAACGTGAGGGTCGACGGCTTCGCGACGAACCGCTTCTCCTTCCCCACGGCGTACTCGGCGAACGCCCCGGAGCACGTGCCGTACACCTCGTCGCCGACCTTCAGCCGCGTCACCCCGACCCCGACCGCCTCCACCACGCCGGCCAGGTCCAGCCCCGGCACCCGCGCCTTCGGCCGCCGCAGCCCCGACACCGCCCGCACCGGGTACGGCAGCCCCCGCGTGAGGTGCCAGACGCTGGGGTCGACCCCCGCGGCCCGCACCCGCACGAGCACCTCCCCTGCGCCCGCCTCCGGTCTCTCCACGTCCTCGAACCCGAGCACGTCCGCCGACCCGTACTCGTCGTGCACGACCGCTTTCATCACTTCTCCTCTTTCGCGTACTGGAAGACGTCGTCGAGCGGAACGCCGAACACCTCGGCGATCTGGAAGGCCATCTCCAACGACGGCGAGTACCGCCCCTGCTCGATGGCGATGACGGTCTGACGGCTCACCCCGATGCGCGAGGCCAGGTCGGCCTGCGTCATCTCCTCGTGCGCGAACCGCAGCGACCGGATCGAGTTCGTGACCCGAGTCGCCTTCACCACGGCCAGAACCCCTTGCGGTAGGCCGCCACCTTCGCCGCGCACTCGGCCACCGCGGACAGCGCGAAGGCCAGGTAGAGCGCGTTCGCGATCCAGAAGTACGGCGTCTCCACCAGCGCCATCACGAACGCCGCCATACCCCCCACGACGACCAACGACCGCCCCGCGTGCTCCCCGAACCGCGAGATCTCCCGATCCCGCTGGTCCATCACATCGGCGTCCTCCGGCGAGAACGTCGCCAGCACGACGTGCAACACGATGGTCGTACCGATGGCACACCCGATGGTCCACAACAACGGCGCGACATAAGCGACGTCGACCAACGCGATCCCCACCGACCGCCCCAGGATGACGACCACGTAGACGGCAAAGGCGACCACCGTCACCAACCCCATCATCCAGGCGCGTTTCTCTTCGAAGGCCATGAGAGCGAAGGTAAAGCAGGCCTGACATCGTGTCAAGTTTACTTAACATCCCCGCCCACGAAGAAGCCCGCTCCACCGGGAGCGGGCTTCGACGGGGTCAGGCGGCCTTCGGGTACATGTTCGCCATGCCCGGTGGGGGTGCGAAGGGGTGCCAGTAGCCGTAGGGCTGGGAGAGGCGGTCCGCTACCACCCACATGACCGAGGGGTTGTAGCCGAAGCCCAGGTGGCTGCACGAGACGGCCACGTTCTCGCTCCTGGGGCCGGAGTCGGACACGCAGCCCTGCCACGGGACTATGCCGTCGGTCTTCGAGTAGATCGACGTGGCCGGTACCGGGAACATCGGGCGGGTGTGCTCGGGGGGTGGGTGGGCCGCTCCCGCGGTGTAGAAGCGGGACAGCAGTTGGTACGCCGGGTTGGCCCTGGTGTGCTTCATGTCGGTCATCGCGTACGGGCTGCCCATCGTGATGACCTGGCGCACCAGTTCCGGGTGTTCCCTGGCGATCTCGCGGGCGAAGATGCCGCCCAGGCTCCAGCCGATGATGCTGACCTTGCCGGACTTGCCGAGGGTGCGCAGCTGGGACCGGATGCCTTGGACGGCGGGCACGGTCGGGCCGATGTTGCGGCCCAAGCCCCAGCCGTGGACGTCGTAGCCGAGCTTGGCGAGGAAGCGCCGCAGGACCGCGGTCGAGCCGTCGGCCGCGCCGAGGCCCGGCAGGACCATCACGGAGTGGCCGTCGCCGCTCGGGGCGGCGCGCAGCAGCTGCCTGGTGGAGGCGTACTGGCCCATGTCCACGGCCGCTCTCGTCGGTTCCGTGAGGTACCAGAGCAGGCTGGGGGCTTGACCCTCGGCGAACGGGAGAGGAGGCTCGTCCGGCAGCGGCGGGAAGTAGGCGTCTGAAGGTACGGCTGACATGGCCACCCCTCCGTTCCCTCGGCAGATCCACTACTGCATGTGTCCATGATGTTTCCTGAAGGTGAATTGCGCCACCCCTAGAACGTCTCGGTTGGCACCCCTTCTCACCCCGTTAGACCTGGACTGCGGGAGACCGGTGGTTCTACGGTTCCACTGTGGACCGGATGAGCGCTATGGACGCGAGTTTCTACTTCGTCGAGGACGAGAACGTGCCGATGCACGTCGGATCGGTGCTGGTGTTCGAGGGACCAGCCCCCTCCTACGGGGACGTGATCAGACTCTTCCTCTCGAAGATGGACAGCGTGCCGCGCTACCGCCAGCGGGTCCGGAGCCTCCCGCTGCACGTCGGGCGCCCGGTGTGGGTCGACGACGACCACTTCCAGATCCTGTACCACGTGCGCCACACCGCCGTCCCCTCTCCGGGCGGCGACGACCAGCTGCGCAACCTCGCCGGACGGCTGTTCGCGCAGCGCCTGGACCTCACGAAGCCGCTGTGGGAGATCTGGCTCGTCGAGGGCTTGGAGAACGGCCGCTGGGCGATCATCTCCAAGGTCCACCACTGCCTGATCGACGGCGTGGCGGGCACGGACCTCATGCAGCTGCTGCTCGACGCCCGCAAGGAGGTGGCGCTGCCGGAGCCGAAGGAGTGGACGCCGCAGCCCAGCCCGTCGCAGCTGGACCTCGTGGTCGACGGGGTGCGCGACGCCGTGTGGACGCCGGTGAAGCACCTGGCCGCGATCCCGGCGCTCGCGCGGGGCCTGCGCAGCGGGTCGGAGCTGCTCGACATCGGCCGCGCGGTGCTCGGCAGCCTGCCCGGCACCGCCAAGCGGTTGACGTCGTCGACCGCGGGCTCGTTGAACGGCCCGATCGGGCCGCACCGCCGGTGGGTGTGGGCGAAGTCGGACCTCGGCGAGGTCAAGCAGATCCGCAAGGCCGTCGGCGGCACGGTGAACGACGTCATCCTGACCGCCATCACGCACGGGTTCCGCGAGCTGCTGGCCAAGCGCGGTGAGCTGGTCGACGGCCAGGTCGTCCGCACGATGGTGCCGGTGTCGATGCGCGCGGCCGACGAGCACGACCGGTTGAACAACCGGGTGAGCGCGGTGCTGGTGAACCTGCCGGTCAGCACGCTGGACCCGCTGGAGCGGCTCGCCTCGATCCGCGAGCAGATGGACGACCTCAAGGGCAGCCGCCAGGCGGCGGGCGCGGACGTGCTGACGAAGGCGGGCGACTTCGCCGCGCCGACGCTGCTCGCGCTCGGGTCGCGCACGGCGATGCGGTTCCCGCAGCAGCTGCTCCAGACCGTGACGACGAACGTGCCCGGCCCGCGCGTGCCGCTGTACATGCTGGGCAGGCGCCTGGAGGACATCTACCCGTACGTGCCGATCGCCAGCACGATGCGGATCTCCATCGGCATCTTCTCCTACCTGGACCAGATCACGTTCGGCATCAACGCGGACTTCGACGGCGTGCCGGACGTGCAGGTGCTGGCCGACGGCATCCGGGCGGGCTTCGACGAGCTGCTGGCCGTCGCGGCGGCTCCCGCCCAAGGTTCCTAGGCCCGAGTGATCCCCGGCCTGGTCCAGACCGTCCTGCACCTCGCGACCCGACCGCTGACCGACCGGCGCGTGACCGTGCGCGTCGGGGACGCCGACGCGTCGATGACGGTCGCCGACGTCGCCTGCTCGGTCGGCGCGCTCGGGTTGGCGCTCGGCCAGTTCGACGACGTCCGGGTCGTCGTCGAGGACGTGGAGTGGAACGGGCGCACGGCCAGGCGACTCGCGGTGACCTGCACGAACGTGCACGTGAACCCCGGTCCGACGCTCGTGGCCGAGCCGGTCGAGGTCGAGCTGGCGCTGGGCCCGCAGGACGTCGACCGGCTCGACCTCGGCGCGGACGGCGTGCTGCGCTGGGGGGTCGTGCCGCTGGTGCCGTTCGTGGAGGACGGCGAGCTGTGGGTGCGCACCGGGTTCCTGCCGCTGCGCAGGCAGGTCCCGGTGCCGCCGCTGCCCGGCGGGCTCCGGTTGACCGGGGTCCGCACGGGCGACCGCGAGGTCGTGCTCACGGCCCGGTCCGAGCGGTGGCGGGAACGCGTGCCGCTCGGCAGGCTCGCCCGCCTGCTCCGGTCAGCCTGAGCCGAGACCCCAGTCCAGCAGCCGTTCCGCGACGACCTCGGGGATCTCGATCTGCGGCACGTGCCCGATGCCCTTGAAGACGTCGAACCGCCAGTGCGGGAACCGCGCGGCCGTGGCCTTCGCCGACCCGATCGGGACCAGCCGGTCCTGGTCGCCGGACATCAGGAACACCGGCACCTTGATGTTGGCCATGGCCCGCCAGTAGCCGCCGCGGCGGGCGTTGACGACGACGAGCGACTTGGCCGCGGCCAGGAACGCCTCGTCGAGGCCGGGCACCTCGGCGCGCTGCTCGACCAGGCTCATCGACGCCAGGATCAGCTCCTCGGGCACGACCTCCGAGTCGGCGCACACCAGGTTCATCACCCGCTTCACCTGCTCGCGCGGCGTTTGGCCCGCGCGGGCCTTGGCCAGCACCCGCTCGCCGACGCCCGGCAGCGCGTAGAGGAAGAACGTCGACATCACCAGCGGGTCCGGCCGCACGCCGAAGACCAGCGGCAGCGCCGGGTCGACCAGCGCCAGCGCGGACACCGTGTCCGGGTTCGCCGCGGTGTGCAGGATGGAGATCATCCCGCCCATCGAGTTGCCGACCAGCACGACCGGTTTCCCGACCACCTCGCGCAGGAACCGGTCCAGCAGCCGCGCGTTCGCCGCGACCGTCGTCCGCCGCCCCTCGGGGTGCGTGAGCCCGAACCCGGCCAGGTCCACGGCCACGACGTGCGCGTGCTCCTTGAGGTGCGGAGCGAGCAGGCACCAGTTCAGGTGCGACCCGCCGAGACCGTGCACCAGCACGACGGTCGGCGCGTCCGCATCGTCCGGACCTCCGAAGTCGACGTAGTGCACCGGCCCGTCGAGATCGGCATAACGGCTGGTCCCGCCCCAGTTCGCCACGCTCATCGCAGTCATACCGACCAGTATGTCGGTTGAGGCTACCGTTCGGTAGTCGACGGCCTAGAGGGTCTCCACCGGCGGTCCGCCGGGAGCGCCGTAGAGGCCGGGACCGTCGATCTCCACCATGTCGAGGAACGCCGTGGACGCGGTGTGCGAGTCGGCGATCAACTCGGCCGTGCGGCTGAAGTCCAGTGGGGTCAACCGCTGGACCGGTGGTCCAGGCAGGTAGAGCACGGGGACGTCGGCCGAGGCGAGTTCGGCCTCCAGCACGGCCTGGTTGCGCGTGCTCAGCGTGGCCCAGAACAGCAGCGTCTCGGCGAGGGTCTCCGGCACGGTCGGCAGGTGGCCGGGGAACGCGCAGTCCAGCACCACCAACGACTTCGCGCCCATCGCCAACGCCTGGCGGATCGGCACGTTCGCCAGCACACCGCCGTCGTAGAGCACCCGGCCGTCGAGGTGCACCGGCGGGTAGACGCCGGGGATGGCGCTGCTGGCCAGGATCGCGGGCACCAGCGGGCCGGTGCGGATCAGCACGGGCTGACCGGTCGTGGAGTCCACGGCGACGGCCCCGAACGGCAGCCGCAGGTCGGCGAAGTCGTCGACACCGCCCAGCCCGTGCTCGATCACCGAGGCCAGGCCGGTGTTGGGGAACAGGAACTTCTTGTGCGCGCGCAACGTCCGCAACTGGGCGATCGGCCCACCGGGGAACACCCGCTGGCGGGTCATGCGCTCCCAGATCGACGCCAACCGCTCCGGGGCCTTGTCGGGGTCGAGCGCGAGCAGCGACCCGTTGACCGACCCGACGGACGTGCCGACGACCAGGTCGGGCGTGACGTCGTGCTCGGCGAGCGCGCGCAGCATGCCGACCTGGCCCGCGCCGAGGCTGCCACCACCACCGAGCACGAACCCGACGGGACCGGGAAGGCTGATCACCGCTGGAACACTAGCCGCTGTTCCGGGGACCGCGACTCGGCCGCGGAAGGCCGGTTCCGCACCGCCGAACGCGCACTCCGGCGGCCGGTAGTCGCCACGCGGAGTGGTGAACCGGTCACGGGCGGACCGGCGTGGGATCGGCCGATCCCGCCCACCTCTTGAGCAGCCAGATCGGCGACACCGTCGACGCCACGAACACCGCGAACTGCGCCCCGCTCGCGCGGGTGCAGGTGCTGTTCCGCGCCGCCGAGGCGAAGCTGAACGACGGGCTCGCCATCGCCAGGGCGGGCGGCTCCGACGCGGCGATCGTGGAGCAGGTCGACCAGGCCATCGCGCTGCACGACCGCGCCGAGGCGATCGCGGGCTGGTGAACGCCTTCCCCGGACGGCGACGGCCGTCCGGGGAAGGGCGCTAGTCGAGCGCGACGGACAGCGCGATCTCGCGGTGGGCGTCGTGCTCGGCCAGGCGGGCCACCAGTGAGGCGCGGACGTCCTCGTAGGTGTCCGGGCCGAGGGGCAGCCGGAGCGGGACCTCGCCGCTGTCGACGAGGTCCACGATGGCCGCCGCGATCTTCTCCGGGTCGTTGACCAGGGGGAACGCGCCGGAGGCGATGGCCCGGCGGACGTCACCGGCCGGGCCCGCGTCGTACTCGGGCATGATCGGCGCGGTGGCCAGCGCGGCCCCGAAACCCGTCGGCGACGCCCCCGGTTCGACGATCGTCAGGCCGATGCCGAACGGCGCGATCTCCTGCGCGACGGTCTGGCAGAAGCCCTCCACGCCCCACTTCGCCGCGTGGTAGTAGCCGAAGTTCGGGTACGTCGTCTGCCCGCCCGCCGTGGAGATCTGGAGGATCCGCCCGTGCCCCTGGGCGCGCAGGTGCGGCAGCGCGGCCCGGACGACGGAGATCGACCCGATCAGGTCGGTGTCGACGACCTGCCGGATCTGCTCGTCGGTCGCCTCCTCCACGGCGGCGAACACCGCGTACCCGGCGTTGTTGACGACCACGTCGACCGTGCCGAGGTCCGCGAACGCCGCGTCCACGACCGTCCGCACCTCGGCCGTGTCGGTCACGTCCATCCGGCGCACCCACAGCCGGTCGCCGTGCTCCGCGCGCAGCTCGTCGAGCGCCTCGGGGCGTCGCAGCGTCGCCGCCACCCGGTCGCCGCGCTCCAGCAGCCGCCGGGTGAGCAGCAGGCCGAAACCCGACGAGGTGCCGGTGATGAACCAGGTCTTGCTCGCTCGTCCGCTCATGCCGTCGACGCTACGAGTTCGAGGCGGCTCGAAGTCAACGCTCCTACAGTGGTGGCATGACCACTGCCTCCGGAACGACGTCGACGATCGGCGAGGTCAGCGCCCGGACCGGCCTGTCGACGCACACCCTGCGGTTCTACGAGCAGGAGGGCCTGTTCGTGGAACCCGTGCGGCGCAACTCCGCAGGCCGCCGCGTGTTCACCGAGCAGGAGGTCGGCTGGCTGCGCGTGTGCACCAAGCTGCGCTCCTCCGGCATGCCGCTGGCCGACATCCGCCGCTACGCCGACCTGGTCCGCGAGGGCGAGGGCACCGAGGCCGCCCGCCTCGACCTGCTCCGCGCCCACGAGGCCGCCGTGACCCGGCAGGTGGCCGACCTGAACGACGCCCTCGCGGTGATCAAGGGCAAGGTCGCCCTCTACGAGGAGCACCTGGCCGCGGGGACGGCCGACGCGCTCTGGCGCGACGGCCCCTCCTGCGCGCCCTAGTGCGGTGACGGCAGCTCGACCACGGTGATCCGGCCGGACGCCGTGGCCTGGTTGAGCTTGATCGCCCCGGTCGGCCGCTCGAGCGCGAAACCCTTGCTCAGCAACGACCGCACGAGCCGCGGCCCCATCTCGTCGCCCGCCGATCCGTGCGCGGCGGCGACGGCCTGCGCCACGAACCCGAACGCGTCCGCGCCGGTGCCGCGGTCGCTCGCCTCCGGGGTGTCCGCGAGGGACGTCAGGTGGATGTCGGCCCACGGGTACTTGGCGAGGTCGCCGGACGCCGCGGCGACGATCAGCCCCGGCCCGGCCAGCACCCGGATCTTCTTGCCCTGCCCCGAACACTCGGCGAACCGCGACGCGGCCTCCAGGAGGGTGATGATCTGGTCGGCGCGGCCCGCGAGGACGGGGAGGACCTCGTTCGCCTCCGTGCACAACGCCCGGACGCGGTCGTCGTCCAGCGGCCGTGACGCGCCCTCCTCCATCACGACGTCCCGGTCGGTGCCGCCGATCTGGCGGTCGGCCAGGGCCTGGCGCAGTTCCCGGCTGAAGTAGGCGTCGGTGGGGTCGTAGACGACCGCGGACCGCGAGTACCCGCGGGCCTCCGCCCACGCCGACATCGTGTCCGCGAACGCCGGGTTCAGCGGGGCCGCGAGGAACATCCCGGTGCCTTGCAGCATCCCGGTGCCGTACATGCTGGCCCCGACGACCGGCACGTCGGCGAGCTTGTCGCGGACGACGTCGTGCGACACCTGCCGGCTCTGCGAGATGCCGATGACCCCGGCGAGACCGCCCCGACCGGTCGTGGGGCGCTCCGCGATCCGGTCGGCCACCCACGCGCCGTCGGCGAAGCGGTCGCCGCTGTTGGCGAGCACGAGCTTGATCGGCACGAGCGAGGGGTCGCGCTCGGCCTTGCCGTTGTGCTCCGCCTGCGCCGCGATGGCGCCTTCGAGCTGCCACAGCGCGTTCGCGGGCGCGGTGACGCCCGGCAGCAGACCGGGCCGGGTCAACGGGCCGAAGAAGACGACCTCGCGGTAGTAGCGGGGGCGGGTGCCCTGCCCGTCCACCTCGTTGAGCCGGTCGACCACCGCGTTGTTCACGGCGGCCCGCTCCGCCAGTTCCCGCAGCCGGGTCCCGCCGGGTCCCGTGTCGAAGTCGCACCCGCTCTCGACCACGCCGACGCGTTCGCCCAGGTCGTTGACCTTCGTGTCGGCGCACCCGCCGAGCAGGACGCGGAAGGTCACCAGGCCCGCGACCAGCGCGACGACGAGCAGCGAGGCCACCAGGGGCGTGTACGCCGACACGGGGCCGGGGACTCGGGGCACGACCCGCAGGTGCGCCCCCAGCCAGTTGGCGGCCCGGACGTCGGTGGCCGCGCCGCTCGCCAGTTCCACCGGCAGCCACGGCGCGGAGGGCGGCGGGTCGCCGTCGACGAACGACCGCAGCGCCGCCGCGGCGTCGGCCGGGGTGTCCGGCTCCCCCGCCTTCGTCTCGGCGTCCGCCGGGGACAGCGCGGCGATCACCAGCAGCGGGGCGACCGGCCAGTCCTCGGTCGTCTCGACGAACAGGTCCACCAGGGTCGCGGCCAGCGGGTCGGTGCCGTCCAGCAGCAGGACCGGCGTCCACCGGCGGCGCCTGCGCCACGGCAGGAACCGCCTGCGGCGGGTGAACTGGAGCAGGTCGCGCAGGAGCGCTTCGAACAGGATCCCGCGGCGCAGGCTGGAGATGTCCGGCAGGCCGGTGCCGGGCAGCAGCCACGTGGCCTGGTCGAGGAAGTCGGCGTGCAGGCCGTTGGCCTTGGCGACGCGGGGGCCGAACCAGCGCAGGGCGCGGCCGTCGAGGCTCCGGTCGAACCACCACCGCGTCGGGCCGACCAGCAGCGCGCTCAGCACCAGGCCGACGAGCTTGGTCGGGTACTCCGCCGCCGCGGCCGTGCGGTGCGCCCAGGACAGCACCGGCCGCCGGGCCGCCCAGCGGGCGTGGAGCCGGTCGGCCAGTTCGACCCGGCCGTGCTCCGCGCCCACGACACCGATCTCCTCGGCGATCTCGACGACGTCGAGGAGGAGGGTGAACCGCCGGGTGCGCCACCGCTTGCCCGCGCCCGCGGGGATCGTCGACCGGAACTGGCTCGCCAGCTGGTCGAGCAGGGTGACGTCCGCCTGGTCGTGGCCGCGGGCCAGTGCGAGCACGGTTTCGTTGGAGTGGGCGTGCGGCACCAGGCTGCGGTGGCGGACGTCGGACAGCCGCTCCCGGTAGCCGTCGAGGAACGCGCGGGCGTCGTCCCGCGGCGTCGACGTGGTGACGAGCACCAGCGGCGGGAGGTGCGGCCGGGACGACACGACGTCGTCCAGCAGCGAGACCACGTCCTGCGCGCCGGGTAACGGCTTGATCATTCCTGTACCCCTCGGAAGGCGACTCGACGTAGTGGGACGTCTTCCGAGGGAGTACTTTCGTTACTCCATCCGCAGTAATCGGGTACGCGGAGTGACAGTTCTAGGACACCTTCTTCTTCGGCGTCACGGCCACCCAGAGGGCTCGCAGCAGCGTGCTGGGCCGGGCCAGGGCCGACGGCGGCGCGAGCATCGTGGTCACCTCGGACATCCGCGCGGCGACCACCGGGTCGGTCGCGGAGGCCTTGAACACCAGTCCGGCGATCCGCTTGATGATCGCGTACCCGCGCGGGTACGGGCCGTCGACGTGCGGGAGGGACAGGTCGGCGAAGGTGGACACCTGCCAGGCCGCGTCGACCACGACCTTCACGTCCTCGAAGTACGTGGTCGCGGGCTTGCCGAGGTCGGGGTTGGAGCGCAGGTAGGCCGACAGGCAGGAGGCGTGCAGGGTCGCGGACGTCATGCCCTGGCCGTAGACCGGGTTGAACGAGGCGACGGCGTCGCCCGCGGCCACCACGCCCGCGGGCAGGCGCTCCAGCAGGTGGTAGTCGCGGCGCCTGCTGTCGGCCTGGTGGTAGGTCACGACGCCGCCGATCATCTCGCCGTTCTCGGCGATGTCGCCGTAGATCGACGGGAAGTCGCGGCGGCAGCGGGTCTTGTAGTCGTCGACGTCGCGGGTCGGGCGGTCCTCGTCGTAGCCGGAGATCAGCATGATCCACCGGTCGCCCTCGACGCTGTTGATGCCCGCGATCCGGGCGATCTTCCCCTTCTCCGGCACGGAGTCCGAAGTGGACACCGAGATCCAGGTGTCGCTCACGGCCTCGTCGCGCTTGAACAACGCGGTGGCGTAGTTGAGCTTGATGGGCATCCGCCGCATCGGCGGGCGCTGCCAGCCGTTCTCCTCCAGCCAGTCGCCCAGCTTGCTGGACCGGCCCATGCCGTCCACGACGAGGTCCGCGCTCTCGACCACGGGCTCGGTCGCGCCCTCGGGGACGTAGCGGGCGCCGATCACCCGGTCGCCGTCGAACACCAGGCCGTGTGCGCGGCCGACGACGAACCTGATGTTGGCCACGGCCTCGGTGCGCTCCCGCACCAGGCCCTCCAGGAACGGGCGGGTGCTGACCAGCGCCGGGTCCATCATCACCGGCGGGCCGATCCGGCGTTCGCCGTTGCTGTAGAACTTCACGCCGTCGCGCGGCGGGACGACCGCGCCCGCCTCGACCGCGGCCTTGGAGAAGCCGGGGAACCAGCGGTCGAGCTGCACGTTGCCCGCGGGCAGCAGGGCGTGGACCTGGCTGCCCTGCGGCACGCCGGGGCGGGGCTCGCCGTCCGCGTCGCTGCCGTCGCGCTCGATCACCAGCACCTCGTCGGCGTGGTCGCTGAGGACCCGCGCCGCCAGCAGCCCGGCCATGCTCCCGCCGAGCACGACGGCCCGGCGCATGATCACGTCGGTGCGGGCGGGCGGCACGGGTGTGCCGATCTCGGCGAACTTCCGGGCGGATGAGGACGGCACTGGTCGCTCCTTGAGGTGGAAACGTGAGACTTTCTCCGCTTATCCAACCGCGCCGCTCCCCCCGACGCCCAGCACTCCCCCCCGCGATGAGCCGAACGGCCTAACCGCGCTTCTCCCGGATCGCGGCACCCGACCGACCGCGGGGGCGTGAGGGCGGGCACAATGCCTGACCGTGACGACTTCCATTGACCAGAGGATCGCCGACGAGCTCGGGGTACGCGCGGGGCAGGTCACAGCGGCCGTCGAGCTGCTCGACGGCGGAGCCACCGTGCCGTTCATCGCCCGCTACCGCAAGGAGGTGACCGGAACGCTCGACGACACCCAGCTGCGCACGCTGGAGGAGCGCCTGGGCTACCTGCGCGAACTGGAGGAGCGCCGGGCGGCGGTCATCGACTCGGTCCGCACCCAGGGCAAGCTGGACGACGCGCTGCACGCGCAGCTGCTCGCCGCCGACTCGAAGGCGCGTCTGGAGGACCTCTACCTGCCGTTCAAGCCCAAGCGGCGCACCAAGGCGCAGATCGCGCGGGAGCAGGGCCTCGAACCGCTGGCCGACCAGCTGATCGGCGACCCGTCGCTCAACCCGCAGGAGCTGGCCGCGGGTTTCGTGACCGAGGAGGTCGCGGACGCG
>Ga0247771_1000325_pt1 | contig 16244 bp, 16 predicted proteins | sample UWRJL197509C6_FD_179948 | JGI IMG/M metagenome (GOLD analysis project Ga0247771, IMG submission 179948) | Plant litter microbial communities from Arlington Agricultural Research Station in Wisconsin, United States - UWRJ-L197-509C-6 | ecosystem: Environmental > Terrestrial > Plant litter >...
CACCTGGAGGTGCTCGGCCAGCGGCCGCCACGTCGCGGGCAGGTCGCCGTGCCTGCCCACGCCCGCCGGGTCCAGCACGACGACCGCAGGAGCGTCCGCCGGGCCCGCCCACATCGCGGACGGGCCCGCCGACCGGGTCACGTCGACATCGCTCATGCCTTCGTGTTACCCGGTCGTCGCCGGTTCAACCATCGATTCAGGAAACGGCGGCCTCCACGGCGGCCGGTTCGACGTTGTACACCGTGTACGCGGCGCGGATGATGGGCTGGGCCACGTTGCGGACCCGCACCCCGCCGGGCGTGAGGCCCTGCTCGGTGCCGAAGTGCGCGTGGCCGTGGATCGCCAGGTCGGTGCGGGTGGCGTCGATCGCCTCGCCGAGCAGGTACGACCCGAGGAACGGGTAGATCTCCGGCGGCTCGCCGCGCAGCGTGTCCGGCACCGGCGAGTAGTGGGTCAGCGCGACCCGGACGTCCGCGTCGATCGACTCCAGCGCGGTCCGCAGGGTGTCGGCGATGGTGATGGTGTGGCCGACGAACGCCTTCATCTCGCGTTCGCCGAAGTTGCTGCCGCACTTGCCCGCGAACCCGCCGCCGAAGCCCTTCACGCCCGCGACGCCGATCGTCTCGTCGCCGATCCGGAACACGGCGGAGTCGCCTTCGAGCACGTGCAGACCGCTGTCGGACAACAGCTTCGCGACCTCGACGGGCTGGTCGTTGTGGTGGTCGTGGTTGCCGAGCACGGCGACGACGGGCACGGGCAGGTCGGCGAACTCCTCCGCCACGACCTGTGCCTCGTCCAGGGTGCCGTGCCGGGTGAGGTCGCCCGCGAGCAGGAGGATGTCCGCGTGCTCGCCGACCTTCTCCAGCGCGGGCCGCATCCGGCCGCGGGCGTCGGCCCCGAGGTGCACGTCGCCGACGGCGGCGATGCGGATCATCGGAGGTCCTCGCTTCCCTCGGGTTCGGCGACGCTGACGACCCGCACGTCGTCCATCACCACCACCTCCGGCGCGACCTCGTGCACCACGGCCTCCAGCTCGGCCCGCCGCTCCTCGCACGCCACGTCTCCGGACAGCAGCACGTGGTCGCCGCGCACGGTCACCCGAACGCCCAGTTCCGTCGTGCGCGGGTCCTCGGCGATGGCCCGGCGCAACCGGGCGGACAGGTACTGCTCCGACGTCATGACGCGCTCCTCCGGACACTGGTGAGCTGGGGAGCCACCAGGTCGAGTCGTTCGACCAGGACAAGGAAGGCCTCGGCGTACGGGGAGTCCTCAGTGGAGTTCCGCACCCGGTGCCAGTCGATCTGCTCGCGCAGGGCCCGCGCGAACGGCAGCAGCTCGCTGAAGTCGCAGCGGTGCCCGTCGAGCACCAGCAGCTTGCTGATCATCACCTCGGTGGCGGGCATCACCGGCAGCGACACGGAGCTGACCGCCAGTTCCTCGGCGTGGTCGAGGATCTCGTCCGTCACGGGGATCTCGTTGGGGCGGTGCAGCAGGTCCACCAGCGAATCGCCGTCGTAGACCTTCAACAACCAGTTCTCCGGCGCGTCCGCCGCCCGACACCCGGCCGCCACGAGCGCGGACCGCGCCTTCGCGGCGTCCTCCTCCTTCACCAGGAGGTCCACGTCGTGCTCGGTGGCGGGCCCGCCCCGCGCGTACACGGCGCAGCCGCCGGTCAACGCGAAGCGGATGTCGGCGGCGCGCAACGCGTTCGCCACCTTCACAAGGGTGCGCAGCAGTTCGTCCTGGACTCCGCTCATGATCCCTGGCTACCCAAGGGGGTGACGGATCTAACGCCCGGATCAGTCCACGCTGCGCACTATGACCGGTTCCAGGCCCTCGTCCGGGTCACCGATCCACGTGACCCACTCGTCCGGGTGCCTGCTGATGGGGATCATCGGGGCCCACATGCCGTGGCCGCCGAAGCGGGCCTCGTCGGTGGGTGTCGTTCTCCGGTCGGTCTCCACTGCTCCCTCTCCTTTCCCGAACGCCGCAACGCCCCCGGCGGGCGTGGTGCCTGCCTGGGGGCGTTGGGGCGGAACAGGTTTCACAGGAGGGGGGTACCCCGCGGTCAGCCGCGCGACACCGTCAGATCCCGTGCGGCGGCGTACGCGGCGCGCACGCCGGGGGTGGCGTCGGCCTCGTAGCCGGTGACGTCGAGCGCCTCGCCCCAGTGCGGCGGGGTGTCCGCGCCGCTGACCGCCCACGCCGCCTGGCGGGCCGCGCCGTCGGCCACGTACTCACCGGGGGCGGGCACGAGGACCGGACAGCCGAAGACCGCCGGGGCGATCTCGCGGACGGCGGGCGACTGGGCTCCGCCGCCGATGAGCAGCACGCGGCTCATCGGGGTGCCGACGGCCGTCAGGGCGTCGATGGCGTCGGCCAGGCTGCACAGCATGCCCTCGACGGCCGCCCGCGCGAGGTGCGCGGGGGTGGCCGTGTCCAGGCGGAGGCCGTGCAGGGCACCGGTCGAGTCCGGCTTGTTCGGCGTGCGCTCGCCCTCCAGGTACGGCACGAGCACCAGGCCCTCGGCCGACGGCAGGGACAGCGCCAGCCTGGACAGCTCGGCCAGGTCGACGCCGAGCATCCGCGCGGTGGCGTCCAGGACCCTGGACGCGTTGAGCGTGCACACCAGCGGCAGGTACGTGCCCTCGGCGTCGGCGAAGCCGTTGACCAGGCCGGACCCGTCCGCCGCCGGGTGCGGGGAGCGGGCGAACGCCGTGCCGGAAGTGCCGATGGAGACGATGACGTCCCCCGGCCCGACCTGCACGCCGAGCGCCGCGCCCGCGTTGTCTCCCGCGCCCGCGCCGAGGACCGCGCCCGCCGCCGTCATGCCCGCGTGGTCGGCGGGGCCGAGCACGCGCGGCAGCGACGGGCGGTGCCCGAGCGCGAGGTCGAGCAGGTCGAGGCGGTACTCCCCGGTGGACGGCGACCAGTAGCCGGTGCCGCTCGCGTCGCTGCGGTCGGTGACCAGCGCGTCCAGGCCGGGGGCCCCGGCGAGCTTCCACGTCAGCCAGTCGTGGGGCAGGCAGACCGCCGCGACGCGGGCCGCGTTCTCCGGCTCGTGCTCGGCGAGCCAGCGCAGCTTCGTCACGGTGAGCGCGGCGACCGGCACGCTGCCGACCGCCTGCGCCCACTTCTCCGGACCGCCCAGCTCCTCGGTCAACGCCGCCGCGGCGGCCGCCGACCGGGTGTCGTTCCACAGCAGGGCCGGACGCACGACGTTCCCGTCGGCGTCCAGGCACACCATGCCGTGCTGCTGGGCGGCCACGGACACCCCGGCGACGTCGTCGAGACCACCAGCGGCCTCGACGGCCTCGCCGAGCGCGGTCCACCACGCCGCCGGGTCGACCTCCGTTCCCGCGGGGTGCGAGGCCCGGCCTTCGCGGACGAGGGTGCCCGTCTCGGCGTCGCGGACGACGACCTTGCAGGACTGCGTGGAGGAGTCGATCCCGGCGACGAGCATGATCAGCGAGCTCCCAGGAGGTGTTCGAGGGCCAACTGCGACAGGTGGACGAAACCGTAACCCTGCGCACCGGCCGCGTCCACGTCGTAGTCCTCGAACGCGGACTTGTCCGCCAGGAAGGACTCGACCGTCTCCCCGCGGGAGAGCGTCGGCAGACCCAGCTCGGCGACCTTGGCGGCGGCCAGCGCCTCCTGCACCTCGGGGTCGGCGCGGAACGCCGCGGCCCGCTCCTTGAGCAGCAGGTAGGTGCGCATGTTGGCGGCGGCGCTGGACCACACGCCGTCGAGGTCCTCGGTGCGCAGCGGCTTGTAGTCGAAGTGCCGCGGGCCCTCGTAGCCGCCGTTCTCCAGCAGGTCGACGAGGAAGAACGCCGACAGCAGGTCGCCGTGGCCGAAGATCAGGTCCTGGTCGAAGCGCGGGCCGTGCTGGCCGTTGAGGTCGATGTGGAACAGCTTGCCCTGCCACAGCGCCTGCGAGATGCCGTGGACGAAGTTCAGGCCCGCCATCTGCTCGTGGCCGACCTCGGGGTTCACGCCCACCAGCTCGTGGTGCTCCAGCGTGGAGATGAACGCCAGCGCGTGGCCGATCGTGGGCAGCAGGATGTCGCCGCGGGGCTCGTTCGGCTTGGGCTCCAGCGCGAACTTGATGCCGTAGCCCTTGTCCTCGGAGTACTGCGCGATGGTGTCGATCGCCTCGCGGTAGCGGTCGAGGGCGAAGCGGACGTCCTTCGCGGCGTCGGTCTCGGAGCCCTCGCGGCCGCCCCAGAGGACGAACGTCTTGGCGCCGAACTCCGCGGCCAGGTCGAGGTTGCGCAGCACCTTGCGCAGCGCGTAGCGGCGCACGCCGCGGTCGTTGCTGGTGAAGCCGCCGTCCTTGAACACCGGGTGGGTGAACAGGTTCGTCGTGACCATGGGCACGGTCAGGCCGGTCTCCTCGATCGCCTCGCGGAACAGCGAGATCCGCTTGTCGCGCTCGCCGCCCTCGGTGCCGAACGGGATCAGGTCGTCGTCGTGCAGGGTGACGCCCCACGCGCCGAGCTCGGCCAGCTTGTGCACGGTCTGCACCGGGTCGAGCTGCGGCCGCGTCGCGTCGCCGAACGGGTCCCGCGCGGGCCAACCGACCGTCCACAGGCCGAAGCTGAACCGGTCCTCACGAGTGGGCTTCGTCGCCACGGGTCCTCCTCCAATAAGTTTGATGCCTAAACTTATAGCGCGTTCGTCGGCCGGTCAACGCCTTCGCCCGGTCGTGCGACAGCTACCATCGCGCGGTGTCCTCACCGCAGCCAGCCGGGCAGCACACCGTTCGCAGGCACAACAGCGCCTTGGTCCTCAACGCCATCGCGGACCCCTCCGGCCATTCGCGCGCCGAGATCGCCGCGCGGACCGGCCTCACGAAGGCCACCGTGTCGAGCCTCGTGGACCGGATGATCGGCGCGAACCTCGTCGTGGAGGGCGCGGCCGCCGTCCGCCCCGGCCCCGGCCGCCGCGGCACCGCCCTGTACCTCGCGCCCGGTGGACCGCACGGTCTGGGCGTGGAGATCGGCGTCGACTACGTCGCCACCTGCCTGATCGACCTCACCGGCGAGGTCCGCGCCCGCTGGCTCCAGCAGGCCGACAACCGCACCCTCTCCCCCGCCCGCGTGCTGTCCCGCGTGGCCAAGGCCGTGAAGACCGCGCTCGTCGAGGCCGACCGGATGGGCGTGCGGGTCGGTGGCATGGGCGTCGCCGTGCCCGGACTGGTGGAGTCCGCGACCGGCACCCTGCGGATCGCGCCGAACCTCGGCTGGCGGGACGTGGACGTGCGCGGCGAGCTGCGCAGGCGCGCACCCCTCGACGACATCCCGGTGCTCGTGGGCAACGAGGCGAACTTCGCCGCGCTCGCCGAGCTGTGGCAGGGCACCGGCCCGCGCGACTTCGTCCACGTGTCCGGCGAGATCGGCATCGGCGCGGGCATCGTGGTCGACGGCGGCCTGTTCGAGGGCGTGTTCGGCTTCGGCGGCGAGATCGGCCACATGATGGTCGACCCGCGCGGCCCCGAGTGCGCCTGCGGCTCGCGCGGCTGCCTGGAACGCGTCGCGGGCCAGGAGGAGATCCTGCGCCAGGCCGGTGTCCTCGACGACCGCGCGCCCGAGGCCCTTGTCGCGGACCTCGTGGACCGCCTGACCAACCGCGACCGCAAGTCGTTGACGGCGGCCCGCTCGGCGGCCAAGTCGCTGGGCATCGCGCTGTCCGGCGTGGTCAACCTGCTGGACCTGCCGACCGTCGTGCTGGGCGGCACCTACGCCCGCCTCGCGCCCTGGCTGTGGGAACCGCTCCAGGCCGAACTGGCGCAACGGGTGGTCAGCTCGGCGTGGTCGCCGATCGAGGTCATCGCCTCCACCCTGGGCGCCGAGGCGGCCGTCCGCGGCGCGGCGGGCTCGGCGGTCCGCGCGATCCTGGCCGACCCCGACCCGTACGTGGCCGCGGTCCTGGTCTAACCCGTTCCCAGTTCGGCCCGCATGTGGCGGCGGGCGTCGTGGATGCGGGACTTCACGGTGCTCTGGGGGACGTTCAGCAGGTCGGCGATCTCGGCGTAGCCGAGTTTGCAGACATCGCGGTACACGAGCGCTTCGGCCAACAGCGGCTGGCGGGTGTGCAGCCTCTCCAGCGCGCCGAGCAGGTCCAGGCGGGAGCCCGCGATCACGCTGGTGCGGCGCGGGTCGACCAGGTGGTCGTCGGGTGGGGTTCCGGTGATCTCCGCGCGGTGCAGCAGGCGGAACCGCTGCCTGGCCACGTTGACCACGAGGGCGTACATCCAGCCGCGGAACGACTCCTCGCGCGGGCGGGCCGGGAGGGTGTCGGCTATGCGCAGCAACGCTTCCTGCGCGGCGTCCTCGACGTCCTCCGGGACCTCCAGGAACCGGGCGCACGTCCGCATCACCGCCGGGCGGACGCGGTCCAGCAGGGTGTTCACGGCGGTGGTGTCGCCGCGTTCGGCGGAGGCCACCAGCTCGTCCAGGCCGTCAGAAGACATCGGACCCCGCGAACTCCGTGACGTCGAGCCGACCGTGGTCGCACACGCTCACCGCGAACGGCAGGTCGAGCGCGCCCGTGTCGCCCGGCGGCACCACGCGCAGCGCCGCGCTGGGCGGCTCGCACGGACCCGACTCGGGTTCGTCGCCGGTCGGCACGACCCCGTACGAGACCCGCGCGTACGCCCGAGCGCCCGGCGCGAGCACCACCGAGTCCACTGTGGACCACACGGTGTTGTGCTGCGCCCCGCGCATCGGCAGGGAACCGCTGTCCAGCAACGAGTACGTGCCGAACCCCAGCACCGAGCACGGCGTGCCGCCCGCGTTGGTGAGCACGACGAGGAACCCCCGGTGCCCGGCGGCGGTGAACCGCGCGGGTGGCGAGTCGATCCGCCCGGTGAGGTCCCGCGCGCGGCAGGGGCCGGTCGGGAGGGGCGTGGACGTGGTGGTGGCGGCGGGCGGTGGAGGAGGAGGTGCGGCCGACGTCGACCCGACCGAGGAGGACGTGGAGGAGGCAACCGTCGTGGTCTCCGTCGGCGGGGCCGCGGTGGACGTGGTGGTTCCGCGCGGCAGCGGCGACGGGTCGCCCGCCAGCACGGTCGACGTGCTCGCGGCGGGTGTCGCGAAAGCCACCGCGACCGCGACGAGCACGACGGGAACGACTCCGGAAAGCAGCAGTGCCGTCCGTCGTCGAATTCCCGACATCGCGTTCCCCTCGCCGTGCGCCCGTGCTCCGACGACACTAGTGCGTATTCGGCATTCGGGTGAAACGGTGAATGTCGTGATCGTGTCCGTCTCGATCGGTACTGCGATGCTGACGGCATGAGCACCGCGCAACCGATCGTGAGCGACCGCTTCGACCTGGAGGGTCTCCTCGGCGTCGGCGGGTTCGCCTCGGTGTGGGCGGCGCGCGACACGGTGCTCGACACGCGGGTCGCGGTGAAGGTGCTCGCCGACAACTGGACCGCCGTTCCGGACGTCCGCGAGCGCTTCCTGGACGAGGTGCGGGTGCTGCGGAAGGTGTCGTCGCCGCACGTCGTGCGGGTGTTCGACCTGGCGCTCTCGACGAGCGGCAGGCCGTACTTCGCGATGGAACTCGCCGACCGGGGCACGCTGGAGGAGCGCACCGCGGGCACGCCGATGGCCCCGCTCGACGCGCTGGACGTGCTGGGCGAGGTCTGCGCCGGGGTGACCGCGCTGCACGAGGCCGGGGTGGTGCACCGCGACCTCAAGCCGTCGAACGTCCTGCTGCGCTGGGACGCCGACGCCGGCCGCGAGTCGGCCGTCGTCGCCGACCTCGGGCTGTCGAAGTCGCTGGCCGACGGCTCGGGGTTCACCGTCGCCGTCGGCTCGTCCGGCTACACCGCCCCGGAGCAGCGCGGGCCGGGCTCGATCGTGGAGCGCCGGACCGACGTCTACGCGCTCGGCGCGCTCGCCTACCGGGTCCTGACCGGCGCGAACCCGCCGGAGAACGGCCTGTCGCCACGGGCCCTGCGCGCGCTGCCGGGGGGTCTCGGCGCCGTCGTGGGCCGGGCGATGGCCGTGCTGCCCGCCGACCGGTGGGCCACGGCGGACGCGTTCCGCGCGGCCCTGCGGCACGCCGTGGGCGAGCACCGCGCGGCCCGCCGGGTGCGAGCGGTGGCCGCGGTGGTGGTCGTCGCGGCGCTCGTGCTGGCCGCCGTGAGCGCGGACGGCCCGCCCGGCGGCGCGGAGACCACCGTCGCCACCCCGGACGACGGCCTGAGCGTCACGGTGCCCGCGGCGTGGGCCAGGCAGGTCCGCACGGGTGGCTGGAGCCCCGGCGCGGAACGGCGGCCCGCGCTGGAGGCGGCCCCGGACCTCGGCCGGTTCCACGACCTCGCGGCGGACGCGCCGGGGGTGTTCATCGGGCGCGTCGACGCGGCGGACGCCCCGGCGTGGACCGGCGAGCACACCGGGTGCGGCGCGGCGGAGGAGTCGCGGTTCGCCTCCCAGCGGTGGTCGGGCGTGGTGCGCCGGTGGGAGCGGTGCCCCGGCCGCAGCGTCGACGAGGTCGTCCTGACGGGCGCGGCGGACCCGCGGCTGGTGCTCGTCGTGCAGGTCCGCGGCGGGGGCGGCGACGGGGCCGTTCGACGACTGCTCGACAGCGTCCACGCGCGGTGACCGCGGCCGCGCGCGATTTCCGACCGCTTTTCGAGGCGGGAGTTGGTCGGTTGTGACGATGTTCAAGAAAGGTGTGCGGGCCAGTGCGCTCGGGCACTTCCAGGGTGAGATTGTCCCGCCCGCCATGCGGGTGCGGACGAACGAGAGGGGAAACACCATGCGCAAGTCGATCAGCACCGGGGCCGTCCTCGCGGTCGCGTCCACGGCGGTGCTCGCCGGGGTGGCGACCGCGATGCCGAGCGACCTCCGGGCCTGCGGCGCGGGGGACGTCGACGTGGCCGTCAGCCCGAGCCCGGAGCACGCGGCGGGCCACTCCGCCTTCGTGGTCCGGTACACGGCCGCCACCGACACGACGAACTGCGTGCTCGCGGGCGTGCCGACGAACGTCGTGTTCTTCGGTCCCGACGGCGACACCGCGCCGGGCATCTCCGCCACGCCCCAGCCGGGCGCGACAGCGACACCGGTCACCCTCTCCCCCGGCCACGCGGGCATCTCCTACCTGGTCGAGCGCACCGGGGAGCAGGCGAACCCGGTGTCCGCCATCGCGTTCTCGCTGCCGTCGAGCGCCGGGGACGTGCGGGTCGACTCGCCGTGGCCGTCGGTGCCCGTGAGCGGAGCCGACGTGCAGTTGAGCCCGGTCGTCACCGAAAGCTGAGCGGAGTAGTCGTGAGCACCACCCGGAAGATCGCCACCGCCGTCGCCGCGGTCGCCCTGCTGGCGGCCTGCACGAGCCAGGGCGGCGGCACGGCCACGTCGTCCACCGGCTCGGCGTCGGTCCCGGCCCGCACGCAGAGCCAGACCCCGTCGACGCCCGCGGGGTCGTCCGCGGCGTCCGCGCCCGCCATCGCCTCCGGGCCCGCGGGCTGCAAGTCCGCCGACCTGGGGGTGACCCTCACCCCCGACCAGGGCGGAGGGGGCATGAACAAGAACCGGCAGGTCCTGACGTTCACCAACAAGGGCGCGGCCGAGTGCACGCTCCAGGGTTCGCCGGGCGTGTCCTTCGTGACCGGTGACGCGGGCACGCAGGTCGGCGCTCCCGCGACCAAGGAGGCCGAGGGCGGGGCCGTGGTGCCGCTCGCGCCGGGCGCGTCGGCCACCAGCACGCTGGCGATCACCAACGCCGACGTCTTCGACCCGGCGGAGTGCGCCCCCGCTGACGTCCGCGGCCTGCGCGTCTACCCGCCGGGTGAGACGGCGGCGGTGTTCGTGGACCACCAGCAGAAGGCGTGCTCCGCGCCGGAGAAGTCCACGATGGTCGTCGGCCAGGTCAAGGGATAGGGACAGGGCCCAGCGAACGGGGAAGCGCCTCTCCCACAGGGGAAAGGCGCTTCCCGGCGTCTCAGCGCTCGTCCGCGGTCAACGGAGAACGCGCGGGTCGGCGTGCAGCCGCTCGGCGAGCTTGACGGTGATGAACTCGTTGTTGTCGGCCTTGCCTGGCGTGCGGCCCGAGGAGAACGGGAAGTTGTTGTCGTTCAACACTCCCAGGGTGTTGTCGTCCAGGATCACCACGTCCTCGATGGTGGTGAACGGGAAGCGGAACGTCTCGTCGAAGCCGCCGACGCGCTTCGGGTTCGCGATGTCCAGCAGGTCCACGACGAGGGTCTTGTCGAGCTTGCCGTCGTGGTCGCGGTCGCGCTTGTCGGCCAGGTAGACCTTCTTCACCTTGGCGTCCGCGCCCTGCCCGCCGTCGCGCTCGACGACCAGGAACCTGTTGCGGTCCACCGTGATCATGTCGCCGATGGCGAGGTCCGGCGTGCCGAGCTGGTAGACGAACTTCTGCCCGGTGTACTTGCCGCGCACGGTGTCGAACTCGTTCACGCGCAGCGTCCCCGGCGTGTCACCGGCGACCGTGCCCTCCAGCAGCGGGTACAGGTAGCGGCCGTCGGGAGACTGCGCCATGCCCTCGAAACCCTTGCTGCTGCTGATGTTCGGCGTCCCGGCGGGGTTCTCCGGCGCGAACACGCCCGGCAGCGGCACGGGCGCGGCGAGCAGCCTGCCCGCGCGGTCGACGTGCAGCAGGTACGGGCCGAACTCGTCGCCGAGCCAGTAGCTGCCGTCCGGCACGCGGGTGATCGACTCGACGTCGAAGTCCGCGCCCGTGAGCACCCGGTCGGGCCGGACCAGCGGGAACGGCACCAGGCCGCGCGGGTCGGTCAGCGTGACGCCGCCGAGCACGTCGACCGCGCCGGAGGTGAAGTCCGGGGCGATGCGGTGGATCCGGAGCAGGAAGTCGGCGCTGTTGGCCTTGGTGCCGTACCCGTTGTCCGACAGCACCTCGAACGTGCCGTCGCCGTTGCGGACCACACCGCTGAACCCCTGCACGGGCTGGTCGGCGAACGGCGGCACGATCCCGTTCGACGGCGTGCCGCCGAGCGCGGCGCCGGACGGCTCGCTGCCGGGGACGAACGTCTCGGCGGGCAGCGAGGCGAACTTCGTCAGCGTGGCCCGCCCGAAGTCCTTCGGACCGGTCGCGGCGGCGCCGGGGACGACGCCCGCCACGGTCGCGAGCAGGGCCAGTCCGACGACCAGAGGTCTCCGCATGGGTGATCCGTTCTCTCCTGCGCGCCCACCTCCGGCCGCGCGGTGCGCGCGCACCGTAGGCGGGCGAGGTGAACGGAACCCCAACCGTCAGCTGGGCTTGCGGTACCTCCCGGTGTATTCCGCCCACTTGCGGTGGCCGCCGATCCACCGCCGCAGCAGCCGGACGTACCCGCGCACCTGCTCGTCGACCTGGTGGCCGAACGAGGGCAGCGCGGCGGCCTTGCGGACGAAGTCGCGCACCTCGTCGTCGTGGATCTCCACGGCGCGGTCCACGGCCTGGTCGAGCACGACGGACTGGGACCGCATGGTCACCAGCACGAGGTTGTGCACCCCGCCGCGGGCGATCTCGGCGCGGTGGGTGTGGAGGTCCCGCGCGTAGCCCACGACGCGGCAGGCGGTGGCGGCGAGCTCGCGGAGCGCGGAGTGCTCGCGGACCGGTGGCGGCAGGTCGATCCCGTCGACCGGGCCGCCGAACCGGAACAGCGGGTGCAGGCCCGCGGTGAGCTCGCACAGGGCCGCGTGCGCCTCGGGGGTGGGCACCAGCCCGTGGTGCTCGTCGAGCGCCTCGCGGGTGAACGCGGCGAACATCCGCTCCACCTCCTCGGCGAACGACTCCAGCCAGTCCGGTCCGCCGAGCGCGAGCAGCCGGACCCGCAGGTCCGCCATCGCCTCGACCCTGGGGTCGCCGGGCGGCACGGGTTCCGCGCGCAGCACGGCCAGCAGCAGTTCCAGGTCGTCGGCGGACCCGCGCTCGTCCCGCAGGACGGTCTGCAGGAGCGCCCAGTCGCCGATCAGCCGCAACCGCTCGTAGTCGGCGTTCGGGAACCCGTAGCCGACCAGGTGCCCGAGGTCCATCCCGAGCGCCTCGGCCATCCCGTGCGGCGGCAGCAGGCCCAACGACACCGCCCAGCCGACCGAGTGGTCGGTGACCAGGTGGTCCACGACGTTCGACTCGGTGTCGAACGCGCACATCACGAACGGCGGCGTGACCTCCGCCCGAGCTTCCGGCACATCGAGTCCGCTGAGTGTGAACGTGCCTACGCTCATGGCTCACCTCCGTTGGCTGTTGTCCAGGACCGGGCGGCAGTGACCGGCCACATCGGAAAAATAACGGCGTTTCACAATCTTGGACAACCCCTACCCGCCCCTAGACCGCGTGGTCCGGAATCCGCCACTGGACGTCGTCGGACCAGCTCAGGACAATCGGAGGCGGTGACGAGGAGGTGGCAGGGTGCCGCGTGGGGAACGCCCGCTCGACGACGGGGACACTCCGCTGCTGAGGTTCGCCGCCGATCTGCGCACGCTGCGGGACCAGGCGGGCGGCCGCACCTACCGCCAACTGGGCACCCGCGCCCACTACTCGGCCACCACGCTGTCGGACGCCGCGGGCGGCCGGAAGCTGCCCAGCCTGGCCGTGACCTTGGCCTACGTGCAGGCGTGCGACGGCGATCCAAGCGTCTGGGAGAACCGCTGGCGCGAGGTCGCCGCCGAGGTCGCGCCCGCCGAGGCGCCTCCCGCGGACCACGGAACACCCCCGTACGCCGGGCTGGCGGCGTTCCAGCCCGAGGACGCGGACCGCTACTTCGGCCGGGACCGGATGCTCGACGACCTGGTCGGCCGGATGTCCGAGCGGCGGCTGGTGGGCGTGTTCGGCGCGTCGGGGGCGGGCAAATCGTCCCTTCTGCGGGCGGGGCTGGTGCCCCGGATCGCCGAGGGCGCGCTGGAGTGCACGTCGTCGATCGTGGTCACCCCCGCCGAGCTGGACCTCAGCGCGGACGTGCTGGACCGGGTCATCGGCGCCGAGGTCGACGCGATGGTGCTCGTGGTCGACCAGTTCGAGGAGGTCTTCACCCTCATCCAGGACGCCGCCGCGCGGACGGCGTTCATCGAGGGCCTGCTGGACGCGTCGAGGACCCGCTGCCGGGTCGTGCTCGGCGTCCGCGCCGACTTCTACGGGCACTGCGCGCAGCACCCCGGCCTGGTCGAGGCGCTCACCGACGCGCAGCTGCTGGTCGGCCCGATGTCGGCGGAGGAGCTGCGGCAGGCGATCATGCGGCCCGCCGCCAAGGTGGGCTGCACCGTGGAGACCGCGCTGGTGACCCGGCTGGTCGCGGACGCCACCGGCCAGCCCGGCGTGCTGCCGCTGGTGTCGCACGCGCTGCTGGAGACGTGGCGGCGAAGACGCGGGACGACCCTCACCCTGGCCGGGTACGAGGCGGCGGGCGGCATCCAGCACGCGCTCGCGCAGACCGCCGAACGCACCTACACGGCGTTGGAGACCGACCAGCGCGCCGTGGCCCGGCAGATCTTCCTGAGGCTCACCGCGCTCGGCGACCGCACCGAGGACACCAAGCGCAGGCTCGCCCGCGGCGAGCTGGACACCGACGACGTCGACACGCAGGTCGTGCTGGACCGCCTCGCGCACGCCCGGCTGCTCACGCTGGACCAGGACTCCGTCGAGATCGCCCACGAGGTGCTGATCAGCGCGTGGCCCCGGCTGCGCGGCTGGCTGAACGAGAACCGCGACGGCCTGCGCACCGGGCGGCAGCTCACCGAGGCCGCCTCCACGTGGGACACGCTGTCCCGTGAACCGGACTCCCTGTACCGCGGCACCCGGCTGGACGCCGCCGCCGAGTGGGCCGCCCACGATGAGGTGCGGCTGAGCACCCGCGAACGGGAGTTCCTCACCGCCAGCCTCACCGCGCGCGACCGGGAGCAGTCGCTCGCGCTGCGCCGCACGCGCAGGCTGCGGCAGCTCGTGGCGCTGCTGCTGGTGCTGCTCGTGCTCGCGGGCGGGGCGATCGTGCAGACCATCCGCGCGCAGGACGTGGCGGACAAGCAGCGCAACATCGCGGTGGCGCAGCAGATCGCGGGCGCCGCCGTGCGGTTGCAGAGCGGCAGCCCGGACCTCGCGAAGAAGCTCAGCGTCGCCGCGTACCGGCTGGAACCCACCAGGGACGTGGTGGACAGCCTGCTGACCACGTCCACGGCGACCTGGACCGACAGCCTCATCCGCCGGATAGTGCCGCAGGCGGACAACCCGATGGGCCCGGACGGCAACCCCGTGCGCGGGCGGGGGCAGGCCGCCGTGCAGGACGGCGCGACCGAGCCGGGAGCGGTGAAGTCGCTCGGGTTCAGCGCGTCCGGCCGGGTGCTGGCGACCACGCTCGACGAGGTGTGGGACCTCACCGACTCGTCGAGGGCCGTTCTGCTGCACCGGTTCCCGAAGCGGATGGCCGCCGCGGCGCTGTCGCCCGACGGCAGCCGGATGGCCACGATCGACGGCGACGACACCACCGCGCTGCGGCTGTGGACCGTGCCCGCCTCCGGCGTGCCGGAGCTGCGGTCGATCCTGCCGCGCAGCGGCATCCGCGGCCGGGACGTGCGGTTCGACCAGAGCAGCCAGGTGCTCGTCACGATCGACGAGGACAGCACCACCAGCCTGTGGCGGCTGGACACCGGCGACGGGCCGCACGTGTTCGGCGAACTGCACAGCATCCCGCACATCTCCGCGGTGGCGCTGTCGCGGGACCGGCGGCTGCTGGCGACCGGCGGCGGGGACGGCGTGATCCGGCTGTGGGACCTCGCGGACCCGTGGCACCCGGCGGGCCTCGCCGTGCTGGCGCCGCAGTCGAACGGGATCAGGGCGCTCGCGCTGTCCAAGGACGGCAGGTGGCTGGCCAGCGCCGCGGCCGACGAGACCGTGCGGATGTTCGACGTCTCGAACCCGCGCTTCCCCGGCGTCCCGGCGACCATCAGCGGGCCGACCACGTCCGTGCACAGCATCGAGTTCGTGCCGCGGGACGCGAGCGAGGACGGCATGATGGTGATGACGTCCGCGGGCGACGGCTCGTCGCGGCGCTGGGACTTCGACGTGGACAACGCGGTCGGGAGGCTGTGCGCGGGACCGGCGCTGACCCGCGCCGAGTGGAACCGGTTCTTCCCCGGACTGGACTTCACTCCGCCGTGCGGATGACCTGTGCTGCGGGATGACCCGGATGGGCCGATACTCGGACGGGTGAGCACTCCCCGTGATGACCGCACGACCGACGTCCACCCCGTGGAACTCGGGGTGCCGAACGATCCGTCGACGCCCGCGGACGAGTCGATCACACACCCGCCGGTGGTGCTCGACCCGCTCGACGACCCGGCGACGACTCCTCCCCCGGTGCCGTCGACCCCGCCCGCCTCCCACGCGAAGATCAAGCCGACCCGGATCAGCGGCACGTGGGTCGCGGTCATCGTGGCGATCTTCGTGCTGATCTTCCTGCTGGTGTTCATCCTGCAGAACCTGACCGACGTGACGATCCACTTCCTGGGCGGCGCGTTCACCCTGCCGCTCGGCGTGGCGCTGCTGTTCGCCGCGATCGGCGGCGCGCTGCTGGTCGCGCTGGTCGGCGCGGCCCGGATCATGCAGCTGCGCCGCCAGACCAAGCGCGCCCTCCGCTAGACACCCAGCGGCTCGGGCGTGCGCCGGGCCGCGTAGTGGCCGAGCGCCCGGACCACGACCTTGGTGAAGATGTTGGGCAGCAACGGTTCCAGCGCGGCCCGCGCGGTGTCCACAGGGGACCGCGCCTCGGCGTGGCAGGCCCGCACGGCGCCGCACTCCACCAGGGCGGCCGCCACCTCGCGCACGGTGCCGAGGTCGGCGCGCCCGTCCCGGACCGCCGCCATCCGGTCCGGCGGCAGCAGGCCGACCGCCCGCGCCAGCGGCATGGTCACCTCGCCCGTGCGCGGGTCCTCGCCGACGTGCTTGGTCGCGCGAACCTCGCCGGACGCCGCAGGACCGGTGACGCCGTCGAGGTCCATCAGGTCGTCGGTGATCTGGTAGGCCGGCCCGACCGCCTCGAAGCAGTCGCCGACGGCCGTCACGCGCTCGTCGTCCGCACCCGCGACGAACGCGCGGGCGGGCATGCCGGTCTTGAACCGCAGCGCGCCGCGCACGCCGTCGACCAGCGCGGTCCCGTCGCCGGTCGCGACGGCGAGGTCCATGGCGGCCCGGTGGCCCGCGATGTCGACGGCCTGGCCGACGTGCGCGGCCCGCACCGACCGCAGGAACGTCTGGTCGACCCGCAGCCCCCGCCGGTC
>Ga0247771_1000326_pt1 | contig 16226 bp, 11 predicted proteins | sample UWRJL197509C6_FD_179948 | JGI IMG/M metagenome (GOLD analysis project Ga0247771, IMG submission 179948) | Plant litter microbial communities from Arlington Agricultural Research Station in Wisconsin, United States - UWRJ-L197-509C-6 | ecosystem: Environmental > Terrestrial > Plant litter >...
TGAGCTGCTGGGGCGTGAGGGTCGCGGAGGTCTGGAGGCGGTCGGCGCGCACGATGCTGGAGTCGCGCAGGGCGAGGAACTGGCTGGCGGCGGTGGAGCTGAGGCCGAGGGAGTCCTGCAGCAGCACGCGCTGGAGGGAGTCGGCATGGGCACGCGCCGGCGAAGGTGATGACTGCGCACTGGCAGTCAGTGAAAAGAATACCACGGCAGCGCCTAAAAAGATCGAACGGAAAGAAGTCATATCGGTATAGTTTAATTGTTCATGAATTATGTTGAATGCAGGCTTCTGCAGGTCATGAGGTCATGATCGTCCCAACCACGCTGCGCAAGGGCCGCGTGACCATCAGGTTAAGATTTTCGAAAGAGACGTAAGGGTGTTGTCGCCGGCCGGGAGGCTTGCCTCCCGGCCGGTAGTATTCATAACCCATTAATGAATGCGCTACCTGTTATTTGAGGCTGTACTCAATCCGGAACAGGATGGCTTGCGTTGCAGGCACCTGGCTGTAGGAAAGGAAATCCCAGAGGAGCTTCATGCTTCCCTTCAGCTTTTTACTGACGGCATATTTCTTCGATACGCCTACCAGTCCGCTCCTTTGCCAGGCGGAATAATCTTTCAGCTGGTCGATGGTTTTAAAGGCGGAGCGGTAGTTCATTTCATACCCGCCCGAGAGGTAGAAGGCGCCTTTGATCTTATAGTCCACATAGCTTCTCAGCCCGATGCCCTGGTGCGTGATATTGATATTGCCCCAGTTGCGCCCCCACCCTACCTTGTAGGAAAGACCGATGCCGGCAGAGAATCCGTCGTTGATCTTATAACCCAGCGCAAGGCCGATGTCGGAGGTGACGGGAAAATAGTAGCGGGCCTTTTGCGATTGCATATTGGCGCCCCATTCCAGGCGTTGGAGGAAGGGCTTGGTCTTTTGGCTGTTGGGCTTGAACGAAGGAATATCGCCGCCCGAGGCATTGCCATAGCTCCCCTGCGTGAGCGAAGACATCTTTGCCTTGAGCGCGGAGAGCTGGCCCTGGGCGGCCTGCAGGTTGCCCCGCAGCTGTTCGGTCACCTGGCTGGAAGAGCCGTAGCGATCGACGAGGGACTGGCTGATCATGGAGCGGGTTTGCAGACCGGCCAGCGAGGCGGTGGCCATGCCGGGATCGCCGCTGCCGGGGATGGAAAAGAGGCTGCCGAGCAGGGAATTATTCCGGAAAAAGCTTTTGAACTGGGGAAGCTTCGAGAGGACTTCCAGCAGCTTGGCCTCGAGCTTGGAGGGATCTTCGAAAGCCTGCTTGTAGGACTGCACCTGGGCGCGGTAATAGTAAAGGTCTTTCTGGTAACGCTTGAGGTCTTTTACCATTCCCAGACGATTGAACTGTTCCTTCAGCATCTGCTCGCGTTGGGCCAGCTGCTTTTTTATCTGCTCGGAAGCGTTGAGCTGTTTTTGCAGGGAGGCGTATTGGTCCAGCGTTTTTTTGAGCTCGGGGTTGGCGGAGAGGTTTCCTTTCTGCAGGAACTTCAGCGAGGTGGCGAGCGAATCGAGGTGGCCCGAATAGTTGGGCGCATATTTATCGAGGGAGGCGGCGGAGGTCTTCAGTTTGCCGTAGGTGCCGGCCACGTCGGGGAAGAGGGCCTTGGCGGCTACCGAATCTTTTTTCCAGAGCTTGCGCTTAAGCTTTTCTTCGCGGCGCTGCAACTTGGCTAGATAGCGATCCGTTTTTTTGTTGAGGCCCGATTCTGCCTGCTGCGCTTTTTTCTGAAAGAGGCCGAACATCTTATCCGGAAAGGCCATTGCCTTATCGAGCTTTGTCGAATCGCCTTGCTGCGCGCGGGACAGCAGGGGCGCAAAAAACACGAGCAGGAAAAGCAGGCACACGGTGCGACAGGTAGTTGGTAGCATACAGCACAAAACTAATCGCTAACCCCTTTAGCAAAAAGGGAGTTATTCCCATTTTCAGCGGGAGTTTACACCCTGTTCCAAACCAGATAAATAAATGGAAATCTTCCCGGAATTTCTCACCGCTTCATCACCTGTCGCCACTTCTTCACGATCAAAAGCTTAATGATAAATCATAAATAATTATATCAAAATAATTTTCATGTTTTATACAGCAACCTATCTAACCAGATAAAACAAAACGGTTGATCATCAACAGTCCAAACAAGCTTTACACCCATACTTCCTGCGCGCAGTAGCCGTCCGGATCGTAGGTAATATATTGTACGAAGCGCGGATGCCGGCTGCGGTTGGCCGTAGCGCAATGCGGCAGCGCCTGATGCCAGATCACGAGGTCGCCGGCATTGCCGGGAATGGCCACAGGCCGCAGCAAGCGAAGGGCTTCTTCCCGCGGATTGGTCCCGGCGGGCAGGGCATCCAGCCAGCTCCCGATCTCTTTGTGAAAGCCGGGCACGCAATGAAAGGCGCCGCCATCGGCCGTGCAATCGCTGAGGTAAAGCAATCCCTGAAGCTTGAAAGGGACGGGCTGGGCAAGGCTTACATCCCAATGCAGCGGGCTGCCCATGAACCGGTACGCAGAAGTCTCCGGCGGGTTGAAGCTCACCTTGTCCACCACCGCATGAATGGCCGTCGAAGTGTAGAGCTGCTCGAAGGCGCGCCGTATCTTCGGCGAGCGGCGGTTGGCCTCGAGCACGGGATGATGATAGAGCTGCACCATCAGCCCTTCGCGGTCCGGCTGCGCGCCGTACCAGGAGGCCGGCTCGTCGATGCGTGCATTCAAGTGTTCCAGTATCGCCGCGCGGGCACTGGAACAGGCAGCGGAATCAACGGCCCCGCGAAGCACCACATAGCCATGGTGTTCGAAAAATGCAAGATTATCGTCGGACAAGATATTATGGCCGATGGCCTGAACGGAACCGTTGCCGGCGCTCGTCATCCAGCTCAAAAACTCTTCGAGGCCCGGCTGCCCATGGTGAAGGTATTGCAACGTTTCCTCGAGGCCCCGGCCGCAGGCATAGATGGCTTGCAGCTGGTCGCTCCACTCCGCAGCGCTGGCGCTGATCCGCCGGCGGCTATGTTCCCATAATGTTTGTAAAGATGTCTGGCTCATGCGGTCCGTTTGCCCGCGGAAGATAAATGATTTTGCAAGATCGTAAGGAGCCTTGAACGGCAACCCGTATAACTACGGTTCCCAAAAGAAAGCAACGATCAGGATTATCTTTTATCTATTAAACGATTGCTGCTGCAAAGGTCTTTCCTCATAGCAGACCGCCGGCCGATGATTTCGATGCCGCTCAGATATTACCCGTCCACACGAGGTAAAACTGATTCGTCTCCGGAATAAATCCGAGGTTGAAAAGCATGCCCGTATTCTTATCGCTCAGATTTATGGTCGTCGGTACGGATTGAAGAGGCTGACCGATACCGAATTCATTGGTATGATAGACAGCCGCGGCCTGAACGGAATATTTATTCGTTTGCCCTGCCGGCGGCTTCGGCAACTGGATAGTGGCGAAAAACTGACCCAGCTGGCTAGTCGCGTTGACCGGCTGCTGCGGCGCGCCCGGACCATGAACCGTAAAGGCGGCCTGGTCGATGAATATGCCGGTATTGCTTACCACGCGCATCGTCAGGGCAAGGGTCGAAGGCTGTGGCGGCGCCGGCGCTTTCGCAATTACCTCGTACTCGCTCGTCACGTTATGATAGCCGTGCCTGTCGAGGTATTCACGGTTCAGCACTATTTTATACGTACCGGGCGATGGCAGATCGACATAGTAAATATTTGCCGGACCTGTCTTGAAATAAAAAGGACCATTGGGGTGCTCGGGCGTGAATGTAATATCCTGTCCGTCCTTGAAAAGCCGGTTATCCGACCTGATACCGCCGCTGGTGTTGACGGTAATGGATATGGTAAAAGGCGCGGTCCCCGACAGGGCGCTCAGCACCGGCTGCCACACCACTTCCGGCAGATTCTCCAGTGCCCCGATCACCTGCCGCATGGAAACGACGGGCGCATTGATGGTCCACCTCGAAAGATTTTTAAGGCTGAGCACGGGTGCCAGAGGTTGAAAATTTTCGGCGTCCAGGTGTACGAAATCGGCGATTTGGCGAATGGAGTTCATGTCGACAGGTTTTTTCGGGATGATGTTTACGGCTGATCCGCTCCTTACACGTTCAGCTTTTTCTCGAGCTGTGCGATCCTGGCTTCCAGCTCGGAGATCTTTTCCGCCAGGTCGTATTCCTTTCGTACGGAAGTGACCCCGCCGATCTTGCCCGGTCCCGGAATTTGCTGAACGACATTGTACGAGATGGTCAGCTTGAAAGCGGAAAGCTTGTCGAAAAGCATATCCTGCTTCACGTGCATGTCTTCTCCGTCCACGACCAGGTGGCCGTTAATGTCGGCGATTTTCAGAATATCCAGCTTGTTCTTCCACAGGCGCACATTGCCCTTATCGGCATAGAGCACATAGCGGTCACTGGCATTCGAGCGGTCCGTGAACGAGAAGCCGGCGACCGGTCCCTGCGAGGCCACTTCATTGACGAAAGGAGCGGTTTTTCCCTGGGGCTGAATAAGCAGTATATCGCCCACGCCTTGCTGATAGAGGCGTATGTTGCCGCTCTGGGCGTAAAGCACGTACCGTTTCGAGGGATCGCTCCGATCCGAAAAAGAAAAACCGGCTATCTTACCGGTGGAGGAAATCTCCCCATCCATAGCAACCACGTTGCCGTGAAGCTCGAGGGCGTCGCCGTTCAGTACCACGTCTGCAGCCATGACAATTATTTTTAAGGTTAATGATGAAGAATACTTGCCACCGACCTACACATCACTTCATCTGGCTAAAAATAAATGTAAAATGAATAATATATTATAAAACTTATTCTTTTTATTACAATTTATTTCTGAAGCGCCGGTCTTTTAAGGGAGGACAGGCCGATTGATGCGGAAACGGCGATCTTTTTGCCATAACCTTTCGAATAGTGTTATGAATAATCGCAGCTTTTCTTTCAACGCCTATTTTTGCCCCCGGTGCCTTACAATAATACCCGCAGGAAGGTATGCGGATTAATGCAGGGATCGATAACTTACACTTCATGCGCCGGTTAAAAACCATCTTCCGTGACCCGGGATTTTATGCCCTCCTCATCTGGAATGTATTTATCCTCATCCGCTTCCATACCGATCCGGAGGACTATCCCACCATGCTGGCGCTTTTCTGGTGCCAGAGCGTTTTGATCGGCCTCGATAGTGCGGGCTTTTTCTGGATCATGCCGCCCGCGCCCGCTACTGCGGCAACGCATACGCCAGGGACGGCAAAGCGTGAGGGGGGATGCCTTGCCGGGATCTTCCTGGGGCTTTACGGCATCTTCCACCTTATCTATCTTGTGAACATGAACAGGCAGGGGTTCGGCGGCGAGTTCTTTCTTCTTTCGCTCCTGCTGCTGCTGGGCACGCAGCTCCTCCATTTTCTGCGTCATGCCGGTGATTGGCACAGGAAGCCCGAGCCGGACATCGGCATACTTTTCCTGTTCCCCTACCTGCGGATCCTGCCCATACATTTCACCCAGCTCCTTCCAACCCTCGTGGGCGGTTCACCTTCCTGGATCTTCGTCCTGCTGCGCGGCCTCGCCGATCTTTTAGGCTATATAATTACCACGACCTACATTAAGCGGGACAGTCCGGTGCGGGAAGAATAAGCCGAGATTAAGAATATATAAGACGTATTGCTTTGTTGCAGACAAAAGTTGAACGGCAGGCAATAGTGATTGCCCTGGTCGTCATCCTCGTCACCATACCCTGGCCGTTTTCACCTTATCCAGCAGGCCTTACCACAGAACACTTTAACTATGAAAATTATTCACGACCCCTTCCGGCCGCCTTAGGCTGCTGGTCTTTCTCGAAGGCTTTTCCTTACTTGTTCTGGTCTTTATCGCCGTCCCGATGAAATTACTATTTGGTGAGCCGTCATGGGTTAGATCAATCGGGCCGATCCACGGCGCATTGTTTCTTTTATTTGTTCTTAATACTTTGCGCGTTGGGGTAGAGCAGCAATGGAAGTTTAAGGAAACGACCTGGAAAGTGCTTCTGGCCTGCTTCCTTCCTTTCGGCACATTCTATATCGATTATAAAATACTCCGCCACCTGAAGACTGATGCAAATTAAGGGAACGGCTTTGCAAGTTGGGATTGACAAGCGTCTGTATGCCTGCCATAAGAAGAGCTATGGGCGAAGATTGTCCAAATCGGCATTGGTCAATACTAAAATATCGCTTGCTGTTTTATTGTATCTTTTACAAAACTCCCAGATGGCGTTTAATGAAAAGCTAGCCGACCGGGTGCGTGAACTGCTGGCAGAAGCGGGTAAAAATATAGATGAAAAGCTCATGTTCGGCGGCCTTTGCTTCATGGTTGATAACAAGATGTGCGTTTGCGTATCGAAGGACCGGCTGATGCTCCGCCTAGACCCGGATTTTTACGAAGAGGCTTTGGAAAAAGAAGGCATCTAACCCATGGATTTCACCGGCCGTTCGATGAAGGGTTTCGTCTATGCAAGCGAGGACGCGATCAACACCCAGAAAAAGTTCAAGTACTGGATCGGCCTGGCGCTCGAATACAACCGTATAGCAAAAGCTTCCAAAAAGAAAGGATAGATAGATTCGGCGAATCGCGGCGTTTATTTTCGGTAACTATCAGCCAGAAAATAGAAGATAATTCCAGGACGCTAAAGCAAAAAAGGTCTTCTCATAAAGAAGCCGCAGCAAACGCTGCGGCTTATTGCTTGCCTATTAGTTACTTCTGTTATTCCAATATTTTTCCTGTATCAGTATCAATGTAGACTCCAAAAGACGCTAAATTATAATCATATTTCGTACTGTCATTTGAAACAGGATTTTTTAAATAGCTATTAAGTTTTAGTAGTTGTTCTTCATTAATATCATACGGATCGTACAATAGAGGATCGCCTCTTTCGTAAGGCTCAAAAATCTCTAAAAGCCGCTCCAACTGAATATGGCTAATATCTATCTCTTCCACGACCTCACTCGTTCCTTTTTTTAAAACTTCTATGACCCGTTCAACTCTAAGCAACTTCTTATTTTTCATTATTTAGGCTTAAAATGTTGATGCTGCAACTACTAAAGACGCTCCACCTGTTTCTGGAGCAGCAATAATTGCCACTCCCCATTTCAGGGTTTCCCACAATATAATTCCCGCTGTTACCGCAATTGTTGTATTTCTCACTGTTGTTTCCGATATAGGATGTGTCCATCTACTTGGATCAGGATCTCGTGTCTGCTCGGCAGTCTCTGGATCAAATCCTCCATGGTGAGTTCCAGGTCGTCCACTTTTATCATACTTCTCCACCTCGCCATGTTGACTATCCCATTCTAATATTTTTCCATCGGGGGTATACCATCTCCATCTTTTACTCGCTGGATGCTTAATGGCTCTTCCAGTACCCGGAAAGCCTGGCAGCCCATTGTTTTTATAATCCTTAGGAACAGGCGTATAGTTTACCTGATTTAGGTTAAGGGGATCAAAAGGATTTACAGAACGTTGATTGAAACCATATCCCTGCCAACCAAATCCAAAACCTGATAAATTATTTTGCGTTCCAGCACTTCCTTTATGCGAAGTTACTGTTACTGTTTCATGAGTTACATTTGCAAGAGCATATTCACCGCTTACTACAGTATCCTTTAGCCTTAAAGGATCAACTTGAAGAATTGGGTTGTCTGATCCGCATGCGTAAGATGACCAAAAGTCCCTCATTTCCGCAAGCGGGTCTTATAGCCAGAACCTTCCAAGTCGCGGGTCTAAAGGTTACGGTATTAGACATCATACATGTTTAAATTAGAAGCATAGACTATGCAAGATGTTGGCAGCAAATTCGAAACAAATAAAACAGTAAAGACTCAATCCCACAGACATTTACTGCCGAAATCCGGTTATTCTTTTCTATTAACTGGCTCAGAGTTGCGTATGTCCCAGCTTAGCCTTGAAACCGTCGATTAAATAACGGAGATCCAATGCTAAATATACAATCAGCAGCAAAAAAGCTGTCCATTCTATTGATGGTGTTGAAAACTCACGGCCGGCAATCTTAATAAAATAAGATGTTGCGGACAGACTCGGGAAAATTGCCAATACATTAAAGGTCGCTAATAGTAGAAACACCCCGGCAAGAAGAATCCCATACACAAAATCGAATAAAAAAGACACTAATACGATTCCGAAAGCCAATAAAGTAATTTTATGCTTTTGTGTAGCAAAATAATCGCTCGAAAGGATTGTATACCAAGTGTAACACAACACGATAGCAATTGCTATTATTGGCAATAAGTGAACTAATTTTTTTTTATTCATGTTAATGATTTCCAATTGACAAAAAGAATGTTTGGCTAACTTTAGTTTTGTCAACCTTCTGTTCTATTGTAAAGTTAAGATCCACGGTTTGAAATCCATTTGCGTTGGCGGTACCTGTCACACCTGCTTTGACTGTCGTTCCACCAGAAGTAGTGGACACTGAGACGCCCACCGTCCTTTGCCCCGAACTGCTTTTTGAACCATTAACTCCAACATCGACTCCCGTTCTAGTTGACACTGTCGCCTCCCCGCTTACGGTTTTATTTCCTGACTGATCCACCGAAGCAGAAGCGCTTGCTGTGCCAACGCCCGCTTTGACCTCAACAGACTGCTGAACGCTTGCGGTTATAGTCTTCTCTGTTTTGACAGCCTCGCCATTGTAACCTTTATTGGTATTGTTGCGAATTATGTATCCCATAGCCGGCCCCAGATTGGTATGGCTCTCTTTTGTCGTTTCCACCGTGAGCGTTGTCTTAGTACCACCCTTAGAAACAGGCGTTTCGGCGGTAGTTTTACTTCCAAAAGTAAATGTATTATCTATCCAATCAGCTGCGGCTTGGAATTCATATTGTACCTGATGCCACAAGCGGTCAGAAATCGCTTTCGATTCCAATCCTTCCAATTCAACATGAGACGTTACTTTGTTCTCACTGAATGCGTATACGCTATTGTAAACATAATCATCCGAAAGCGGATCTATTTCAATAAACCTCCCGATTTGCGGATCATGATTACGCCATTTGAATTGGATCAAATTCACATTTAGATCGTCGTCAAAGTATTGGCCTTGAAATGTTTTTTGTTTATTCTTAAGCGACCCGGAAGCTTTACTACTTATCCCGGCCATCACTAACCCAAACGGATAATAGTGGGCTTCCTCCAATTCAGCGCCGCGGGTATGCATGACCTGAAGATTATCAAAGAACACATTTATCGGACTCTCGTTGCTGCAATAAATATACACATATCCGTTTTTGGGCACTGTAATATTTTGCAGGTCGGTATGGTGGTCTCGAACCGTTCCGGCATCACCGATGGCGCTGAAATAGCCTCCTGCATATTTGAACTGTTCGTCAAAGAAGATATAGGTGATGAATGCCTGTGGCTTGTTTGCGGAGGCGCTCAGGATTTGCTGATTTCCTAATAGCACTCCCAAGCCACCCGCTACACCCGGAAGATTACTTAACTCGCCGACCGTAACCGCTTGGTGGGCCGCCGTCGCCACTGCGCTACCCGCGCCACCAATCAGTCCCTGTAATATTTCGTTGGTCATGGTGGGCCGGTTCGGCGTTACCGGATCGGGGTCGGAACTGCTGGTATAGTAGCTTTTGCCAAAGATATCCAAGCGGTCACCGGCCATCACTTTGAGCGTAATACCTAAGCCTGTGCGGGCACTGTTGCCATTGAGCCGATACATCCGCTGACTATTGCTCGCTTCAAAGCCGGGGTCAGAGGGCGTGTTGCCAACGCCATTATCATTGGCATAGTCTGCTGGCGGGTTTGACATCGAACTGACCGGGCTAACGCGGCTCTCATCTATATGGTAATAATTTTCCTCCGAACCTATCTTACTGGCTTCCAGGCTGGCTACGGGGTACCTGTCCACCCGCTGCTCATCCGTGAGTATCATACGTACGTTACCTAAGTGATCCTTGATCATATAATCAAAGACAAATGGAACAGAACTGTTATCGGTCGGCCGTATGCGACCTTCCTCATGTGCAAAAAACTGAAGCTGCTCCACCTTGTTGAAAGATGCCGCCGTAGGCGCGTCGTAAATCCTGCTTTCATAGGTAAAAACGCCTTCATACGACGTAATTGTCGTCACGTTGGTAATATGGTCGGCATTATCATAGTGTACCGTGACACCATACTCCTTGACGACCTTTTGATGTTTCACACCCGCCGCATCGTAGATATACGTAATCGTACCCTTGGTGCCATCCTGCTTTTGCACCGTGATGCGCGCAGGCAGGTTCAGGTGATTGTATTCGATGCCATTGGTGCCGCCAGCGCCAGCAATATCTTTGTTATAATCGGTGTTCAGGTTGCCGTTCACGTCATAATTATAGTCCGTGATCGTGCTGAGGTCTACCGAGCCGGGGTTGGACGCCTCATTGTCCTTCAGGGTCTTTTGCGGATGCAGGGTAGAGGTCCTAAAATCCCCGAGTTTGGTGGACGGGTCGTTTTGAAGGTCTACCACATTTTTGAGCTGGTTGCTCGCCTCCGCATACGTGTATTTTAGCCCATCGATCCAATTGCTGGATTGAAGCAGCAAACCCTTCTGCGCCATTTGCCGGATGTTGCCATTGGCATCATAGGCCGTGGAAGGATCGATGCCATCACCCATCTTCATGCTGAAATCCACGCCGGCAGTGTTGTTCCAGCCACTCGTGTATTGGGTAAAATCCGCTTTGAGCAGGCGGTTGACGTTGTCGTAGGCAAAACCGTAGGCCCGGGCTTCGCCATCACCCATGCTGCGCCACTGAAGTCCCGCGATGTTGCCATTGTACTGCGACTGGTTAAAGCCATAATCATAGCTCAGCGTCTGGCCGAAGCGGCCGGAGGTGCTGGTTCCCGCCACATAGTCTTTATTCATGCTCTTCAGCCAACCGCGGATGTTGTACTCGTAGGCTAGGTCCTGCAGGCCCGTACCTAAGTGCTTCGTTTTGAGCTGGCCCAATTCATCATATTCATACTGAACCGTCGTTTTAGTTGCAGCGCCATCATTGAGCTTTTTCTTTACAGCAAGCAGTCGTCCCTGCCCGTCATAGTCCATCAGGGTCAGGACACGTACCTCCGGGGTAGCGCTTTGCGGGTTGTGATGCACCTGGTAGGTGCTGAGTGGCTTACCGGAAAAATTATAACGGCTGCTGGTTACGTCCAGGCCGCCCTTGTGGTTATCGCTTTGCACCTGCACCGGCTTAGCCAGGGCATCGTAAAAGCTCGTGCTTTCCAGCCACTCGCCATCGGTAAGATCACCAGCGCTGCGCATCAGCCAGATTTTATTACCTGTCGCAAGGCCGCGCGTAGCTGCCGACGCCGCAGCAGGCAGGCTTTCCGCGTAGAGGTTGCTGCCCGCCTCCAACTTTGCATTGTCCGTCGCGGTGTAGGTCTTTTGCGTATGGCTGTAGTCATCATAGAAATTTTGAGTCAGTGCTGTAAAGCTGCTTACGCCGGCAGTTGGTATAGGGGTGCCGTCTACAGCCAAGGTGGCAGATGCTGATTGCCCGTTGACAATTTCGGCAACAAAATCGGCCGCAGGCTCCGATTCGAAGTCGGGCGTAAAATCAATGCTGGCGGTAGCCTGATACAAGGTCTTTCCGGCTTGTCGTGAAGACAACACGAGGTTCGCGCTCAACCCAGATGATTGCAGCGGCACGGTGCTGGCGCCTGTTGTATGAAGCGGATCAGCAGCATAGTTCACGAGATCACTTCGGCTGCCGGTATAGACCATCATGGCCGTTAGCACGGTGCGGTTCAGGCCATCGTAGACGGTGGCCAGCCACTGGCTTTTCGTCCGCATATTACCATCCTGCGAAAAGACCAGACGATCACGGTCATCATAAATCATCCAGACCTCTGCTGCACCCGGAATTTTTTTGGTGGTTAACCGGTTCCTGTAATCGTATTCGTAGCGGAAGCATAGTCCGTCGGCTACCGCTGCACTCACCGTTCCCGAGCCGATAGCAGTCTCGGTCGCTTTCGGCGACAGCACAAAGCGAAGGTTGTTCAGGTCATCATAAACATAATAGGTGCACAGCCAGCCCGTATGCGATCCGATAGCGGCATTCGCAACCAGCTCCACTTTCTTTAAAACGACTATCCCATCCTTAGCCTTATATTCCACCACCCGTTTTCCGGCTTCATCGGTGGTTACCGTGCGGTAGAGCTGCCCCGCACCATAGTAGGCAGAAGAAGAGGGAAACGATCCGGTCGCCGGACCTATCGTCCATAACCTGACTTCATTGGCATCATTAATCTCGTAGCTTATACCTACACCTCTTCCCGAGCCCACCCAGCTATTGCCGGGTGCTAAAGACTTTAAGGGCCGGTTGAGCGGCGAAGCCTCATAATCGGTTCGTCCATAAAAAAACTGCTCCCCCTGACCTCCGTACTGCGACTGCATAAAGCTGGCCTGCTCACTAAAAGCATTGGCCTTAAAGCTCCCATCGCTGCCGCCAGACACATAAGGCAGATATTTAAATGCTTCCCTGCCGAAAACATCATACACAGCCGGAGTCACCAGGTCCTTACCTAAAGGCGACACTCCTTTGGCAACCGTTTGTAAGGGCCGGCCCAACCCATCTAAATAGTGGGTTTCCATGAGCACATCACCCGCCGGCATCGAGCTGGTCATTTGAGAAGCATCAGACACCGGCTTTCGCAACGTCCAGGTGCGCACATAGCTCAGCGGCGCGGCAGAAGGATAGGCAGACGGCACGGCAGCAACCGTCGATGCGTATGTAGGCGATGTTGCTCCATTGGGCGAGATAATGGTTTGCGCGTGCAGGAATACACTTCCGCAAAACAAGAATATCAATAAGGCTAATGCTTTCATGACTTTAATGACTTATGGTATTTGTAAGTTTTACTGACAAGACCCTGCCTGTCCGGAATAGAGATAGCAGTATTTTTTGATCACGTTCCGGTTCTGATCCCTGACAAGAGCCAGCCGCCCGTAGCCGTCGTATTCATAGTACACCGTCCGGTTGCTTTGGTCGGTTATGGAATCCGGTCCGATCATCGGCAGGTAAGTAATGGTTTTCATCATGGCCGCCTTCGGATGCAGGCGCAACTCGTCGATAGGGCCGGAGCCGCTAACGGTTATGGTGGAATTGTCCGGATTGACAACAACATGCTGGTAACAGGTCCAACCATCGGGGCTGCTCAATACCGCTGTCGGGGAAGTGTTGTTGACCGTGCAAGCGCCGTTTTTGCTCCAATAAGAAACAATGTAGGTGCCGCCAGGCAGATAATTCTTGCTGAGGGAAAAGCTACCCTGCAGGTACCTGGTGCCCGTATGTGCGGTTGAACTCGCGACCACCGATGGCAAACTCACGCCGTTCCAGTTCCCGAAGCCATCACCTTCGAAAGAAGTATAGGCGATAGATGCACGATCCGCATTCTGCACCTCTGCAACCTGCAGGGACTGATTGTGATCCCATATAAATGCAGTAGGGCTGCCCTTTTGACTTAGCTCGAGAATATTGTTCTTCGTATCGAACACCATGTTTTCCACTTCATTCACCAGTGCACCGGCCAACCGGGAAGACTGTACGGCCCTGAGGTTGATATCGCCGTTGCTATTGAGGTTGTATTCAAATTGCTGGCGCGTGAGCTCGACGGAATTATTCTTTTTCCGAACAGTAGTTTGAAGCAGACCGTAGAGATTTTTGCTTTTCATCGTCTGGATCAATGAGCTTGGGGAGGACACGTCGATGGGATAAACATAACTGGTCGAAATCAGGTCACCCTTGCTATTGGTGGATTCCTCCCGGGTCACTTGCCCGATCGAGTTGTAATTGATATAATCAATCTCGCTGACAAGCGACGGCGATCCCGGCGAAAACATCGTCGTTTTGACCTTTGCCGGAACAAACCACTTGGTATTGACAGGATAAGCCACCGCGAGCCATTTGCCGTAGGGATAAGCGGCCGCCATCTGTAAGGCATCGCCCGTCTGGCAGGCATTAATGCCCGCATCGCAATTGATATAGCAGGCCGTGCTGGCAATGGACGGATATACGAGATCGATCATAGATAAAAATCTGCGTTTGGAACTTTCGATAAGCTTGTATTCATATTCCTCGGCCTTTAAGATGGTTCCGCCTGCGTTATAGGTTTTGGCGCTCTCCAGCAATCCGTTATCGAAATAGGCAATATTGGGGACTGGCTTGCGGAAGCTCCGGTTGACCGATCCGCCAAGCGTAGGCGGCGTGTTCCTGTATTTATAAACTGTCTTGCCAATGTTTTCTTCGTTGTTCGAGGTTTGCATAACCTCAACCCTGCTGTAACCTACCACGGCGCCGCCTGCATCGGCCGACATCGGCACATAGCTTTGAGAGGATAGCGAAGCCAGGTGCTCGTCTTCAAAATAAGGTGGGACGGGACGGACGTTGCCGTCCGCATCAGGTTGCGAATGATCGAACGCCAGACGAACCTTTGCATACGTGTAATAGGTCAGGGGCGACATGAGCTTGCCCGAAGTGGTGATCCCATCCTCAAGCACATATTTATATTTCATGATGATCGGTGGCGCATTCGTCCCATCCGAGGTCTCGACGGAAGACACGCGGATGCCGCCACCGATGCTTTCTTTTGAGAAGGTACTTAGATCCCGCGCGGAAAATGTACAGCTAACGGCCGCTACCGGGATCGAAGAACCATTCGGCGTAAGCTGGCTTATGTCCGGCATATATGCTTCCACCTGCAGGTATTCGGTGGAAGCAATGGTCATGTCGATAGTCTCGCGCGGAAAAGCGGAGCCGTTGTTCTGATTGAATGAAGCGGCGTCCTGCGTCACCCGCCATTCCCTCACCATCGTTTTGGTATTGGACGCATCCACCTTCCAAACCCTGATCCACGCATTCAGAAAATAGGTGTGGCTTATCGATTGGTCGATCCTCGTGAAGGAACCGGCTATATTATTGATCAGCACGCGTCCGTTCGCATCCGGGTATACGGGAAGGCTTAATACGTGTGAGCCGCTCGTGTTCAGGTCGACAACGTTTTGATCGATATGTCCTTCACCGCCGGCCATTTCCGCCGCGGAAAATATCCGGTAGTTCTTGAAGCGGTTCGCCTCGTAATTGATTTTTGAGATGCCGCCGGTCGGATATTTGATCTGTATGAGCGAGCCGCTTTTTGCATAATCCACGTCCATGCCGCGATTCGCGTTGCCGTAATCCTGAAGATCCCGGACTACAAAATCGGGCATGACGTTCCCGTGCATATCGGCAAAATCAAAATTTCCGCTTATGATATCCGGAGCAAGGTTGGGCAGGATCGACGTGTTGGCCCTGCCGTTGAAATAGCCCCAGTGGTCGCGCGCATAGCTGTTCTTCTGTGGCAGCGGATGTGTCTCGTCGTAAGTAAAAACATAAGGCGGCTTGGCCTGATAGGGACTGCCATCGGCCTGATACCCGGTTTCGGCAACCGACTGAAGCTTCAACCGCTTTTGAGAATAGGACGGATGCACAAGGCCCGGGCCGGCATAATTCAGATCGCAGCTGAAATAGCCGTAGGAAAAGTCAAATGACCTGATCTTCCTGTTCGTCCTTTTATCCCAGATCTCAATGGCGGTGAGCCTTTTTGCTCCGTAGGCGCCCAGCACCTGCGGCGCTTCCAGATCCAACCTGTCTGCTGCGGCCGAGCTGAGCACAAAAACGATCTTTTCATTCTCGGTTTCAACAACGCTAAGGTACTTCACGTTGAACGCCGTGGCGAAGCCGCTGCCGCCTTCGGAGACTGTTCCCGCCTTGTAGTCGAACGAGAGGGAACGCGTATAAGTGGGAATGGTATAGCTGCCGTTTGCATAGGTGAAACTGATCGCTTCGCCGGATGGGGTCGTGATGCTCGTCAGCTTGGAGGTAAATCCATTATAGTAGGAGGAGGAACCCACGTTGTTCGATGTTTCCAGGTCATTCCTGGAAAAAAAATACGTGTTCCCTTGCATGTCCTTGATCGTCCACTCCGACTGGTACTGGCCGAGGTTTGAGCCGCGGGCGATGTCGAACGGAGCCTTTTTATTACCCGATTGAAACAAGGCATGCGTGAAAGGATCGGCAAAGAACTCGCCTCCCCCGCCCGGCAGGCTGAAATGATAGTTATCCGGCTGCCCGATATCCTCGGACTTAATGACCTGAATGCTGTTCAGATTATTGGGTTCGTTTTGCCCGCCATAGCATACGT
>Ga0247771_1000327_pt1 | contig 16108 bp, 19 predicted proteins | sample UWRJL197509C6_FD_179948 | JGI IMG/M metagenome (GOLD analysis project Ga0247771, IMG submission 179948) | Plant litter microbial communities from Arlington Agricultural Research Station in Wisconsin, United States - UWRJ-L197-509C-6 | ecosystem: Environmental > Terrestrial > Plant litter >...
GGGAAGTTCGAGTCTGCGGCCGTCAGCGCCTCCCCGACCGGACGGCAGGCCCGCCTCTTGGGCTACCTCTTGGGCTACTCACAGTTGAACTGGAGCCCAATGCTCCAGGGGTGGTCTTGCAGGTTGCTCCCCACGCCCGGCAGGTCGGATACGACGTCAATCCTGGCGCGCTGCAGGAGGCTCTTGGGGCCGACGCCGCTGGCCTGGAGCAGCTGGGGCGTGTGGATGGTGCCGAGCGCCACGATGACCTCCTTCTTGGCCTTGGCCGTCCTGCTCCCGGCCGTGGTCGTGGCGTTGGCGCCGACGAAGGTGACGCCCGTGGCCACCTTGTTCTGGAAGTTGACCTTGATGACGCGGTGGCCCACGAGCGTATCGTAGTTGCGCCGCGTGGCCTCGATGCCGTCCCAGTGGCCGGTCCGCGCGAAGGAGCGGAGCACGCGGGGGTCTACCGAGGCCGGATACCACATGGCTCCGGCCTGGCCCGCCCCCGAGTCGGGGGGGAAATTGACACCCGGGATGTCGTTCCAGGCATCCATTTCCACCTCTGCGGCGCGTTAGCGAGGGCATCTCGAGTCTACCGGAGATACGTACTGAGGCTCGGATAGTTGTCCGTCGGGAAAGATGCATGGATCCCCGAGGTGCTTCCCCACCATCTCTGGTCGTACTTGATGTCGAACTGCCTCACAGTGTTGGGCGGGGGAGGGTGGAAGTTCCAGGCCTGTAGACGGTTAGCCGTCATGTCTGATAGGTAGGATGGGCCTGGTGTCCAACCTTCTTAAAGTAGGGAAGCAACCCGTCCCAGCCCCAGCCCGTCGCCCTGCCAAAGTAGCTTGCCCATCGATCGTAGTCCTCCTTTTGGCCGCGGATCACCTGCAGGCCGTTGTGCCCGGAGCTTCCCCCCAGCATGACACCACCCAGGACGCTGATGGTTCGGCCGTTCAGGCCCGTTTGCGGCACCGACGGGAAGGCAAAGGACAGGCTGGGGTCGAACAGGGCTTGGTAGCCTTGCGCGATGGTCGTCACGGAACTCTCGTTGCCTGGGTTTCGACGTCAGGCCAACCCCCCTGCCGGACCGCGCGACACCCGCCGAGATGGTGTGATACTTACGGAACAGTCCCAGCTCGATGACGAGAACGGTGTCTGGATTGCGGAGGTAAGCCAATGCCCGAGAGGCGGTGGACGCCAGCCTTACATCGGCCGTTCTCGGTCAGGCGGTCCGCAACCGTCAGCCCGGCTGTACCGCCTCCGACGACGACGTAGTCGTACTCGGCCTTGATGTCATCGGCCCTCGCGAGAATGTTGGACACCCCGGCGGGTGCCGCAGTCACCGGCGCGAGGCCGAGAGCAGCGGCCGCCAGGAGCGCGAGCACGCCACGCGCCATGATGTTGTTTGTATTGTTGGGGCACGGGGGAAGAGTTACCAGCCACACGGTCGAGGCGGGATTTGTCTTTGGGCTCGTGTCTCCCGTAGACACATCTCCGGAGAATACCCAAGGAGGGCGCGTCGCCCAGATATACCCCGTAAGCGCGACAGCCCGTCGAGAGCGAGGTCCCTGCCCAGCGGAGGCCCGGTCTGTGACCCGGTAGTCGATGCAGCTGCCGGCGGTGCAGCCATGCGGCCATGCAGCGCCGTAAGTGGGGTACGGAAGCTTGGCAGAAGGCTGGATACCACGCTGGAAGTCCCAAAGAAGATACGCAGCCCCGAGGCGGCGCGGCGATCGACGCATTATGCGCCGCTCGACAAGACGACTCGCAGAGCGCCTCCTGCTCCCGCGGACCACGATTCGTCATGGCTGCGCGAGCTGCGTGCGATTCTGAGTCGGCCCCCGCGTTCCCCCGCCCCCTCCTGCGGCGGAGGAGGCCACCCAAAAGCGCAAGGCGACGGGGGACAAGGCCGATGGTGACGCAGGCCCGGGAGCTCTGGCCAAAGTGGAAGAAGTCGGCTGGTCCGACCCCGGGAGCCGGGACAAGGCCCCACAGCGGGGAACCGGGTCGGCGCGGCTGCCGTTTGCGGGCCTGCATTAGCGGCTGCTCCGGAGCATCGCGTCACCGAATGAATGTCGTCAGCGCCCGCGACGGATGGTGATGGGCCTACCGTATCGCATCCGGGGGAAGACTGCCCCGCTCAGGCATTGGCCTTGGCGTCGATAGTCTCTTCCTTGGCCGGTCAAAACTCGGGGGAAACTTGCTCGCTTTGACGCTGTAGGCTCTCCGACTCTGGAAGCAAGCCATGCCCGGAGCATCCGGGATGCCATTCTCGACCGTATCGGGCTTCCCACACCCCGGAGGTCGGTCACGCCACAGCCTCGTTTGGGATGTTAATCGTTTGAAACTAGGAAGCAACCGCTGGCCTAAAGGGTGTCACTTAGGTGCTAGTCCATTATCTACGGGCACATAATATGAAACGGGGGTCACCTGGCGTCTGACTATCCCTCCCAGTTCCAGCAACGGCACGTTGTCGCCCGGCTTCTGTTGTTCGGCGGTCTCATAACTGTGAGGGAGCGTCGCGTTCGGCGCATTTTCTATTCTACCTATCCGAGACGTGATTCGTCTTAGTGCCCTCGATTGCGCTTCGATTCGGCTCTTGACACATCTAGGAAAAATGTAGAGAAGCTGAACGATGGTGGAGAGATAAGGTGCCGGCGCTGCTGTCTCGCTGCCTGTTCTACCGACGGTGTCCTAGCCTCCCGGGCAGAACTGGGGAAGATGCCAAGGCAAGCCCACATTTGCTACAAAAGAGGCGACGAGAGCGGCCATGACGTTATCACCGCCATCTGGGTTAGCTGTGCCCCTGGCAACACGAAAGCTAGCCCCGATGCTCAAGTTCGCATAACTACTACTTCCTGCCCAGTCATAGGTATATCATGGGCCTTGAGTTGACCCCCCTTTGTAGTGTGGTGGTATCCCGTAGGTGCTCTGCGCCGAATCCGGCTCAGGTTGGCTTTAGCCAAAGCGGCCACTGCTCAGGTCTGGAAGAGGAAATGGAAATCTCATATCAGATTAGGGTCATGTTCTGCCTGTGCTTCGCCTAGCACTCCATACCATACAGCTTGCGATGATTCAAAGTACGCCTTTCGCCCGGCCGGGCTTGCAAATATCATCCATCCAACCATGTGCTGTATCGCAAGGCCTGCTTATCGGCAGTCCTGGCGAATGCGGTTCACCGAAGATGGGTATATCGTGCTCGGCCACTGCTGACCCAGCCACCGCGTCAGGGGCTCTACTGACTTTTGCCCGGCGATGGTAGAAGCTGGCTGCAATTGGCAGTTGGGGATTCGGCCGCATACCACCGCAGCTGTGGTTGGGTGTTGCTTGTGTGCGTGTGAAGCCGCCCGCATTAGTGCCACGGAGCCTTCCGAGCCTCGCGTCGCGAGCACACCACTTTGTCCGCAAAGAGCATCAAGATGCATCAGGACGTGATGATACTGGTTATGAGTTGATGCGGTAGGTTTTCTCCGAAGCTAGCCGGCTCAATGCACCAAGAGTAGGTATGAACATCAATCACTGGTTACTGAACATGACGCGTGGTCGCGGTTGTCGTCGGTCGAACTCTCTCTGTTGGCATCTAGGTAGGTACTTACCTACGTAGTACTTATTAAGGGATGGATCCCCTTTACTGACAGTTCTGCGAAATCACGACCCCATTCATCGCACTTCATCCCAAGAAAATTTCTCATCTTTGAGCTCCAGTCATGGCAGGACTTCTAGACTCCCACGGCGTGCAAACCCAACCTTCGCTTTATGCCTCTACCGGTACTTGGTATGGCAGTAACCTAGACAGCGTCATTGATGACGGCTCCCGCAACGACCGGTTTCATGACGAGTCTCGCGTCTTCGTGTACGAGACAGACCAAAATGCCAAGGCCACGATGCGTACGTGCCACTCGTTTGATTATCCTCGAACAGAACCATGACTCCTAACGGATATTGCAAATCAAGGGAGCATCGATGATACGGGGCTGCTCGCCAAGGTGAGAAACATGTCAACTTCGTGGATATGTCGGATTGTTACTAGTATCAGGTCTGATGCGATGCAGAAACCTGGCGAGAATCGTACGGAGCAATGCAAGCCCGAAGCCGGTGTCAACCGCATGGTGTACGTCTATTGAGTTGGCTTTCTACCTGTCTCACACGTCTGACCCACTACCTCAGTTTCATCCAGTATTGGATCCCCGAGGGCAAGGACATACCGCTCGCAGAGAAACGGAAACTTCATGTGACCAAGGAGATGTTTTCGGCACTCTGCGAAAGGTTCAAAATCCCTGCGTATTACGTGGAGACACTTCTCCGACCAAATCAGCTTGGCCGGTTAGGGGCTGCCACTGGTCTCTTTCCTGGTCCCGACCACCGACCAGAAATATGGGGTATGTGTGACTTCAGAGCCTTTGGGATGTATAAGGTTAGATAAGTTGGCTTACGGCTTTCTTAGAAATCTCGTACCGCTACACTGCCATCTTGAACGACAGAAATGGCAACTTGGATCTCAATTGGGAGCTCAACTACATCTACACTCGGTACCACATTGAGACATGTAGCTCCTTCACACTCTGCATCTCGCCTCACCATAACGCTATGAAGCTCTGGACCGGCTACGACATTAACCACAAGCTTTTCCCATCAGAAGCGTCGCATGCCTTGAAAGGGATTCGCTCTATTGGTGAATCACGGGCGGTGCCTGACGCAAGGAATCCCTTGGCGTACCATCTACTCCTCACGCAACAGAGCTTGGAAGACTGGAAGGGCTGGGTTGAGAATAAACGGGAAGGGCTCTTGCACTTTGTCAGTTTGTATCTGGTGGTCCCCAGAATTCTCTTGCGCTTACAATCTTACTCTAGGAGGAAGGGTCACGAAAAACATCCAGCCGAGACTCCGACAGGCGATCCTCGTGGTACAGTTTCCTGCCGTCCTTCAAGGAGCCGGATTGGTTCAAGCCAACTACAGCCAGCCGGCGCACCGCGGGCGTGGATGCCGTTGAGATGGAAGGCTTCCCAGCGCCCCAGAAGGTTGGGATGGGTGGTACTCGACAGGCGGGAGCTAACCAAACCCGGTCGAATCGGCTTGGCGAGCTCCACCTTCTCAAGCAGAGGTTCACCATCGGGGAGGGAAGCGTCAAGGACATCCAAAACCGGGTAACGCTGCTCACCAACGCTCTACAGCACCTAAGATCCATCCCAAGAAAGGATCTGGAATGGCAGGGAGGACGCGAAGAGGATTCGGGGGCTCTCGGGGCGAGGCGGGAACCCCGACGCATCGGCGTTGCTCCATCAACTCTTGACAGAGACCAACAAGAACTGGAAAATCTTAGATACTCCTGTCACCACTCGGAAGGCTGGACGGACAAGTACACCGAAAGATCAGGCATTCTCATCGGCAAGGTGAGCCTTTAGCTACCGGAACCAGGGGTGCCGACGCTAATAGCACAGGACAACAATGCGCTCACATCCAGCATTGCGATGGAAGCCAACAGAGACGGCGCAGACATGACAGCCATCCAGTTTGTGGCAATGATTTTCCTCCCAGCGACGTTTGTCTGTGTAAGTGATAGTCCCAACAAGGACCCGCGACGAAGGCACATGTCTAATTACACATAGACTTTCTTCAGCATGGAGATCTTTGGCAACTCTGATGGGGTCCTTCAAATAACTTCACCGGTTTATTTGATTGTCTATTTCATCGCTACTTTTGTTCTCACAGGTGTGGTTTTTGCTGCTTGGTCTTTTCTGAAGTCTCGAAAACATGCCCGTCGCCGCGGGCAAGACTTGGAGAGGGGAGAGTAGCGGGTCGGTTGAGAAACGCTGGCGCGGGTGGTTCCTGTCAAGTTGGGTCGCGTATCGGGCGGCTCCGTCTCGTCGGTGGTAAGGTGCCTGCCATCGTCGTCCGCGGGAGTGGCTGAATGGCTGTGTTTCTTTGCTCAGCACTAGCGCGTATCGCTTCTTCCAGTCTCTTTCGGTCCCCTCAGGAGCGCAAGCCTGAATATCCACATCCTTAAGTCTGCCGAGGCCGCCGGATGGCATTCACTCGTGGGAGGATCATATTCTCTTGGTCATTCATAGCTTCTCTCGAGCTTCCATTGTTTTGAGCTACTTAACCATTGTTGTTTGAATCATCGTCGTGATTGAAGAAACCTCCTAGCACCTTCAGCGGAGTGGTGTTGACTGGTGCAGGGTGGGTTCTTCAGCGAAGTCTACTAGTATTTCTAGGCAGTTGAAGACTATGAGTTCAACTAACGGAATTCAACGGAAAAAATGCCCCAATAGAGGCCCTGGGAGTTGAGCTTCTTCTCTGAGACCGCAGAGGCCGTTTCTCAACCGTCTCAGTCTTGTCCTTCGCGAATCCTCACGTGACAAAACCGCAATTTTTGCTTTCGGCTTTGTGAGGGGTCTTCCGGCACACTCGGCAGATAGGAGATGACCTCACAAATAGCTCAGCACAAGACATTCCAGTATGCATTCTCTTCCATCTCCGGGCCCCCGACGAACACTAAGCAAGATCCCTTCTTACGGCATCTACGGAGTCCGAACCCGATGCGGTGGTTGGTTTCACACAATTACTCCGAGAAGGATTGATGTTGCCCACACAGTATGTGTCCGCATTGAGATGACGCACAACCTTCCGCCTCCCATCTACCTAATTGCAGGTGCCAAGCGGCTGCATTGAGGGTATCGATAGGTCCTTATACATTCTTCTCTTAGGTTATCGGCGCCGGGGTTGTCGGCCTAGCAGTCGCACGGGGCCTTGCCCTCAGATCCAGCGGCGCGGTTGTGCTCCTCGAGCGACATCGAGCCGTCGGAACCGAGACATCATCTCGGAACAGCGAGGTCATCCACGCGGGAATCTACTACGGCCCCGGATCTCTCAAGACAAGCTTGTGCATCCGCGGCAAGACGCTTCTCTACCGCTTCTGCGAGTCACGCGGCGTACCGCACCAGCGAGTCGGCAAATGGATCGTCGCACAGACTCCTGCTGAACGGGAGGCTCTTGAGGCCTTGCATGCCTTCTGCAGAGACGAAATAGACGTCCCGACAAACTGGGTTGCCCAGGACGAGGCGAAGCGTGCCGAACCCGACATCAGAGCCGATGCAGGGGTCCTTGAGAGCCCGACGACCGGCATCATCGATTCACACGACTTCATGACGTGTCTGCTGGCGGATTTTGAGGACGCAGGAGGTGTTCTATCCCTAAAATCAAAGGCTATTGGAATCCGCCACATTCAATCCGGAGGAGGTCCCGGCTCTGCGGGATGGGAGGTCACTTTTCGCGATCACGAGGAGAAGGAGACCACTTTTTCGACGGAGACAGTGGTCAACTCGGCTGGTCTCGCCGCTGATTATATCCACAACCTCGTCCTACCCCCGGAAAGACACATTCGGCTTCACTACGCGAAAGGCAACTACTTCTCCTACATTTCCTCCACACCAAAAGTCCGCCGTCTGATATATCCCACCCCAAGAGCTGGTTACGGTGGGCTGGGAACTCATCTGACGATCGACTTGGCCGGCAGAATCCGATTCGGACCCGATGTCGATTGGGTTGACACACCTCATGATCTCAAAGTCAACCCAAAGCGGCTGTCCGAGGCTGCTTTCGAGATCAAGAAGTACTTGCCCTCTGTCACAGAGAAGTCCTTGGTTCCGGACTACGCGGGGATTCGGCCGAAATTTTCGAAAGAGGCAGCGATGGTTCACGGGAAGGGATTCAACGATTTTGTAATTCGGAAGGAAGAAAACCTCACGGGCTTTATCAATCTGCTAGGGATCGAGAGCCCCGGGCTAACCAGCAGCCTGGCTATTGCGGAGACTGTTGAAAATCTGCTCTACAGATAATCCTCAACCAAAGGCGCCTCTACGCCATAGAGCGCACCACTTTCCCCGTTGCTCTGCTGTTCGAAGCCCTGTCCTTCCCTCTGGTATCGACAAGGTACTGGACCTGAGTACCTATAGCCCTTTCGTGCCCTTGTTCTGGTATTGTGCCGATAGACGACCAACAGCGCCGGCTGAGCTTAGAGGCCTGGTACAGGATACGGCGGTCTTGTGGCACAGTCGCGCTAGGCCTTTAGCTGACCTGCGAGTCGTCAGCCGTCTGTTCCTCGAGGCTGCATCGGCGCTTCTGCGCACATGTGGGGCTCTCCCTGTCCCGGGAGGCTGAGCGTCTTCCTCGCTCGATGACATACACAGATAGGACGCTTTTCTGAGAGCCTTTACCGCCTAAGCCTTCTCGATAAACCCCTTGCTTCTCTACGCCGCCCCCAAGCATCGCGTCGGCGGTGCTGTCCGGCACAGGTACGAGTCTTTCACAGAGGTTCCCAGCTGACTCCTTAGACGATGGCGACATCGTTGTTGGCCAACGTTATAAGAATTGAGAGGTTGCATCTAAGTCACTGCCCAGTTCCCATCGTTCCCAGCCAATTTGGTGACTAAATCGGTATACGGAGCCGCCATGAGCGCACCGCCATCGCGACTCATTACTTCTGCCCGTAGACGACGTGGAATTCGAGATAGCAATGAATCTTCCCGGTCTTGAGCTCCTTGCGGACGTTGGCCAGTAGGACCTGCGCCTCCGTTTCGGTCCACCCGAGGACGTCGCAGTAGAGTCTCAACGAGAAGGCTTCCAACCCATCCAAGGTTTGCGTAAGGTTGTAAAGGCCAATCTGCCTCAGCCGCGCATCCTGCGCCCACGGCCCCACAGGTAGCTTGAACTTCTGGTGGACGACGTTCTTGAACCCTGCGTCCTTCAGCCACCCCTCCAGGTTGGGACCGGGTATAGGGTGCCGGCCGATTTTCTCGCAAGCTTCAACCAACCCGCTGATCCACCTTTTCGTGCTGTGATCATCCTTTAAAGAGCCGTCATCACAATGGTACCGGCCATCGTAGTCTTGGAACTCGGCCCATCCACCAGGGGAGAGGTTGCTGAGAAATCTGTTAGGGGCGTTGAGCCGCAGAAGGGGGGAGGGGTGCCAGACGCATAGGCGTTACCGACGAGCTTGGGCCAGTCTAGAATGCTACCCGCCATGTATCGGCTGAAGATGAAATCGAAGGGGTAGTGATAAAGCCAAGGGCTTTCGACATCATCGATTTCGAACTTGACGTTTGGGGGCACCCTGCTGCATATAAGTTCCAAGTAACATTGTACATTAGTAGATTATCATACCAGGTTGACTGAACAGCGCTGAGATCGTTGCCAAGGACCTGTTTTGTAGTCAGTAAGACTGTTTTTCTACTTGAACACAGAAGGTTGTTCTTGCCTCTGCATGGGGAAATAAATCGCCCATTTCCGTAGCCCCTAGCTACCCTGTAAGCCCATGCATAGCAAGACAGGTTCTTGCTGGGGAACGCACAAATACCGGTTCCCGTGCCGATATCAAGAATCTTATGCACTCTTTCCATCTCAGCCGGAGCGAGGTACAACTTCTTTCCGATCCCAAGCACCATCAGGTAATGCGCAAGGTCAAGACGCTCCTGCTCAGGCTTTGGCGGAAGCAAAGTTAGCTTTGAAAGCGGTCTCGCCAGATCCAGAAATTGACCAACCTCATCATTTGGCATGATGTACGCTATAAAAGCTTCCACCTCAGCCACAGATGCCAATAATGGGAAGGGGAGTGAGTTTCTACCCACCGCCCGCGCGGTAGGCATGGTACCGCCGGCCATGCTCAAAAGGGTAGTCGATAACGCTTGAGGTCAGAGACGCAGTGAAAGCGGATCTATAGAGATATTTAGGTTACCAAGAGATCTCGTGGGTAGATGTTGCGCTTAGGGCTTACAACTGGTCATCAATGCTAGATTCTGCATCCGCATCATCGCGAACCTGGCCGTTTCGTCAGAGAGTTCGCACTACCAATGAAGCACCAAAATGGGGTCAAAAGCCCAACCTCGATGTGGCTCTGGACTGTAGCATCGGTCTGCGACACGGGGTGGGTTGCTGGTGGAGTCGCCATTCTTGCTGCGGCGAATGAGTCGCACTGGCGGCGGAACGCGGCTCGTTGCGGTTGTATTCCCGGCACTAGGATAGCTTAGGATTGTTGATTGTTGATCGAGTGCGGGCGCAACAGATGGGACAACAAAACGGTTCACAGACTGCGGGATCGGGGGCGGGGTATTTAACAAGAACTCCGCCCTGGAGGCAGTGAAAACGTGGCAGTAACTAACCTGATTAAGCAGCCGGTGACCAAATGTGGCGGTCGATGAGGGCCTATCGTGTCCCACCCAAGTTTTGGCGCGAGAATAATGAGTGATTGCTCAACCGCCAAGTTGTCACGGCGGGGCGAGGCTTAGGGCGCAAGGGCTCGAAAGGGCTTTGGCCTGGTGTGCGGTTGTGCGCGGAAGAAGACCCCACCAGGTGTACGGGCCGGGTCAGGTGACCTCATAATGTCACCAACACCGAATCGTCTAGCAGGGCCGAACGGGGCCGTCAGGCCGCGCCGGAGCGCTTGACCGTCACACCAGTCACAACTATCATTAATACTTGCTAGCATTGCTTTGAAGTGAGGTTCTACAGAAACTTTACTGATTATATAGAGCAATTGATATCTAGGTGTTGTACTCTATTCTCTCTAATTTCTTGGCAGCTGTCGGCCTACTCTACGATACAAGCGGCGAATCGCCTGCACTGACGGTTGAACCTAGCACCCTGATCACACAGACAGAAGTGTGTGCCCATACCCTGTGTAGTAGTGCCAATCCTATTCGACCCCGAAATCCTCACTGCAAGCGCGCCGGCCCGCCGTAGCGGTGCAGTCGCGCCGGCCAGGGGAGCAAGAAGGGGAGTGAAGAGGGAGATGGTATACCAGAGGAAACCAGAAAAGTGGAGGGGATATATCTATTTAACGAGGCAGTGCTGTATACCTCTTATTAAGTCTAGACAGGGACTTGTTTGGGTTGCCTTGGGAGGGACAAGTTTTGGGTCCCTCAGCTCGAGTTGAAGCAATTCCAGTCGGCTGTCCTGCGTACCTTACCCGAAATGGTGTTTAGGGTGAGCAAGCCTGAGTAGCGCCTGAGCAAGCCTGAGTAAAAGCGGCGAGTCGTCACGTGGGTGATGCAGGGGTGCCGGCGTCTGGATTCGTCTCCTCTAACGGGCAGGCTTTAGACTTGAAATGAGAACCATTTGGGAAGACATTTGCCTCCCGCACTGCCAGTTATCATCTATCCGCTGGATTGATGGACTCCACTCTCTTGTATCTCATCCTTTTCGGTGGTCTCTTTGTGTCGGATTACCAATTGCACTAACAGCCAAAAGTGTGAGGCCCCACACTGTAGCGTAGAGCGGTTCTCCCTTATACGACACTTTGCCGTGTCACTGATTCGCCGGCTGGGCCTTCGCTCCATACAGTATCTCCTGACGCGTCTTCTATTTGCCTTTTTCCCGATATGTCAGTATCTATTGCCATCGGCTCTCTGCCGAGCTGCTTCCCTTGCCAAAATATTTCATGAAACTAGCTCGGAAACTGGACCTGGGCTCCCCCGGCCGCTCAAGAGGGCGTGGCCTTTCCCAGAGTTCTTGTTCAATCCTCCGGTCTTGTTGTATACGAGTCAGCTCGGAGATTGAAGGAAGACTCAGGTCAAGTTCTTCAGGAGGCCGCGTGTAGACTAAAGGAGGCCTTCTGTTTGCGACGGTAACCGGGTTGGCTGGGTGGAGTAGAGCTGCCCGGCCATCACGGTCGTAATCATCGACTTTGGAGCCGAGGTCATTGACTGCCTGCGTATTCCCCGCAATGGCGGCTGGCACCAAGGCCGGTATCCGGCTGATGGCTCCGTCGTCCGGGTCTTGAAGGAATGTTTGCAGCCCGTTGCCCCCTGTCGGCTGCTGTGTTGGTTTGGCCGTCTCTTCCCGAACCGGTCCGGCAGGGCCCACGTAGGATCTCGTCTGCTTGTAGCCACGGGGCCTTGTACGCGTCATATAGGTCCGGCGGTGGGAGGGAATGGGTATTCGGCGGTGTGAGCCTCTGGCGGGGGACTTGCGGATCTCCATCCTCTCCGGGGACTCGGCCAACCCTGGGTCAACAATGATCTCTGGGGACTCGGCCGACTTTGGGGGCTCGACCAATCCCGGGTCCACAACCCTCTCTCGGGAGAGATCCCACTCCACTTTGAAGGGGGACGTCGCTCGTTTTGGTGGCATGGACAAGCCGAGATGGTCGACCCACTTCTGAGCGAGAAAGTCGTAGTCGTTGTTTATCGCCCATCGTAGCAGGACATCCCCATCAGGTGCCGTCTGTTGCTCTTGTATGTGCTCTGTACGCCTAAACTCGTCCCATAGCTCTTCGATGAACTCATGGGGTATAAAGCTCTTGGAAATAGCCTCCAGCTGTATGCGGCATGAGCCCACTAAACTGGATTCGGAGTTTAGATCTTGCTCTACTGAGAATAGGTTGGACTCCAGTTCACTGATCCTCTTTTTCAGGTCGTCCCGCCGTGATTCCAGCTCGTCGGCCTTCCGCGCGCTATTTTGTAGCACCTCTTGAAGTTGCCGGAAGTCCTTGTCGTGCGTTTTGTTCTTGCTTATCGCGAACACGAGGTCTCCAACCAGCCTGACCCTCTTGATCTCCGTCGATATATTGGCGGTAGTGGCAGGCGGCGAGGACAGCCGTTCGGGTCGTAAAACAAAGAGGGACTGCCGCGGAATCGGTCGCAACGCGATGCGGAGATGGAGTTCCCCGTTGCTGGCCTCCTCCAGTGCCCGCAGCTTCGATGGTAGGGTATCCCTCGCCGCCACCATGTCCAAAAGGCGTGCGGCTCTATCGCAGATCATGAGGGGATATTGAGCTCTGTCAACGCCCGATGCCACGCTCCCAGTAAATTCGAGCGAGATGATGAAGTCGCACGCAGTCGAGTCCCTCTGGCGGAGGCGAATGTGCGTCGGCGACGCGTCGGAGCCATCCAGCTTCACCGCCGCCGTCAGGAGAGCGCTCTCGGGATCCCAGGAGGGGACCGGAAGTACCTCCATTACGTCAAGTCCGAGCTCAGCAAACTGCTCGTCGAATAGAACGTACTGCTTCCCTGAGCCGACCGTGGACACCTGGCTATCGTCGTCGTTCCGGATGTGCACGAGTGCAGTGGTAGTGTCCTCCGGAACGACAACGTCCTTGTGCAACCGCGCAGCCCAGTTTTTTGGTCGGACGTACTCGTCCGGCCCGCCGTTCGGCGCCTTGATCAGAGGGATGACGACGAGCTGCTCCGGATCATGCTCCGGACCACAACTGAGAAAACCCATCATCGCCCGAACTGAGCAGATCTTTTCAGCCTTGCCGACCCGCTCGGGATCTGTCTCGAGAGGTACCAGACGCATCCGCGTGCGTAGGCTCCCGCCGGACAGCTCCAGGTTGTTGATCGGTGCTTCGGGCCGCTCATGGTACGCGATGGAGCCGGAGTGAGCGAAGTCGGACGGCGATGCGGCCAGCACTCTTCCTAGCGTGGGATTCTCCCAACGGTTTGGCGTGTTGTCACCGGCGAACCCCCATGCCAAGATGGAGTCGTCTCGCGTCGTGCGCATGATCTGGTCCTGAAGCCGCCAGAAGGCCTGCTCGCCTCCCTCGCCGTAGATCACGGGCACGCTGACGTCGAAAAGCCCCAGAAGGCTGTAGGCACGGTCCTCGGCACGGCGCGTCTCGCGCCGCGCCGCCCACGACATGCGCTGCGCGACGCTGGCCGCCCGGAGCGGCGTGATGCCGAGAAGAAACTGCCGCGGAATGCCCGTGGCGCGCTCGATCAGCGAGCGGAGGTTGCCTCGCGTGCCGAGGGTTTTCCAGCGGCTGTTGTAGAAGCGTACCTCCTTCGGCGCCAGCAGCTCCTGCAGCGTCCAGCCACGCGTGAACCATCGGCATGCGCCAAAGTCGGCGTCCGGGCTGCGTGCGTCCTTGGCCTTGAAGTCGCGGAGGTAAACGTAGCAGACCGTGGCGCGTTGGTACCATCGGAACATGGACCGGATGGCCTCAGACAGCTCGACCAGGTTGGTCTTGTCGATACAGAACGTGTCGTTCCAGAAGTAGTCGAGGCCGTCGTCCTTGGATTTGCTGAGGCATCCATGCAGCTTGACGGAGCCCTCACCCGGTTTGTTGACCTTGCCTGACTTGATGTCCTGGAAGGTGAGCTCCTCTTCATCGGGGCCCCAGGTGTGCGACAGGATGGCGTAGGGTGGGGCCTTGTCGTCGAAGAACTCCTCCAGGTGCATAGTCTTGATGTTGAAAAGATGCATGGCGCTCGTGGATGGAGGCCCCTCGGCCCCCAGCGACCTCTCGGAGGCGAGAGCAGCGATATCGAGCTCGACGACGTTGGGGGGAACGCGGAGGGCCTCCCCCGCGCTGTGGTCCGGCCCTAGCTCGCTACTTTGGGGTCAGGGCGGCGTAAGGCTGGCGGCCACTGCTCTCCGGTCGTCAGGACGACTAGTCTCTGAGAGAAGCGGGCGGATGGCGATGTTTTTGCTCTCGATCAAATCGAGCTTTGCTCATGTGTGAAGAGCTGAAAAGTGCTCATGCGGGACGGACTGGCAGCCAGTCCCTCTTTGAAAAGGTTCAGCCTGTGGCGGTGCAGCTTGACGATGGCTTTTTGGGCAAATCAACGGCCAAAGCAACCGCCACGATAGGCACAACCCCTTGACGGAGCGGATGCGGTTAGCGTCAGCGCCCACCGCTTGCTGTCACTTTCGGGATCTGGGGAATTTCGGGCTATCACGAATTTCGAGCCGTCACGAATTTCGAGCTGTCGCGAATTTGACTGTACCGAATTTTGAGCTGCCCGAACGTGACATCCCAAGATTTGAGTCCCCGAACTGTCGCGATACCCGTCGAGAATGCGGTGCAGAAGCTGATCGGCGCGGACCCGCTGCTGCAAGACCGTCTCGGCCTCCGGGGCGCCGTGAGGTTCAAGATCCACGCTAACCACGGCGCCGCCGACCGTCCGCTGTCCGAATCCCTCACCGGGACTCGTGCGGGATATGCCGTGCCCATGCCAGCTGCAGCGGTCCGCATATCCCGCCGCACTGCGAAAGGCTCGACGGCCCCTCGCCACTACGGTGGTTGTTACGACCTTGGGCCTGGAGCAGATGAGTTGGAATCAATAGGATTTTGGAGTCCCCAATGTCATTCGGGGCTTTGCCTGTTAGGGGTATGTTATTGCCTCACCCTCGACCTTGTAGAGTCCGTGATATTAGCCATCATGTCCCGCACAACTCCTGCCTCAGGGAGTGCCGTTCATCTCAACCCGTAGCACCGCCCCCTTTTTGCGGAGGTACCTGTACGTCTCTAGGGCTTCGGTGAAGTCGTGGGATTGGACGGCGGGGATGACGTCTCCCTTTTTCAGCTTGCTGACCTAGCTGATAGCCACATCCAAGATGGTGATGCGGCCGTCGGCACTGTCGAACATTGAAGCAAACAAACTGTGCCGAGGGTCGACGTCCGAAGGGGCAGTCCCGCAGGGCTCGGCTCTCTAAGCTCTTAAGTGTAGCAATATTGCCCTAACAGGCCCTACCAATACATTACACATAGCGCCTCCTTAAATAATAAACGCCATCATAGACGCTCATTGGTTTTACAACCTAGGTCAACATTAAGAGGCAGCCAAGGCGCACATCTGGGTAGAGAAGCAGCCAAGAGATTGAGATGCCAGTACTTGAACCTACCCCGCCGTCATCATCGCCCTTCTCCAACTGTCACTACTCTCCAACCATCATTTTCGTCTCTCTTCTCCTCCTTCTCCCGACGGCGGTGCGCCAGTTCGGCTACGCCACCATCTCGGACGTCGTGCTGCACGTGGCGTACACGGCGCGTGAAGGCGGGCAAGCGCTGCGCGACGAGGGCGAGAAGGGCCAGCTGGCGCGCCTCAACTCGCTACGCCGCGACGTGCTGGCCAACGGTCTATGGGCCGCCCATGGCCTACGGAGGGACTTCCCGGCGGAGTGGTGGCAGCTGGTTCAGCAGCGCGGCGGCGGCGTGGGCTTGGCCAACCTCCCCTACTTCGAGACGGCAGCGGGCATCGGCGCCACCGTCACCGGGCTGGCGTTCCTCGCTAGGAAAAGGAAAACGGCAGCCCCACCATCACGGGCAGCAAAACTTGCGCCCTAAGGCAGAGGGGGGCGGTGTTTTAGAGGTCGCCAGCGTCAGTGGCGCTTATAGCGTCTGCCT
>Ga0247771_1000328_pt1 | contig 16084 bp, 17 predicted proteins | sample UWRJL197509C6_FD_179948 | JGI IMG/M metagenome (GOLD analysis project Ga0247771, IMG submission 179948) | Plant litter microbial communities from Arlington Agricultural Research Station in Wisconsin, United States - UWRJ-L197-509C-6 | ecosystem: Environmental > Terrestrial > Plant litter >...
ATAATTTATCAATAACCATATTGTGCGCGCCGTCGCTGGCGCCCAGGCATTCGGATGCGCCCATAGCCCTGATGATCGCCTCTTCCAGCAGCTTATTGTTGATGCGCACCGTCGCCGGAGTTTGCGCCCCGGCGATCCGGACCGTCAGCACCCCCGTATATTTTTCCCGCAGCCGTTCAACCACATAGCCGTTCAGCGTATCGGTCCTTATCTTTTGAAAAACATAGCCCGAAGAAACGACGTAATCGATCGGCCATTCGTTTTTCCAGTCCCGCACGGATTTAAACACGTCATATCGATTTGCATATTCGGAAAGGGAGGCCGGCTTCAGCCCGATCTTCATTTTCCTGCCGCCCTTTGTCCACGTACCGGTATAGCTCCTACCCCTGAGGGTCAATTCAAGGGTTTGCGTTTGCCTGAAATCAGTGAGCTTCAGCAAACCGTTGCTGCTCCTGCCGCCATCCAGAGACACCAGCTTTTTCCGGTTCCAGAAGAAATATTGCGCATGCGCCGAACCGCCGCCGGTATCCAGCTGCATCACTACAGGCTGATCGCCGATCCTGCCTTTATATAAAAAACGCTGGGCGCAAAGCGATGTCCCGCAAAAAAGCGCAAACAGGAGAAGACCCATTTTCATGCAGGTAAAATAATATAAAACTCCGTATCGGGCCGCGACAGGAAAGATCAGGTTTGCGATCCATAACGGCTGCCGGGACGTGCTCATCCGTTGACCCTACTACAAACTGAGTAGGGGAAAGCTTTATGGGCTGATTTAGCTTGCCGTCACTTTAAACAATCAAACTAAAGATCATGAAAGCTCTATTATCTGTCAGCCTCCTGGTTATAATCTTCATCACGGGATGCAAGAAATCATCCACATCCAACTCCACATCGGATCTGCCCGCGCCTCCGGCCTCGCTCGGCCTCGACGCATTTTACAAAAAATATGTCGATGCCGGCGGCATACCGATCGTAAGCTCGGAAAAAGTGGCCGACGGCGCGCTGCTGCGGGCCCGCGACATCGTTAACGACATGATGAGCGAGATCCCCGATGTAAAGGCCAAGATGATCCAGAACAAAATACGCGTAGGCATCATCGCCCGTTCCGAAAGGCCGACCCAGATGCCAGAGTACCGCGACCTCTATACCGCCTTCCCCGGAACCGATTGGGATACGCGAGCCCGTGCCTACGGCGCCACGCTGGCCCGCCCGCTCACCACCGATTGCGAGGAAAACCTGATGTGCCAGACCGGCGACATGTACCACGGCGAGGAAATCCTTACGCATGAATTTTCGCACGCCATCCACGAGCTGGGCCTGCGTTTCACCAATCCCAACTTCGACAGCCAGCTGCAGGCCGCCTTCGATCATGCGCACACCGCTGGCCTGTGGACGAATACCTATGCCGGCGGCGATATCAGGGAATACTGGGCCGAAGGCGTACAGGATTATTTCAACTGCAACCTCGAAGCCATCCCCTCCAACGGCGTGCACAACCAGGTCAATACCCGCACCGAGCTGCAGTCCTACGACCCGATGCTCTTCAACCTGATCAAAACCTACTTTACCAGCCAGGACCGCAGGCACGGCTGCTATTGATTGAGCGCACATCCACCCGTATTTATACAGGTTCAGTATAATTACCTGAGCAACTTATATAAATCCGGATCGGAAGTAAAACGAAAGAACACATAAGCAAATGAATAAAGGCGATTCCTCCGGGAGTTGCCTTTATTCATTTCAGTAACTGATGATAGTATAATCAGCAAGCTCCTACAGCAAAAAATATTTTTCATAAAATATACCGATTGGTATATTTTATTTATTTTCACCATAGAATGAAGGAAAAAACAAGGTCGAAGTCCGAGCGCACGCGCCAGTTCATCGTTGAAAAAACGGCGCCCGTTTTCAATGCCAAGGGCTTTGCGGGCACCTCCCTCTCCGACCTGACCGCGGCAACCGGCCTAACCAAAGGCAGCATCTACGGCAATTTCAGCAGCAAGGACGAAGTGGCGCTGGCGGCCTTCGATTACAATTTCGGCCGGGTAACCGCCTACCTGAAGGAAAGGATACTGGCGACGGACAACGCAGTACAGCGGCTGTTGGTTTACCCTGAAGTGTACCGTAACTTTTTAAAGATCCCCTTCCTGAAAACGGGCTGCCCGCTTCTGAATACCTCCACCGAAGCCGACGACACCCATCCCCTGCTGAAGCAAAAAGCCGCCGATGCGCTCCGCTTCTGGAAACGGTCGCTGGAAAACCAGGTCAGGCGCGGCATCGAAAGAAGGGAGATCCGCCCGGATGCCGACCCCGTTCAGGTGGCGGTGATACTGATGTCGCTCGTAGAAGGCGCCATCATGCAAGCCAAGGTCACCGGCAGCCAGCGCGACCTGAACATGGCCATGGACTTTCTCGAAAAATGGCTGCTGGATCTGCAATGCTGATTTTTTTAACCTAAAATATACCGATCGGTATAATATAGCCGGCGGTACCAAACCGACGTTATGACCAAACTTAAAAGCCTGGAAAGCCGCATCAGGGTTCGCTTTTCCGACTGCGACCCGTTCAACCACCTCCACAACTCAAGGTATATCGACTACATGATCAATACCCGCGAAGACCAGGTGCGCGAGCACTACGGCCTCGACCTTCACCAGCTTGCGCTGAAGCAGGGCATCGGCTGGGTATCAGCGCAGACCCAGATCTCCTATGTCCAGCCGGCCTATCTCAACGAGCCGGTGGCCATCGAGACGCGCCTGCTCCATGTGTCCGCAAAAAGCCTGCTGCTCGAGGCCCTGATGTGGAACGAAGACAAAACGGTACTGAAATCCCTGATGTGGACGCGGCTGGTGCATTACGATATACGCGAGCGCAAAAGCCGGCCGCATTCGGCCGATCTCATGGAACTGTTTAGCGGGGTGATGGACCCGCTTGCGGCACCGGCCGCCTTCGAGGAGCGCGTCGGCCAATTCAGATCACCAATCACTTCAACCATATGAGCGAGTCTTACCTGGAAAGCGTTATCCGCCAGTTCGAATATTACAAGCTGCTCGGCGAGAAGACTTTTTTGCAACTGCGCGACGAGCAGCTGTTCTGGCAGTACAACGCGGAGAGCAACAGCGTTGCCTCCATCGTAAAGCATCTGTGGGGCAATATGATGAGCCGCTGGACCAACTTTCTCACCGAAGATGGAGAGAAGCCCTGGCGGGACCGCGAGGGCGAGTTTATGAATGACCGTACCACCCGCGCCGAAATGATGCGACAATGGGATGAAGGCTGGTCGGTGCTGCTCGATACATTGCGCGCCCTGAAGCCCGAAGACCTCGACAGGATCGTCTATATCCGCAACCAGGGCCACACGGTCGTTGAAGCGATCAACCGGCAGCTGGCGCACTATCCCTATCACGTGGGGCAGATCGTATATCTCGGTAAGATGGCCGCCGAGAGCTGGTCCTCGCTTTCCATTCCGCGGGGCGCCTCCGAGCAGTTCAACAAGGAAAAGTTTTCACAGCCGCCGCGCCGCGAGCACTTTACCGACGAGTACCTGCAAAAAACAAATGAGGAAGGTTCCGGCGATCGTACGGAAGACGCGGCCCATCTGTTTGCGCAGGCATGGATACGTGCGTTCAACGCGCACGATACAGATGCCATCCTTGAGCATTATGCCGACGATATCGAGTTCTATTCGCCATTTATCAAAAAACTCGATTTCAATAAGGAAGGCGTTATCCGGAACAAGTCCGAGCTGAAGCAATATTTCGAAAAAGGGTTGGCGGCTTATCCCGAACTGAAGTTCAGCCTTCACAACATCTTCACCGGCGTCGGCACCGTCACCGTTTATTATACGTCGGTCAACGGCTTGCTGGCCGCCGAAACCTTTTGGCTCAACGACCAGGGAAGGGCCACGCGCGTGATCTGCCAGTATTCGGCCGAAGCCTCGCAGTACTGACACGGTCCGCATCGGTACTATATAATTGGATGATGGGTATCGGTCAGTCGCAGCACATTGAAGAGCAAGTAAATACTGTGTCTGTAAAAAATAATGGTCTCCTGCTTAGAGGAGACCATTGCTTTATTGTTCCCGGGACGGACCCGGGTGCCAGATTTATTTTATCGCGTAGGCCTTACTGGGCTTCATTCTCCATGGAAACGAGCTCGTTTTCGTTGGGTGCCGGGGAAACCAGCTTGATGCCCAGAACGAACTTGGCGTTCATGGTGAGATGGTACTCGCCCTGCTGAAGCAGCTCTTTGATCTGCGGATTCGCCAACAGAACGGCAGACATTTCCTTGGCAACCATGGACATGCCGGCCAGGTTATCTACCCGGCCATTGCTGAACTTCAGCGTGAAATTGAATCCGGTTTTCTTTTGAGGGCCTACTTTTTCAAAGTCGTAGGAATTGAGCTTCAAGGTTTGCTCCTCGTTGACGGCGCGCTTTAAAAGAATGCGGATTACAGAAAGATACTTTTCCCAGATGGCGTTATACATAATTTGAATTAAATGTTTATAAACTGTTTCGCTCGGTGAGACCGCTCTATTCGGGAGCGCCCGTGGAAAGCACCAGCCTCGAAAAATCCGTGCCGCAGAAGATCTTGGCCAGGCTCACGTCCTTCGTTTGCTGATAGGAAGCGAACTGGCTCTCGGGCACGATGCGCCAGAAGTTCTTTGCCTTCAGGTCGGCATAGTCCCGGTGTCCCCTGATAAAAAGCCCCTGGATGGCTGGCCGCTTACGGAAGGAAATCTTTACATACTCTTTTTTCGTGTCGTTCTGCTTGTCGAGAAATTTCTGGATGTCTGTACTGTTCATTTGAGATAGCATTTTTTTTGTCCCTGTGATTCCGTTATACGTCCGGGGCATAAACGCCGGCAGTGAGCTTGTCCGTTCGAATAACAACAAAGGCAGGCCGGAATAATTGGAAGGAAAGAAGCCTGAAAGGGACTATTCTGTTAAGATCGCGACAAATATCGACTTATTTAGGGAGGATATGCAGAATAAGCCAAACTTTATAAAGGTTTTAGTTTTCTATTCGGAAAGAAACACTACCTTCACCCAGTTAATTTGAGCCTCGCATCAGTATTCGTTTAATTAGTCTGCTTAGCAATCTGCATCTTAGTTAGTCCTTTACTTCTTGCCTTTCTCAGACATTTTTAATTTTATTTTTTTTCGGTTATGAACATTTATGTTTCAAACTTAAGCTTCAACGTACAGGATGAAGACTTAAGAGAGTTTTTTACGCCTTTCGGTGAAGTAACTTCAGCTAAAATCATCAATGACAGGGAAACTGGCCGCTCGCGCGGATTCGGTTTTGTTGAAATGTCGGATGATACCGCATCTCAAAAAGCCATCTCGGAACTGAACGACACCAGTGTTGACGGCAGGACCATCAAGGTTACCGAAGCGAAGCCCAAGGAAGACAGGCCCCGCAACAGCAACCCCTTCTCCGGCAATGGCGGCGGCGGTTACAACAACTCCAGAAGCTACAATAAAAACAGTTATTAATCGACTGTCTTTATGATACTCAAGCCCCGCAATGCGGGGCTTTTTTATCTACATATCGATGCGCCAAACCGGCCGCCACAGCGGGTTTGGAGGAAAAGACAAGAGGCAATCCCGCAAAGAATTGCCTCTCTCCTTTCGCCTTGGATGAATAATCGAAGCGGTATGATGTGCTCATTGTGATTTGGAACACCATATTATCACATACCCGGTTCCAGCAATAGTATATTGAACTTATGGCCGTCGGGGTCGGCGAATGCAAAGCCGTAATAACCATTTTCATCCCTGCCCGCTTCACGGAAAACCGTACCGCCGGCGGTCCTCACCGCATCCGCCCATTCCTGCACTTCCTCTTCCGTTTCTGCGGAAAGGGAGAATATGATCTCGCCGCCGGATCCCGAACCGGGTTTCAGGTATTCGTCTATCTGGGAGCCCTGCTCAAAAAAATGGATCACGAAATCATCGTCGCCGAAAAGAAAGCTGGCCAGTTGGGGGTGATCGTTCGATCCATTGGGCGTAAAACCCAGGTCGGTATAGAATTGACGGGTGCGCTTTGCATCTTTTACGCTGAAATTGGCCCAGATCTTTTTCGCTTTCATATTACAATTTGATTCAAATTACGGCAAGTGCTGCAATTAAGAATGATCCAACTGTAATCGATCCGGCTTGTTTAATAAAGCTGCAGGAAATCTTTAGCCTGGATGGAGGCCGTCAGTTACAAAACTATTTTCTTCATGCAGTGCCTGCGCTTCTCGTCATTTCGACTAAGACAAAGAGCATTTTGGTTAAACCTGCTCTTCCCTGCCCGGCTAACTTTGCATCATCATTAAAGAAAAATTTATGAAAGCAGTCAGGATACACGAGTTCGGCGGACCGGAGAAATTGAAAATAGAAGACATTGATCGTCCGGTTCCCGCATCAGATGAGCTATTGGTCAAGGTATATGCCAGCGGCGTCAACCCTGTGGACTGGGTGGTGCGCAATGGCGGCAACGACATTCTGAGGCCCTATTTGAAATTGCCGATGACGCTCGGTTGGGATGCAGCGGGCATTGTGGAAGAATGCGGCAGCGACGTAAGCGGATTTGAGAAGGGCGTTGCCGTGTATGGCGTTCCCAATTTTCCCGGCAATGGAAGCTATGCGGAATATGTAACGGCTAAGGCCAGTCAGTTTGCGCGCAAGCCTTCGAGCATCGGCTTTACCGAAGCGGCGGGCGTGCCTCTGGCTGCGCTTACGGCATGGACGGGCATGTTCGCGCATGGCAGGCTGCAGGCGGGCCAGCGCATTCTGATCCAGGGCGCATCGGGCGGTGTCGGGAGCTTTGCCGTACAGCTTGCAAAGGCAAAGGGCGCTTACGTTATCGGGATGGCTTCGGCAGGCAACCTTGATTATCTCAAGGAGCTCGGCGCCGATGAGGTGATCGATTATAAAACCCAAAAATTCGAAGAGCTGGTGCAGGAGGTGGACCTTGTGCTGGAAGCCTCGCCGCTGCGCGACAACAGCGAAAGGATCAGGGCGCTAAACGTGCTGAAGAAAGGCGGCATCTTTGTCAGCGTGAATGTAGATTTCCCCTTCAACGATGAAATGACGCAGGCGCTTGCTGCAAAGGGCGTAACAGGCGAGCTGGCCGCCAACCAGGCCAGAAAAGAATGGCTGGAAGAAATAGCGGCCTTCATCGACGAAGGCAAGGTGAAGATTTTTATCAGTAAGGTATTTCCGTTGGAGCAGGTAGCGGAAGCCCACCGCGAAAGCGAGACCTGGCACGTACGCGGCAAGCTGGTACTGGAAATAAGGAAGGGCTAATAGATATGAAGCACATCAAAACGATAAGCGAATTTCACCGGCACATAAATTTTCCGCCTCCGCAGCACCCGCTGATCAGCATAATCGACGTGTCGACCGCCGGGCATGCGCACAACGAGGAACCGGAGAGCCTGATGCTGGATTTTTATACGATTGCCGTAAAAAGAATGCACAACGTCAAAATGAAATACGGGCAGCAGCCCTTTGATTTCAATGAAGGCGTAATGTCGTTCATGGCGCCCAGGCAGGTGTTCAGCATAGCGGTTGACAATAAGGATGAGGAGGTGAAAAAGTGGGGGCAGGCCATTTATATCCATCCCGATTTTATATGGAACACGCCGTTGGCTAAAACCATAATGAACTATGATTTTTGGGATTACTCCTTTAACGAAGCCTTATTTCTTTCGGCAAAAGAGGAAGCGGTCATCAACGGCATCATTCAAAACATTCAGCGGGAGTGCCAGTCGAACATCGACAAGTTCACAAAGCAGATCATCGTCGCGCAGATCGAAAGCTTGCTGAGCTATGCCGATCGGTTTTACCACCGCCAGTTTATCACCCGGGAAAAAGCCAACCACGATATACTGGAACGCCTGGAAGAATTGCTGTCCGGCTATTTCGATAGCGATGCGCTGATAAAAAACGGATTGCCCACCGTACAATACCTTGCGGGCGAACTGCATCTCTCGCCGAAATACCTCAGCAGTATGCTGCGCATGCTGACCGGCCAGAACACCCAGCAACATATTCACGACAAGCTGATCGAAAAGGCCAAGGAAAAACTATCGACCACCAACCTTAGCGTCAGCGAAATCGCCTATGAGCTGGGCTTTAACCATCTGCAATCCTTCAGCAAGCTATTCAAGCAAAAAACCAATCTATCCCCTCTGGAATTCCGAGCTTCCTTCAACTAGCAGAATATCAAGCCCCGCAACTGCGGGGCTTTTGTTTAAGACAGTAAGCGTTTATGCAAATAGTAGAGCAGCAGAGCCTGAAGGCAAGCGGCACCAGGAAACCAGCCACTGAAGCGGGTTTGAAAGAAAGACAAAAGCCGGTTCTTTAGCGGCTGATGCGATTATTTTAAACTGATATTGTAAGCCACCCTGAGAGCAACGAGGCTGGCTCCGACATGGCTTTGAAAACGCAGGCCGAGGTCGAGATTGCGCATAACGTATCCACCGCCGATCCCATAGGTCAATCTTGTTTCATTAAACTTGAAGCTGCCGGCCTTCGTAGTGTAGCTGGCGAGTCCGACCTGGGGCTCTACGTACCAGGGCTTGAAATTGTGACGGTAACCGAGCATGTAAGGTATGATTGTAAAGGTCTGGTCCGCAAAGCTGTAGCCGTTGTTCGTGCCGCTCTTGCCTTTAAAATGCAGGTAGCCGGTCGTCAGGGTGATCTGGCCTGCCGTGCCGATACCGTATAAACCCTTTACAGTACCGCCGAATCCGACCGAGTACGCCGTGCTGAAATTACCGATGGGGAGGTCAAGCTCCGGGCCGATACTTATTTGGTTATTGCCTTTTTGCGCGTTACCGGCCTGCACAAGCAGGAACAGGCAGATCGAGAAGAAACAAATTCTTTTCATGATGGAACTACTCTTTTAATTAATGAATGGGCAGCAAATAAAAGAATCCGGAACCCCCTGACTAAAAAATGTTCCCAACGACCGCCAGGCTGTTCTGAACAGCGGAAGAAAAGATCTTAATATACAAGCGGACCTCAACCGAGGTTCAGTCTTTGCAGCAGATCGTTGCGAAAACTTCTGCCCACCGGCAGCGTAACGCCGTTGATGATGACGTACTCCGGATGAACACTTTGTATATGCCCGAGGTTGATCACATAGCTGCGATGAATGCGCAAAAAGCTTTGCGGATCGAAGTGGATGAGGTAGTCCTGCAGCGAGGTCCGCACCAGAAACTTTCTGTCAAGTGTACATACGTTCACGTATACGTGCTCGCTTTCGAGGTATAAGATATCGGCTATTTTCACCTTGTTGAACAGCTGGCCGTCCTTGATAAAAAGCGCCGTATGGGTATATGTCTTAGCTGCAGGCTCAACCGTTTTCTGCTGACCCGAAGAAGCGTTGTGCAGGCATATTTCAACCGCCGTATATATATCTTCTTTAGTGAATGGCTTGACGAGATAGCTGCCGGGGTTTGCTTTTTTGGCCCGCTCTACCGTTGCGCTGTCGGCATTTGCGGTGAGGAAGATAAAAGGTATATGGTAGTCCTGCCTGATCTTCAGGGCGAGGTCGATGCCGTCCTTTTTGCCTCTCAGCTGCACGTCAAGCAGCAAAAGGTCGGGGTTCTCTCCTTCTATCATTTGTATCGCTTCGGCGTAGGAACCTGCCGGTTCCGCCACATGGTAGCCAAGCTGTGTTAGAACGGAAGCGATATGATCGGCAATGATCGCCTCATCTTCGACGATGCCTATTTTTACTTTGCTCATGCTTCCAGGTTTCTGTTTGCAGTGTTTTTAAAACGAATGATGAAACGGCTTCCGTTGCTGTAATGATAGGTAGCGTCGCCGCCTAATTGTTTGCTCAGGCGATGCACGAGCCGGAGACCCAGCGAGCTTGTGCCGGCCCTGTATTTTTCCTCTGCGATCCCGGGTCCGTTATCGGCATAGCTCAATACAAAATCGCCTGGCGCCGGCTGCTGCAGCCCGATCTCAAGCAAAGCTTCCTTATTCGCTTTAAAAGCATATTTATACGAGTTGGTCAGCAGCTCATTCAGGATCAGGCCAAGCGGCACGGCCGTATCGATATCCAGCAGGGTTTCGGGCACATTCATTTCTATTTTTACCTGAAGTCCTGGTTTTTTGAAAAAGCCGCTCACCTGGCGGATGAGGTCTTCCAGAAAACCGTTCAGCTCAATAGCGGCAAGGTCTTCGTGCTGGTATAGCCGCTGGTGGATCAGAGCGATGGACGACACGCGGTTTTGTCCCACGGCTATTGCTGCCTTTGCGGTCTCTTCTTCCATACCATTTGACTGAAGCTCGAGCAGACTGCTGATGACCGAGAGGCTGTTCTTGACGCGGTGATGAATCTCTTTGAGTAAAACCTCTTTCTCGCTTAGCGATCGTTCCAGGGCGGAGCGTTGCTTTTGAATGAGGTTGTTTTGCAGGACCAGCTTGCGTTGAGCTTTTCGTTGCAGGGCAAATGCCACGGCCAGGATGATCAGCAGTCCGCCCGTGGCGGCAATCATCCATTCCAGCTGCAGCGCGTGCTTTTTTTGCAATTTTACCTGCAGGTCCTTTTCTTTTGTTTTGAGGGTAGCCTCGTATCCGCTTAGCTGGTCCTGGTTGCGGTACAGAAAATCCTCGCGGTACCAGTCGAGCGATTTTTTATACATGGCGGTCGCCGTTTTATGATCGCCCATGTCTTCATAGATGGCAGCCTTCGTATCCCAAACGTTGGCCCAGAAAGAATCCACGCCCGGCACTGTCGCCGCCAGGTTTGCGTAGGCCAGTGCGGAATCGAGCTGGTGCAGATCCCTATAGCTCCTGGCAAGGTCGTGATAGCAATGCTGTATGCCGTAAGGGTGGCCCTGATGTTCCGCCAGCTTTAATGCTTTGCTGAACATCGTTACAGCTTCACGCGGCCGATTGCGCAGCTGGGATGTATAGCCAAGGGCCGTATACGCAAGAAACAGCTGGTAGCAATCTCCATTGCGCAACGACAGGCTGATGCCTTCCTGCATATAAGGCAGGCCCTCCTCCCATTTGCCCACTTCAAAATTGTCGGTGCCGACGTACAGGTCGATGGTGCCGAGTGTGAGCGAGTCGCCGGTTGCAATGGCCTTTTCTCTTGCCATTAAAAAATAAGGCAGTGATCTTTTTGCAATGGCGGTAAAGTGGCGTCGGGCGCACAGAGCTACTTGAAGCAGGGCCTGGCCTTCAAGAATTTCATTGCCTGTTTGCCTTGCTATGGCCAGGGACGAATCCGCCCAGGCATAAGCCGCCGATATATTACGCCGGCGCAGGTCGCTGGTTGATAGTATTAGCAGGGCCTCTGCCTTTTCGTTCTTCCAGCCCCGTTCTGAGGCCGCGGCGTTTGCCATTGCTGCAAGCTGTTTTGCCGAGTCATAGGATTGATGCAGGGTAAAATATTCCGCCAGCGCCAGGCAGGCATGGCAGGCTTGCAGCGCCGGGAGCGATAATCTGTTTTTGAAGATCCGGTCCAGCACGGACTTGCAGCAGTGCGGGTCGCCGCGTCTGTCGCACAGAAGCGCTTCCTTTAGCGCCTCTTCTATGGGTAAGCCTGAAATTGCAGAGCAGGGCTTGCTTTTCGGCAATTGTACGGTAGTGAGAAAAGTATTGGCAATAGCAACTATCTCTCTTTCGGTGGTAGCTGCCGGCGTGCCGGTTTGTGAAAATAACCGGGTTGAAATAAATAACAGGAAGCACAAGGCGCAGACAGGGGAACGAAACGGAATATTGCTGGTCAGGCGCATTTCGGCGGGCAAGTTTAAAGACGGAATATAAACCATAAATGCTGCAATTCACCTGTAGCTCATCAATAGGATCAGGGTTCTCTTCAATTTGAATATCTGAAATTCTAACACGGTCTTCTCAAATTCACCTCCACAGTATGCGGCAATTGAAGTCAGAACGAGTGCTAATGACACTTCGATCAGTTGAATTCGAGCCGTTCCCTAAGTCACTCTGCATGTATGCGGTAAAGAAGTTGAAATATTTTCCATCAATCAGCGATGACACTTGTTTCTCATCCTCTATGGATTAGCCACGGCACGGCTGTTCTGGTATTTTTGTTCTAGCTGGACTCTCTTCCGCAGATACGGTGTATAACCACTTTTAGAACACTCGGATTAAAAATTTACTTTAAAAGTATTTTATTTTTATCTGTTTTAATTTCAATAGTAAACCATTACTAATGCGCCATCTACTTATTGCAATATGCTGTACCGTATTTTGTTCAGCTATTAATGCTCAAACTATCACCTTCGATGTTCCTAATAAAACAATCGTAAAGGAAGCAAAAGAGGATAAGTCCATTACCATTCCATTTACATTAGATGGAGAAAGTCGGGATAATGTTACGATAACTGTCAGTATCGATGATAAAAATGGATCCGCAACTTCCATCAAAGATTTTGTACTGTCCAGCACTTCAATCGAAGTAAAAAAGGCAGAGAAGTATAAAGGAAACATAGCTCTTATCATTAAAGCCGACAGCTTCATTGAATACAATGAAGACATTGCGTTGATTATCGCTTATAAAGACAAGGACAATAAGGATAAAACAGTGAACTATCTTGTTACTATCCTGGATGTGAATGATGGCGGAGAGAGTGATCCTGTATACACCGAACGTGAAAAAAATAAAGTGCGACGCATATCGTATGATCTTTTCACGGGCGGCAATTTTGATTTTTTTGATGCGTTAAAAATACAGCATTTCGGCGGAGAGCTCGTCGTCAACATAAAAGACATTGCTGGCCGGGACGATAGATTTGGATTATATACCGGCATCTTCAACTTTCAAAACTTTTCGTTCGATTCATCAAACCAAAATATCCGTACTGTTAATACTCGCTATGACAATTCAACCTATGTCAGTGGAACAACCAAATATCTACAAAGCACATATGTTGATCATCAAAAAACGTCAATTAATCAGTGAGGATATTATTTGAGTCCTACATACCGCCTTAATAAATCATATAGTGAATTCGGAAACATCTATTTGTCACTTCACATCGAAGCTTTGCGCACCTCTACCAAGACTGAATACAAGACTGATACAATAATGCATAACGATACAACTAATGTCCCATTGGGAAACTCACCGGTATTTCAATCAGGCAACGGATTCTTACTCCAAAAATATGTGTCTACGAATACACAATTTTATTGGGGAGTATCTGCTCCGTTTTGGGTTTACGCAAAAGACAAGATTAAATTCTTTATGGAGCCGGGCATTGGCATCGCATCCTATTCCTATTCTATATACGACTATATAGCACGCTCTGGGCAACGCGTTAGAAGAGACAGTACTACCCATCCGGGTTATTATCTCGTGCGGTTTCGTGCCATAGATCAATTTTCAGGTCTGCAAATTACTATAGGAGGAGAGGTTCGTGGATTTTTTAAAAGATTCGATCAATCCATCAACGTGTATCTAGGATTACGTGCTGATCTTGCCAAATGGTTCAAGAAGGAATAGTCACACTTTGCTCAAACGCAATTCTTGTTATTTGTGTTTCGCTTGAGTTGTTCCATTCACAAAACATGGAAGCTGAATGAATTTGGTCGAGATCGAGCGGCACGTCTTACATCGTCGATGCCTAAAGAGATATAGTAGAGGAAATAAAAAAGGCAATTCTTTGTGGAATTGCCTTTCATCTTGGTGCCCGAGACTGGATTGTCTAAGTCCTGAGCACCAGCTTTTTATTGTAATGTGTGTCAACTTTGTGTCAGCCTTCAAAAGAACGTGCCGATTTTGTCGCTTTTGGAGGCTTTCTACCTGTCTAAACAAATATAAGACTTCACACTTCATTAAATTTATTTTCCAACCAAATAATTAGTGCTAGCGCATCTGCCTTACAAGCAGAGGGTCGGCGGTTCGAACCCGTCAACTCCCACTCAATACAGGAAAGAGCTTCAAGCGATTGGAACATTTTTTTATTTTGGCCGGTTTAAACATTTGAATAGATCAGTTACTAATCAATTTATATTCGAGATTTTGCTTTATATGAATTGATACATTGTTTCTTATAAAGTAAAATCCAACTCGGTTTGAGTCGGCTTTCCGTATAATAATATGAGAAGTTGCTAAGCAGTCTATCAGTTTATTCCTCTTTCCCTTTCAGCAATTCACTTTTGTCACGCTCTACGTGAAGTAAAGATTCGTATAATACAATCACTTTATCTATTGAGTTGAACGTGCAAAAGTGATAGTTTACCAATTATGCCGCTCCCTGAGTTCGCGTTTTCGTAGTTCGGGATTTTGCTTTTTAGCATTACTAAATTCCTGCGTATCTACGGCGGACGCAGTCTACCACATTACCGGACAGTTCTAAATTTTTGAGAGCTGTAAGTATTTTTTTTCCCTAGCCCTTGCCTATGGCGAATACCAGCTCAAGGCTTTATTGATTCCAGCGGTTCGGCATTTGTTTTTGTCGATTTGGAGTTTCCCAGAAAGATCGAACCGAGGATGTTCTTTTTTTCTAGTCAGCTTTTAAAAAAAGCTGCGACAGTTTCTGTACCGTAGAAAGCCATTTCCTTAGAAAGCTCTGATAGTCGCTTTGCTTTCCTATTTTCTTTCAGCTCTCTTGAAAGCTCTCCAGTCCAGCATTATCTTTAAGCGTGATCTACAGAAGATATCCCTATCGAATTTTCTATTGGCAGAATCGTCCTCTATATTTTGAATGCGCTGCTGGTATTGCCTGATTTCCTCTTCGTTCCTGCCATATGTCTCGCTTACCTTACGAGCTTCATTGCCAACAGGAGATTGATCTTAAAAACTGATCGTAAAGTGCGGGGTATTCATAATAAATTTATCATTTTTATTGTTTAATTAAAATATATGTAAGTTTAACTTACATTCAAAGAGTTAACAATATGTTGAATTTTCTTTTGGGGGTTTTGTCATCAATTGCTGGGTCGCTTATATTGATTGTATTGACTAGAATAAGCTCAAAGTATATTTTTTTTGAATTTTGTTCAAGGATGTTAGGAAATGAGTTGCTAGTTAAATTTGAAAATAGGGAATCCTCTAAAAAGAGTTTGCAAAGTGCGCTCAATTCCTCATCAATGGTTTACATTTTTGCAGGGAGAGGAAATGAATTGAGAAGAGAGCCATTTGAAGAATTATTCCACAAGCGGCCTGCAAACAGAAAGGTTGACCTACAAATATTGCTTCCAAACCCAGAGCAGGATGATATACGGAATAATTGGCTAAAAGAAAGGGAAGCGGAATTATCAAGCTTTGACAGCTCATATAAAGTGAATACATTGAAAACAGAAATAATAGCCTCAATTCAATATCTGAAGGGTTACTTTGAACAAGATAAGTGTATATTGGGTTTATACAGTTTTCCTCACATAGGTAGGTTTATTGTAACCGATGACTATTTGTTCCTTACTCCTTACTCGAATAAGAATCATGCAAGAGACTGTCCGGTTTATAAATTTAAAAAAGGACACCTATATTATAATTATTTGAGACTATTTTGCCAAATAAAGCTAGTTTCCAAATCGCCTACTTAGTGTGTTTATAGCCCATAGTAAACTTGGGCTACAGCTTTAATGTCATCCTGATAACACCTTCATCCATGACGTCTTCTGCAAGTTGATTCAAGCTGAACCATTTAACATTATACGTTTCCATCGACGCAATAATTGGCTCCTTCATGTCGGCTTCAATTAAATATCTTACATCTAAATGAAAATGGGCGGGGATGTTTTTATAGGCAGGTATCGGATTAATATCGAAATCAAAAATGTGATTATTAATTAAGCGAAGTGAGCATATACCTGTCTCTTGCTTTACCTCAGTTAGAGCCACAATTGAAAGATTTATTTGACCATCAGCATGGCCCCCAGGCTGGATCCATTTGCGAAGTTTTTTATGAAAAATTAGAAGGCTATGACTGCGTTCTTTATTTATAACCCAGCCGGAGGCCGTAAAATGATATGGATAATTGGTTCTTTGAAATAACTTCAAGCCCAATGGATAAAGACAATTTATTATTGATCGAAGTTCATTTGGGTCTTCATTTGTTTGGAAATATCGTTCCAACTGATTGAAAATTTTTTG
>Ga0247771_1000329_pt1 | contig 16056 bp, 17 predicted proteins | sample UWRJL197509C6_FD_179948 | JGI IMG/M metagenome (GOLD analysis project Ga0247771, IMG submission 179948) | Plant litter microbial communities from Arlington Agricultural Research Station in Wisconsin, United States - UWRJ-L197-509C-6 | ecosystem: Environmental > Terrestrial > Plant litter >...
TTTTGGGTGGGGAGTCCGTGGTGGTGAAGGTGGGACTGCGGGAGCGGGTGTTGGGGGAAGCTGCTGCGTTGGGGGTGGCTGCCGCTGGTGGGGTGGCTGTGCCGCGGGTGGTGGGGGTGGGTGAGGTCGGTGGGGTGTTCGTGGTGGTGAGCACCGTTGTTGTTGGTAGTAGTCGGATTCCGCGTGGTGTTGATGCTGGGCGGTTGCGTCAGTTGGGGAAGGTTGCCGCGCGGTTGGGGCGGGTCCGGGTGGAAGTCAGTGAGGTGTTGCCGTTGCGGGTGCGGTCCATTGAGGACGTGGACTTCGCGGTGGAGCGACGCGGGGTCGTCGTGTGGGAGGCGGCCGAGGAAGTGGTGGCGGGAGTGGGGACGCCTGGTGGGGTGGTGGGGTTGGTGCACGGGGATTTGTGGCAGGGCAACACGATGTGGAGTGGTGGCGTCCTGAGTGGGCTGGTGGATTGGGATGCTGCTGGGGTGGGGAATTCCGGAATCGACTTGGCGTCGTTGAGGATCGACGCGGCGATCCTGTACGGGGACGGGGCGGCCGATGTGGTGCTGGAAGGGTGGGAACGGGAGGCCGGGAGTGCCGCTGAGGACGTGGCGTACTGGGATCTCGTGGCCGCGTTGAGCACGCCGCCGGACATGGGGTTGTGGGCGTCGACTATTCAGGAACAGGGGCGAGAGGACCTGGCCGCTGAGGTGATGACTGAGCGGCGGGACGCGTTCCTGCGTGCGGCGCTCGCGGAGTGGCGGTAGAGCGCCGCAGTTCCACGGCCAGCCAGGCGCAGCCCGCGGCGATGAGGATGCCGTGGGCGATGCGGAACGGGGCCGGGGTGAAGAACTGGGGGATGAAGAGGGTGAAGCCTGCTGCCAAGGGGATGGCGGACCACTTCGGCAGGGTTGTTGAGTGCCAGACGTTCGTGGCCGTGGTGATGGTGCCCGCGGCGATGAGGAGCAGACCCAGTAGGAACATGGTTGCGGCTGCTGGGTTGTAGCGGATCTGGTCGACCATGCCCAGGAGGGTTGTGGTGCCGGACGCGGTGGATTGTTCGCCGATGGCGTGCAGGCCGAAGACCTCGGCTCCGTAGTACGGGAGAGTGAGGCCTACGCCCAGCCAGGTCAGGAGGAACGCCGTCTTGCTCGCGTTCAAGGCCAGTAGGCCCAGGGGTAGCAGGATGAAACCCAGTACTGCTGCCAGGTGGGCGGCGATCCAACTCGTGGTGCCGAACGAGCGCAGGCCGTCGAGGGTCGACTCGTCCACGTAGGGCCTGAGCAGTGGGTAGGCGAGGAAGAGCAGGGCTGTGGCGGTGAAGGCCAGTGAGCCTTGGCGTGGGGTGATCATGAGGACTCCTGGAGGCGGGGGTCACTTTAGAGAGCGGTGCTCACAAGCAAACTGTGGGGCGGCTACGGCGTGGAGTCAAGAGCGGTGCTCTCTTTAGTTTCAGGTGCTCTAAAGTGGTCCTGTGACGCCACGGCAGCGGGCTCGGGAACAGGCGATGAGCGACATCAAGCGGATCGCGCGGGAGCAGCTCGCCGTGCAGGGTGGGGCCGCGTTGTCGTTGCGGGGGATCGCGCGGGAACTCGGGATCGTGTCGTCGGCGATGTACCGGTACGTGCCCAGTCGGGACGAGTTGCTGACCCTGTTGATCGAGGACGCCTACAACGCGGTCGGGGACGCGGCGGAGGCGGCGGACGCCCGGTGTGAGCGGGGTGATCTCGTGGGGCGGTGGAAGGCTGTTGGGACCGCGATCCGGTTGTGGGCCGTGGGATCGCCGTCGGAGTACGCGCTCATCTACGGCAGTCCGGTTCCCGGTTACGCCGCTCCTCCTGAGCGCACGGTGGGGCCGGGGGTGCGGGTGACGGTGGTGCTCGTCGATCTGATCAGGTCGGTGGGATCAGCTCCGGCCACGGCGAATCCGGTGGTGCCGGAGGTGGTGCGGGCGGATTTCCAGGGGATTCGGGAAGCGCTTGGTGTTGCTGTCGATGACGATCTGCTGGCACGTGCCGTGCTCGCGTGGACGGCGTTGTTCGGGTTGATCAGCTTCGAACTCTTCGGCCAGTTCGTTGGTGGGGTGCACGATCACGCGGCGCACTTCGACCACCAGCTCGACCGGCTCGCGCTGCTGATCGGGCTGGTCAGCGGCACGTGAACGCCGTTCGCGCGGCGTACTCTCGGTCTGGTGAAGCATCCCAGGGCGCACCCGGCCGTGGAGCAGATGAGGCTCACCGAGGTGATGAGCGCCCTCAGCGACCCCATCCGGATCGGGCTGGTGCGCGTGCTGGCGGACGGTCGTGAACGCGGTTGGAGCGAGCTGCGGGCGCCGGTGGCGAAGTCGACGTTGAGCCACCACCTCAAGACCCTGCGCGCGGCCGGGTTGACGTGGACGCGGGAAGAGGGCACGCGGTGCTTCGTTCGCCTGCGTCGCGACGAGGTCGACGCGCGGTTCCCCGGACTGCTGGACGCGGTGTTGGCGGCGGCCGCCGTCGAAGACGTCGGTGATCACGTCGGGGTCGCGACGGCCCTCTGACCGACCGCCGCGATGTCCTCTTGTTGCGGCACAAGACATTCACGGCCCGGCGCAGGTCCGGGCAGGTGCGAAGCCCGTTCGGGCACGGCAGTTCTGCTGGTGGTTCTGCCTGGCATTCCGCCGTCACCTTCGGTGCAGTGGGGTTCCAGAGGAACGGGAGGACTCCACGGTGCAGCAGGTTGTGGTCGATTTCCGCGTTGAGCCGCCCGTCGGCGACGAGCGCGCCGCGCTGCTGACCGCGTCGTCCGGCGCGCTGTTCCGGGGTGATCACTGGGTGCTGCGCGCGGGTGGCTCGGCGGTGATCGGGTTCTGCTGCTCGGCGGGCACGAGGTTGGGCCGGGTCACGCTCGTGGGGTCGCCGCGGGCGGGAACCGGGCGGCCGGTGGAGATCCGCATGGAGGCCAACGGCACCCTCGTCTGGACGCGGGAGGGCCTGCCCGGCACCCGGACGCGCGAACTGGAGCGCTTCGACATCCCCGCGTCGGTGCTGAGGCCGGGCCAGAACGCCCTGACCGTGCGGAACTGCGGGTCCGAGGACTCGGTCTACCGGCTGTACAAGGTGTTCTTCGAGCCGCTGTCCTAGGCTTCCCGCATGCGTTTGCAGCAGATCGTGGTCGACTGCCGCGACCCCGCGCGGCTGGTCCGCTTCTGGGCCGGGCTGCTCGGTGGCGAGCCGGTGGACCGGGCGTTCGGCTGGTCGCACGTCGAGCCGCACGGGTGGCCGCGGCTGTCGTTCCAGCCGGTGCCCGAGGCCAAGGCCGTGAAGAACCGGCTGCACCTGGACGTCGAGGTCGACGACATCGCGGCGGGCGCGGCCCGGTGCACGGCGCTGGGCGGGTCGACGGTCGGCGGGGTCGTGACGGACGAGTCGGGCTCGTTCCAGGTCGTGCTCGACCCGGAGGGCAACGAGTTCTGCCTCGTCATCCCCGCCCGACGGCCTTCCACAGCTCCTGGCCGAACCTGATCGCCAGCAGCACCAGCAGCACCCCGAACGTGAACGTCACCAGGCACCGCAGGACCACCCGCCACGCGGGTCCCTTCATGGCTCCCCCTACCGATCGCGGAGATCCGTGCGCGCAGTTTCGCCGAGCGGACGGCCGGTGACCAGACCCGATGGTGGAAATTCCGTCGCGGACGGCCGCCGCGGCGCGTATGACTTCGGGGTATGGGCCTGACGATCCGCACGCTCGCCGAAGAGGACTACCCGACGTTCTACGCCGTGCTCGCCGCGGCGTTCCTGGACGACCCCCACGAGTCGGACGCGGCGGACGAGCGGCCGCTCTTCGACCTCGACCGCGCGCACGGCGTGTTCGACGGCGAGGAGATGATCGGCACGGCGGCCGTCCTGCCAAGGGACCTCACCGTGCCGGGCGGTCCGGTGCCTGCGGCAGCCGTCACGTCGGTGGGCGTGAAGCCCGGCAACCGCAGGCGGGGCGTGCTCACCCAGCTCATGCGGGCCCAGCTCCACGGTCTGCACGACGAGGGGCTGGAGGCGTTCGCGACGCTGTGGGCGTCGGAGGGCTCGATCTACGGCCGCTTCGGCTACGGCGTGGCCGCGCAGGTCACCGACCTCCGGCTGCCCCGCGGCGCGGCGTTCCACCCCGGTGTCGACGTCGGCGACGAGCGGGTGCGGGAGCTGCCGCGCGAGGAGGCCATGCCGCTCGCGCGGGCGATCTACGACCGGGTCGCGCCGACGCGCGTCGGGCACCTGAGCCGCACCGGGGCGTCGTGGGACCACCACCTCGCCGACGAGGAACGCCACCGCGACGGGCTGACCAAGTACCGGTTCGCGCTGCTCCCCGACGGGTACGCCGTGTACCGGGTCAAGATCTCGTGGACCGACCGCGGGCCGGAGAACGAGGTGAACCTCCGCGAGCTGGTGGCCGCCGACGACCGGACCTACGCCGCGCTCTACCGGTACCTGCTGGACCTGGACCTGGTCGGGGAGCTGCGCTACTTCACCGGTTCGGACGACCCGGTGTTCCACCTGCTGCGCAACCCGCGGCTGGCGCGCCGGGCGAACCGGGAGTCGTTGTGGGTGCGGGTGGTCGATCTGGACCGGGCGCTGGTGCAGCGGTCGTACCTGTCCGATGTGGACGTCGTGCTGGACGTGGCGGACGAGTTCTGCCCGTGGAACGCGGACCGCTGGCGGTTCACCGTGAAGGAGGGCGAGGCGACCGTGCGCCGCGTCACCGACGAGCCGGACGTGGCGCTGGACATCAGCGCGCTCGGGGCGGCCTACCTCGGCGGTACGCGGCTGACGACCCTGGCGAAGGCCCAGCACGTCCGGGAACTCACGCCCGGCGCGCTGCGGGCGCTCTCGCACGCGTTCGTCGGCGAGTCCGCTCCCCACTGCCCGGAGGTGTTCTGACGACGGCCCCGCCAGGGTGATCCACGCCGCCGGGGGAACCGGCGACCGCGCCTCCTCGTTGGACGGGTATCTACCTCAGGAGGCACCGGTGGGCACAGTCGTGTTGCTCGCGATCGTCCTTGTGATCCTCGGTGGTGTCCTCTACCTGGTGAAATCCAGTGCGGACACCAAACGCCGCGAGCTGGAGGACGCGAAGTCCGAGGCCCGGCGCTGGGTCGAACGGCTCGGCGGGCAGGTGATGAACCTGACCGGCACCGACCTCGCGTCCCAGCAGGCGATGGCGGACGCGTCCGAGCGCTTCACCGCGGCGGGGTCGCAGATGGAGCAGGCGCAGACGAAGGAGCAGGCCCGGCAGGTCACGCAGACCGCGATGGAGGGCCTGTACTACGTGCGGGCCGCGCGGATCGCCATGGACATGGACCCCGGCCCCGAACTGCCCGACCTCACCGGTCAGAGCCGCGCGGGCTCGGTGTCGGAGGACCGCGACGTCACGGTCGAGGGCCACGAGTACGCGGCCTCCCCGAAGCCCGGTTCCCGCACGCCGCACTACTACCCCGGCGGTGTCGTCGCGGGTCGCCCGGTGCCGCAGGGCTGGTACAGCGAGCCGTGGTGGAAGCCCGCGCTCGTCGCGGGCGCGTGGGGCGTGGGCTCGTTCCTGTTGTTCGACGCCATGTTCTCCGGGATGCACGGCTACTCCGGCGACGCGCTGAACGCCGCCTACGCGGACGGCTACCAGGACGGCGCCGATGGCGGCGACGGTGGCGACGCGAGCGGGTTCGACAGCGGGGACAGCGGCGGCTACGACGGTGGCGGCAGCTACGACGGCGGGTATGACGGCGGCTTCGACTCGGGTGGCTTCGATTCCGGTGGGTTCGACGGCGGCGGGTTCGACTTCTAGGTCAGGATCGCCCGATGAGTGATCGCGCGTTCCCCCCGGCCCTCGCCGCCGCCTTGGCGGTCGACTTCGACTACCTCGACGGCGAGGGCGTGGACTTCGAGCCGTACGACCAGTTCGAGGCGCTGGAGGAGACGGCCTACTGGCTGCCCCTCTGGACCGAGGCGAAGCTGGACCCGGCCGACTTCCGGATGTTCGGCAGCGACGGCACCGGCGGTTACGCCGGGCTCTGGTCCGGGGCCGTGGTGTTCTTCGGCTCCGAGGGCGAGGCCGGGGTGGTGGCGAGCAGCGTCGGCGACTTCCTGTGGCTGCTCGCCGACGGCTCAGGCCCGATGGAGGCCGTCGAGTACCCTGAGCAGGAGTCCAAGCCCAACCCCGCGTTCACGGCCGTGGCCGAGCAGTGGTCCGACACCCCGCGCAAGACCGCCGCGGAGGTGGTCGCCGAGGCGAGGGCCCGGTTCCCCGACTTCGTCGAGATGGTCACGGGCCCTCACGCCGGCTGACAGGTCGGGCACCAGTAGAGGTTGCGGCCCGCCAGGTCGCTCATCGCGACCGGCGTGCCGCACACCAGGCAGGGCATCCCGGTGCGGCGGTAGACGTACACCTCGCCGCCGTGCCGGTCCTGGCGCGGCGCCCGCCCGGTCGCCTCGGGCAGGTGCTCCGGCCGGACCGTGTCGATGCGGCCGACCTTCACGCCGTCGCGCATCAGGAACACCAGGTCCGCCCACAGCAGGTCCCACAACGCCCGGTCGATCCCCTGACCGGGCGTCAACGGGTGCACGCCGTGCCGGAACAGGACTTCCGCCCGGTAGACGTTGCCGACGCCGGAGAGCACCTTCTGGTCCAGCAGCAGCACCGCGATGGGCGTGCGGGACTTCGCGATCCGGGTGAAGCAGCGCTCCGGGTCGGCGTCGCGGCGCAGCGGATCGGGGCCGAGCCGCGCGTGCACGGCCGCCACCTCGACGTCCGTCAGCACCTCGCACGCGGTCGGCCCGCGCAGGTCCGCCCAGTGCGTGCTGCCGACGACCCGCATCCGCACCTGCCCCACGGGCTCGGTCGCGGGCAGCGGGTGCTCGTCGAACGTCCCGTACAGGCCCAGGTGGACGTGCACGGTGGCGTCGGGGCCGTAGACGTGGAACAGGTGCTTGCCGTGCGCCTCGGCGCGCTGGAGCACCCGACCGTCCACAAGGGACGCCGAGGACGCGAAGCGCCCCTGCGGGCTGGACACCTCGACGGGCTTGCCCGCGAACCTGCGCTGGTGCAGCTTCGCGAGCCGGTGCAGCGTGTGGCCTTCGGGCATGTCAGGCGAGCGGCGGGACGACGTGGGTGGTCTCGTACTCCGCGAGGATCCCGATGCGGCGGGCGTGCCGGGCCTCGGTCGAGAACTTGGTCGTGAGGAACGCCTCCACGATCGCGGTGGCCTCCTCGGTGGAGTGCATCCGCGCGCCGACGCCGATGAGCTGGGCGTTGTTGTGCTCGCGGCACAGCGTCGCGGTCTCGACGCTCCACGCCAGCGCGGCACGGGCGCCGGGCACCTTGTTGGCGGCGATCTGCTCGCCGTTGCCGGAGCCGCCGATCACGACGCCGAGGCTGCCCTCGTCGGCGACGACGCTGGTGGCGGTGGCGATGCAGAAAGCCGGGTAGTCGTCCTCGGCGTCGTAGACGGCCGGGCCGACGTCGACCACCTCGTAGCCGGAGGCCGTGAGGTGCTGGACGAGGTGGGACTTCAGCTCGAAGCCCGCGTGGTCGGATCCAAGGTAAACGCGCACGTCCGGGGAGTCTGCCATCCCGTGCCGGCAAGCTTGCAGGATGTTCGGTCAAGAGGGGTACGGGCTGCGGCTCGAATGGGGCGGCGAGGGCGTCGCCGCACTGGGCGGACTGTGCGCGGTGCTGGTCGTGGTCGACGTCCTGTCGTTCACCACCTCGGTCGACGTGGTCGTCGGACGGGGCGGCCGGGTGCGGCCCGTGCGCTGGCTGGACCGGACGTCCGCGGCCCCCGCCGCCAACCCGGCGTGGACGCTGCGACCGTCGTCGCTGGCCGACGTGCCGCCCGGTGAGCTGCTGGAACTCCCCTCCCCCAACGGCGCGACCCTGTGCGACCTCGCCGCCGGCACCGGCGCGACCGTGTTCGCCGGATGCCTGCGCAACGCCGACGCGGTCGCGGCCGCGGCGCTGGAGGCCGCGGACGGGCGGCCGGTCGGCGTCATCCCGGCGGGCGAGCGGTGGGGCATCGACATCAACACCACCAAGTCGGAGCAGTTCTTCGGCCCCCTGCGGCCCAGCGTGGAGGACTTCCTCGGCGCGGGCGCGATCCTGTCCGCCCTGTTCGACCTGGCGCCCCTGCGGGCGTCGGTGGAGGCGCGGGTGGCGGCCGACGCCTACCGCGGCACGGGGACGCGGGTGGCCGAGGTGGTCGCCGACTGCGTGTCGGGGCGGGAGCTGATCGGGGCCGGGCACGCCGATGACGTCGACGTGGCGACGCGGGTCAACGTCAGCAAGGCCGCGCCGCGGCTGGTGGACGGGGTGCTGCAGGGGTGAGGCCCGCGGGCCCCACCCCCACGCGTCAGCCGTTCGGGGTGGTGATGACCGAGAACACCGACCCCTGCCCCGCGATCCGGGCGTTCAGCTCGTCGATGATGGTCTCGATGGGCACGTAGTTGTTCAACTCGCCGAGCTGGCAGGGCCCGGACCGGGACTGCTGGCCGCCCTCCAGGATGCCGAGCGCGGTGTGGTCGACCTGGCTGAACAGCGGTCCGCCGCTGTCGCCCGCACGGGCGCACAGGTCGGTGTTGATGCCGACGTCGGTGGAGAGCACGCGGCCGCATCGCGTGCCGACGAGGTAGTCCTGACCCGCGCCGCTGTCGACCGAGTCCGGGTAGTTGTAGGCGCTGGAGTCCGATCCGGTGGCGCACACGATCCAGCCCGCCTTGATCTCGGCCAGCGTGTGCGTGCCGGTGATCTCCTCGTCGACCGAGGTCGCCTGCTGGCCGCAGGGGGTGTCGCCGTTGCTGTCCAGACCGCCGTTGCGGCAGTACTTGAGCACCCGGTTGCGCCCCGTCTGGCCGTCCAGCCAGGTGGTCGCGGTGGCGGCGTCGAGGTACGGCAGTGCGGCGTAGTCGTAGGGGTAGAAGTTCTTCTCGATGCCGTGCTGCTCCAGCACGTCGACGCCGTTGTGCTGCGTCGGCGTGTAGTTGGTCTTGGTCGCCATGCAGTGGCCCGCCGTCAGCACCCACGCCTTGCCGGGGTACCCGCCCCCGGTCGAGCGGAGGTTGAAGCCGCTGGTGCAGCCGCCCCACGTGCCGTTGTCGCGCTTCATGTCCAGCCGCAGGCCGCCGCGCATCGGGCCGTACCCCGTGCAGTACAGCGGGTGGCAGAAGCCCCAGTCCACGTTCGGGGTGGTCGCCAGCGGCTTCGGCTGGGCCAGCGTCCGCACCACGGCGACACCGGGTTCGGCCTCGACCGCGCGCTTGGCCACGTCCGCCGCGGCCGATACCCCAGCCGCCTGCGCGACCCACGGGCGCTCCCACACGACGACCTGGTTCTCCGCCTCGCTGACCGCGGGCAGGTGCACCGCGTCGGGACCGGCCCCGACCCGCGCGGCGATCCGCTTCCGCGCCTCCGTCAAGGCCGCCAACGAGTGCCGCACCGGCTTCGTGCGGACGTGGGACCGGTCCGGCAGCGCCGCCAGGTACCGGTCGGCGGCCTCGGGCCTGGTCATCGCGACGACCAGCTCACCGCCCGCGTCCTGGTCGATCCACATGCCGCCGTACTCGGCGCCCGCGTCGCGCCGCAGCACCTCGTCCAACCCGTCGGCCTGCCGTTGCAGCTCCAAGCGACGCAGCGCCTCCTGCTCGGAGACGCCGTACGCCTTCACCAGGTACCGCACGGACTCCCGCGCCGACTCCGGGTCCACCGACTTCGGCGCCGCCCCGCCCGAAGGGCTGAGCGCGCCCGTCATGGCGGCGACCAGCGCCACCACGACCCCCACACGTCCGACCTTGACCACGAGATTTCCCCCTGTCGTCAAACGGAAACAGGGTCACTCCAGCAGCCACCACCCGACCGGGTGGGACGAACGGGGAAGGTTGGATCCGTTGGGGCAGCGGGGGTTGGTCCGGATCAGCGCTGGATCGACTTGACTTCGCAGAACTCGTCGAGGCCGAAGCGGCCGAACTCGCGGCCGTTGCCGGACTGGCGGTAGCCGCCGAAGGGGGCGCTGGTGTTGAACGCGCCGCCGTTGATGTCGACCTGGCCGGTGCGCAGGCGTTTCGCCACGGTCAGGGCGCGGTCGGGGTCCGCCGAGAACACCGCGCCCGCCAGACCGTAGATGGTGGCGTTGGCGATGCGGACGGCGTCGTCCTCGTCGGTGTACGGCATGACGGACAGGACCGGGCCGAAGATCTCCTCCTGGGCGATGGCCATGTCGGTCGTGACGCCGCCGAACACCGTGGGCGTGACGTAGAAGCCCTGGTCCAGCGGGGCGTCCGGGCCGCCGTGCGCGAGGGTCGCGCCCTCCTCCACGCCCCGGCGGATGTAGCCGACGACGCGGTCGCGCTGGGCCGCGGACACGGCGGGACCGATGCGGGTCGTGGGGTCGGCCGGGTCGGCGGAGCGGTACTTGGCGGCGGCCGCGGCGGCCAGGTCGAGCGCCTCGTCGTGGCGGTCGGCGGGCACCAGGAGCCTGGTCCACGCGCTGCACGCCTGGCCGTTGTTCATGAACGCGTTGGCGACGGCGATCTTCACCGCGCGGCCCAGGTCGGCGTCGTCGAGGACGACGCACGCGGACTTGCCGCCCAGTTCGAGAGCCACGCGCTTGACCGTCTCGGCGGCCAGCGCGGAGACGCGGCGACCGGCCTTGGTGGAGCCGGTGAACGACACCATGTCCACGTCCGGGTGACTCACGAGGGCTTCGCCGACGACCGGGCCGGTGCCGTGGACCACGCCGAACACGCCTTCGGGGACGCCCGCGGCGGCGATGACGGACGTCAGCAGGTCGGCGGTCATCGGGGCCAGCTCGCTGGGCTTGAGCACGACCGCGTTCCCCGCGGCGAGCGCGGGGACGACCTTGGCGACCATCTGCTGCAACGGGAAGTTCCACGGCGTGATCGCGGCGACGACGCCGACCGGCTCGCGCAGCACCAGCGAGTTGCCGATCTCCTCGCCGTCGAAGTAGCCGTTCTCCAGCACGTCCGCCACGCCGTTCGCGATCCCGATCGGGTTCGGGACCTGCACCTTCGTGGCGAACGTGAGGGGCGTGCCCATCTCGGCGGTCATCGTGGACGCGAACTCGGCCGTGCGCTCGGCCAGGCCCTCGGCGATCCGCCGGACCACCTTCACCCGCTCGTCCACGGACGTCGCGGACCAGGTCGGGAAGGCCGCGACGGCGGCGGCGACCGCGGTGTCGACGTCGGCGGGCGTGCCCGCGACGACCGTGCCGATCACCGCTCCGGTTGCCGGGTTGACGACCTCGATGTCCATGACCCACTCCCTGTGACACCAGAAACGCGGAACGCCCCCAGGGTGTCACATCCGGGGGCGTTCCGCGTCAGGGGGCTCAGGTGAAGTCGAGGTCACCCGTGCGGGTGCGCTTGAGCTCGAAGAAGTACGGGTAGTCGGCCAGCAGGCGGGAGCCGTCGAAGACCTTGCCCGCGTCCTCGCCCTTCGGGATCTTGGTCAGCACCGGGCCGAAGAACGCGACGCCGTCGATGTGGATGGTCGGCGTGCCGACGTCCATGCCGACCGGGTCCATGCCGCGGTGGTGGCTGGCCTTGAGCTCCTCGTCGAAGTCCGTCGAGTTCGCGGCCTCGGCCAGCTCGGCGGGCAGACCGGCGTCCTCGAGGGCGAGCTTGATGACGCTCTCGTAGTCCTTGTTGCCCTCGTTGTGGTAGCGCGTGCCGAACGCCGTGTAGTACGGCAGCAGCACCTTATTGCCGTGCGCCTTCTCCGCGGCGATGGCCACGCGTACCGGACCCCACGCCTTGTCGAGAAGCTCGCGGTACTCCGCGGGCAGGTCCCGACCGTCGTTGAGCACGGCGAGGCTCATCACGTGGAAGCTCAGGTCGATGTCGCGGACCTTCTCGACCTCCAGGATCCAGCGCGACGTGATCCAGGCGAACGGACACACGGGGTCGAAGTAGAAGTCGACCTTCGCCTTGGCCTCTGACGACATGTGGGGAGCCCCATTCCTGTTCACGTTGTGTGCGGGCGCCGGGTACGGGACGCCCCGAACAGAGCAACAACACGAGGTGGGCAGGTCTTCCCGATCCTGGAGTCCACTTCCGGCGGCGTCACGTGATTGGATGCGGGAGTCGTGTTCACGGACATGACGACTTCCCATTCCGACGACGTCGGTGTCGAGCACGGGGGCGCCGGCAGACGAGGTGACCAGTGGCGGCACCCAACCTCACTCGCGACCAGGCCCAGCAGCGCTCGGCGTTGCTGGAAGTCGACTCCTACCGGATCGAGCTGGATCTGACGGACGGCGGCGGCAAGCCGGGTTCGGAGACGTTCCGCTCGACGTCCACGGTTGCGTTCCGCAGCCTGACGGCGGGGGCGTCCACCTGGATCGACATCGTGGCCGCCACCGTCCACCGGGCCGTCCTCAACGGCGTGGAGCTGGACGTGTCCGGCTACCGCGAGGAGGACGGCATCCCGCTGGCGGACCTCGCGGACGTCAACGAGCTGGTCGTCGAGGCCGACTGCCGGTACATGAACACCGGCGAGGGCCTGCACCGGTTCGTCGACCCGGTCGACGGCGGCGTGTACCTGTACTCCCAGTTCGAGACGGCCGACGCCAAGCGGATGTTCGCCTGCTTCGACCAGCCCGACCTGAAGTCCGTCTACGAGATGACCGTGACGGCGGCCGCGGACTGGAAGGTGATGTCCAACTCGGCCATCGAGTCCACTGAGGACGCCGAGGGCGGGGCGGACAAGCACCACTTCGGCGTGACCAAGCCGATGTCGACGTACCTGGTCGCGCTGGTGGCGGGCCCGTACGCCGAGTGGCGCGACGAGTACGTCGACGGCGACTTCACGATCCCCCTCGGCCTGTACTGCCGCGCCTCGCTCGCGCCGCACATGGACGCCGAGCGGCTGTTCACCGAGACCAAGCAGGGCTTCGGCTTCTACCACGAGGCGTTCGGCGTCAAGTACCCGTTCGGCAAGTACGACCAGTGCTTCGTGCCGGAGTTCAACGCGGGCGCGATGGAGAACGCGGGCTGCGTGACGTTCCTGGAGGACTACGTCTTCCGGAGCCGGGTCACGCGCTACCTCTACGAGCGCCGGTCCGAGACCGTGCTGCACGAGATGGCGCACATGTGGTTCGGCGACCTCGTGACCATGCGCTGGTGGGACGACCTGTGGCTGAACGAGTCGTTCGCCACCTGGGCGTCGGTGCTCGCGCAGGCCGAGGCCACCGAGTACAAGCACGCGTGGACGACGTTCGCGAAGATCGAGAAGTCGTGGGCGTACCGGCAGGACCAGCTGCCCTCGACGCACCCCGTCGCGGCGGACATCCCGGACCTCCAAGCCGTCGAGGTCAACTTCGACGGCATCACCTACGCCAAGGGCGCCAGCGTCCTCAAGCAGCTCGTGGCCTACGTGGGGCTGGAGAACTTCCTGGCGGGCCTGCGGGTCTACTTCGCCAAGCACGCGTGGGGCAACGCCACGCTGGCGGACCTGCTCGGCGCGCTGGAGGAGGCGTCGAGCCGCGACCTGTCGTGGTGGAGCGCGCAGTGGCTGGAGACGACGGGCCTGAACCCGTTGCGCCCCAAGTTCTCCGTGGACGCGTCCGGCAACTTCACCGAGTTCGCCGTGCTCCAGAGCGGGGCCCGGCCGGGCGCGGGCGAGCTGCGCACGCACCGGATCGCGGTCGGCGTGTACGACGACGACGGCAGCGGCAAGCTCGTCCGCACGCAGCGGGTGGAGCTGGACATCACCGGTGAGCGCACCGAGGTGCCCGAGCTGGTGGGGCTCTCGCGCGGCAAGCTGGTGCTGGTCAACGACGACGACCTCACCTACTGCACGATGCGCCTCGACCCGGACTCGCTGACGACGCTGGTCGACCGGATCGCGGACATCGCCGAACCGCTGGCGCGCACGCTGTGCTGGTCCGCGGTGTGGGAGATGACCCGCGAGGCCGAGCTGAAGGCCCGCGACTTCGTGAACCTGGTGCTGGGCGGCCTGCACTCGGAGACCGAGGTCGGCGTGGTGCAGCGCCTGCTGCTCCAGGCGCAGACCGCGCTGTCGTCGTACGCGGACGCCTCGTGGCGCGACGAGGGCTGGCGCAAGTTCACCACCAAGACCCTGGAACTGGTGCGCGCGGCCGAGCCCGGCTCCGACCACCAGCTCGCGTTCGCCAACGCCCTCGCGGGCTCGGTGCTGGACGACGAGGGCATCGCCGTGGTGCGCGGCTGGTACGACGGCACCGACGTGCTGGAGGGCCTGGAGGTCGACACCGACCTGCGCTGGCGCTTCCTCCAGGCGCTCACCGCGCACGGCGCGGCGGGCCTGCCCGAGATCGAGGCGGAGGAACAGCGCGACCCCACCGCCACCGGCCACCGCCGCGCCGAATCCGCGAAGGCCCTCCGCCCCACGGTGGAGGCCAAGGACGAGGCGTGGGACCGCGCCGTGAACGACGACGACATCCCCAACGCCGTCAGCGAGGCCATCATCGGCGGCATCTCCCACGCGTCGCAGAAGGACCTGCTGGCCCCGTACGCGGCCCGCTACTTCGCGGACGTGACCGGCGTGTGGGAACGCAGGTCGAGCGAAAGGGCGCAGTCGATGGTCATCGGCCTGTTCCCAGCGTGGTCCATCACCCCGGAAACGGTGAAGGCGTCCGACGACTGGCTCGCCTCGGCCGACCACCCGCCGGCACTGCGCCGCTTGGTGTCGGAGGGCCGGGCAGGCATCGTGCGGGCACTCGCGGCCCAGGAATTCGACCGCTCCTGAGAACCGAGGTGGGGTGGGAACACCGGTTTCCACCCCACCGAGGCCACGCTTTTCCCAGTGAAACGACTACAGCCAGTTCCAAATCGGCCGCATGGTGACCACAAGCGGGCCCAAGACAACGCAGTGGCCCACCAAGCAGGCACAGGGTCGGATGGTGAGCCAAAAGCAGGCCCAAGACGACGCAGTGGTCACCACCCCGGCACACTGCTGATTGGTGACCAGAAGCAGGCCCAAGGCCAACGTGCTGGCTCACCCAGCAGGCACAGGGTCAAATGTGTGACCAGAAGCAGGCCCAAGACAACGCAGCGACCCACCACCCAGGCACAGGGTCAGACGTTGGCCAAAAGCAGGCCCAAGACAACGTAGTGGCCCACCACCCCGGCACAGGGTCGACTGCAACCACGCTGGTAATAGCAGGCGCTGGCCACGGAACGTGGCCGATTTGACATGGGGATTTCGGCCTTAAAATTGTGGTCGGGCGGGACTCTCTTGGGACCGCCTTTTGAGCCCGACAAAGGCCGAAATGAGGGGTCCCCATGTCAAATCGGCCACAGCACGCTGGAAATCGCAGCCGCTGACAGACCGCGCTGGAACCGCAGGCCACCGGCAGAACCCCGCTGGAACCGGCGGCCACGGGGAAAACCACGCGGAACCCCGCAGCCGCCAGAACACCCCGCCCAAACCCCACAAAGCACAAAAGCCGCACCCCCAAGGGATGCGGCTTTCGGCGTCAAGTCGGAAAGGATCAGGCCTTGTGGGCGCCTGCCTGGTCGGTGAGCATGCGCAGTCCGCCAACCAGACCGCCCGCGATGTCGCCTTCCTTGAAGGACGCCACCATGCTCATCACGGCGAGCTTCGCGCCGCGGTCGTTGACCCGCCGGTGCGATTCCTCCCCGGTCACGATCTCCACGACCCGCTGCCCCGGCGACACCGCGATCAGCACCGCGTGACTGGCACGCGCTCCGATGGCCGCGTGCATCTCCTCGGCCGCGGCCCGCGTGTCCCCTTCGAGGGGACCCAGGTACACGCTGAAGTCCAGCCCGGTCTCGCGGCTGGACAGCGTGAGGGCCTCATCGAGGCTCGCCAGCTGGTTCGGCGTGAACGGCAGTGCGGGCGCGTGCGGCTCGTACATGCGCGCGGCCGAGACGCGGCCGCTGTTCGTGATCACCTCGCCGACGGCCAGGTCGGACGGGTCTACCTGCGGGCGCTGGGCGACTTCACCAGTTGCCACGGGCACCTCCCCTGGCGGTGCGCGCGGGCACGGCGCCGCCGGCCTCTGCGGCGTCGGACGTCTGGTGGGTCGAGCTGACC
>Ga0247771_1000330_pt1 | contig 16008 bp, 15 predicted proteins | sample UWRJL197509C6_FD_179948 | JGI IMG/M metagenome (GOLD analysis project Ga0247771, IMG submission 179948) | Plant litter microbial communities from Arlington Agricultural Research Station in Wisconsin, United States - UWRJ-L197-509C-6 | ecosystem: Environmental > Terrestrial > Plant litter >...
ACCACCTTGACCGAGTTGAGCGGAGAGAGGCGGGACCTGTCGGGACCCGGTTAGCTGGCACGCGGGCAGGCCGGAAGTGAAAAGGGGGCCCAGCCGGCCGGGAGGACGCACCAGGAGTAGATGTCCTTCTTGGGCGGAAAGACGGGTTTGCTGCCCTGCCACTCGCGCTCGAGGAAGCGCTTGAGCTCGAGGAACTCGGACGACGTGATGTCGTCCTTGAGGTGGGCAAGCCAGCTGTCGTCGAGCGTCTCGATCTCGAGCTGCAGCAGCCGCTTCTGCTCGGGGTTGAGCTTGGCCAGCCACTTCTCCTTGTCGAAAGCCACGGCGCCTTTGGGCGCGCCGAAGAAGGACGTCAGCGTGCCCTGCTGCTGCTTCGGCTTCTTGGCGTCGGCCGCCGACTGGTCGCCGGCTTTCCGCTTGAGGGACGACATCGCGGCCGACCACGACGGGGAGAGAAGACGGCGGTGGCTGGGAAGTCGGGTGAGAGAAACGAGACGCGGAAGACGGGCGAGGGGAGCAATCTTGAATGTATTCTACGGGACGATTCGTAGGCAACGGTACAGTGAGAGTGGAAGGAGGACGAAAAACGAGCTAGACACTAAATGACTGCTCCGGGGTTGTGGCTTAGCTGTGACCTCGCTAACCCCGGAAGTGCTTGCAGATTCACGACGCGTGGGATCGCGTGTGAACTACCAGGTACCTATTTTTCGCGTCACGACGGCTACTGCAGGTGTCAAGAGCAATTGAGCCACACCGACGGGTGGCAGGTGGGAGCAATTGGAGAAATTCAGCTGTGGCAGGCTTCTACCTAGCAGGCAGACGCGTCTTTTCTTCTCAAACCTACCTTGTACTAAGATATCCGGTATGAGTTGCCGCACGGAGGTCGGGACGGTATGCATCGTTGGCGTCGGGTCGTTTACCGCACGGATCCATTCCCAGCTTTGTGGGTAACCCGCCTGTACCTAGGTACCTAGGTACCTAGGTACCTACACATCCAGAATCCGGTGGAGGGTCCGTCGCCTTGTTGTTGGTGCCAGGGCGAGGTGTATGATTACCTGTTTATTCCGACTCCTAGTGAAGCAGATAAGTGTCATCCACAATCCTCTGCCGTAGGTTGTATTGTACAGATCTTTGATACAGTGCCTAGTGTGCAAACTGGCACGTCTATGGTTTTCTATCCTCTGCCGCCAACGCCTCGCAATGCCAATCGTAGAGCGGATGGGAGAGAATAAATCTACACGTCGCCTTCGTTCCTGCCCTGCCGTCTCCGGAACGCCCTCTCGTTGACGCCTCGGAATGTCCGCTTCCCGATCTCGTAGGAGCTTATCATGATGGCACAGGCCGGCGCCACCTTCAAAGTCCGTGGGATCCAACCCTTGAATAGTCCCGGCACCCCTTCCGTCTTGAAGATGTGCCAGAGGAGGCGTCTCATGCTCTGCTCCTCCGGGGCAGAGCCTTTGGTTGCCTCTGCGACGATGCTTTCTCCCGAGTCCCGGAACACTTGCGTGCGGGTCTTGCCCACGTCGAACGGCATGGTTGCGATGGACGCAAATCCGCCCGACAGCGCTCCTGCGACGAAGCTGTCGACAAAGGTATCCGCGTGGGTCTCCCTGCTCTGCGACCTACGCCGAGCCCGGCCGCGGGACCTGTCGCGCTCGAACGAGCGACCGCGACGTCGTTCTCGAATGTCGGTAAGCCGGCCTCGGATCATCTCGTAGCCCCACCAGTACATGCCGCTGAACGGAACATCCCTTGCCAGGGTGAGGTTCAAGCCCAGAAACAACGACCGGTAGCCGTGGACCGAAACCATCTGGCGAATGCCCTGCAGCGTCTTCTGGACATGCCCGCCCGCGGATCCGCCTTGCGAGGCCTGAAGCCGGGTTCGAAAGAGCTCGATCGGGCTGACGGCGGTGGCTGCCAGCACCCTGGCCACAGCGCCGGCCACCAAGGGCGCATACTCGTCCTTCGTGGTTCGGTAGATGGGGCTCATCGGGTTGAAGCGCAGCCATTCGTAGCCCGTAAAGTAGATGACGTTTCCGGGAAGCGCCATCGCGAGGGTGGGTGTCAGGCCGCGCCAGAGAGTCGTAAACCCTTCGTTGCGCGAGACCTTCCGCAGGCCGTCCAGCGTTGACGTAAACGTCGTCTGCCTTGTCCGCTCGACGGAACAGTCCGCAGGGTTTCCGGGCGGAATCCCTATCCCTTCAATTTTTGTCCCCGCCACGCAGAATTCCGCATTGTTGTTCATGAAGAAGACTTCCCGGCAGCAGGCCGTCACTCCGAGGTTTGAGGGTCGGAAGGCGCTCGGTGTAGAAACGGCAATCTTCTGAAAGTCGGCCGGCAGCTTCTGGAAGTCGACGCCCGTCGAGGTTACCTTCTGCGACTGAAGTCTCACGCGTACAACATCGAGTGGTGTAACTGCCAAAGTCAGCTCTTGGACGAAGCCCTGCGACCAGTAGAACTATGGCGGCCGGATCGGGGCATTCGCGCGAGGTCGAATCTCCGCGTACATACCGAGTAGTCCCGTAAGCAAGCTTCCACTGGTAGCAGAGAGCATCTTCTGCGTCGCGGTGATCTCGACGGGGTCCCCCGCCTCGTCGCCCTTAGCAGGAAGGACACTCATGGCTATGAACCGCCGTTTGTCGCGACGTCATGCCGAGAGGTCGGCCAGTCTCGCCGCGGCTCGTAGCCGGGAAGGTACCAAGGTCTTCAGGTGATCCCGCGATATCAGTGATGTGTCCTGAAGGTGAAATTGACGAGCTCTGAGCTTTACGGAGAAATTCTATCCTTGGGCAACTGCTGAAGGCGATGCCGGAGGCGCCGGTTTGCCTCCCGGGCAGAAACAATTTGGGCGCATTCGGAGTCCGAGCTTCAGCCGACAACCTCGGTGACGTTCGCGATCCGGTGCGATAAGGATAACGGGATGTGGGGCCTTCCTCTTCACGGACGACTCCGACTCACCGGACGACTCATCCGGCCGCATCTGTTCGAGCTGTTTACATTTTGTTCGTCTTCATTTTCGCGCATGTCCACGTCTCCAAAGTCACCTGTGTCAAGGTCTCCAGGATTCTTGAGAGCGAGAGACGCCAGTTCGTCGACTACATTCAGACGCAACAGAGAGCGTGCCATATCAAACCATTTGTCAGTGAGCGTGATGAACAACGACGAGATCAACACCGAACTAGAGTCATTTCGACAGCAATGGCGAGAGGAGGTTCGAGCAAAGAATCCAGGAGCGAGGGGCCAGGTTGCTGGAACCGGAGCTGCTTCGAGCTCGGCCGCGCCGCGGCAGGTTCGGCCGTCTGGGCCGTCCGGTCAGGGCCTTTCCGCAAAGAAGAAGCCCTTGAAACCCGATATCGACGAGGACTACGTCCGGGTCTACGACTTTGACGAACTAGAAGCCACAGGGCCTTCGTCCCGTCGTCAACCCGGGAGTGGCCATGGCAAGGGTAAAGAAACGGGGCCGCCAGTAACGGCCCTCGAGCACTACGAGGAAGCTGTGGAGACCGAAGGCCAGGGGAACCTCGGGGAGGCGCTAAGGCTCTACAAGAAAGCGTTCCGGGTAAGTCACCTCTATCATGGTTGACCTTTTGCCCCAGCCGTCGCCGTTTACTGTCGGTAACGGCTTCAAGGCACGAGTGAACTCAAGTCACCGCGATCGGTTCAACGGCTAACAGCGCGACAGATGGATGATGCCGTCGACGTTCTGTATAAGAGGAAGCACTTTCCTCAGGCGGCATTACCAGCAAACGCAACCAAAACGGCGGGCGGGGCGGCTCCAGCACAGGGCAAACCGACGGCTCTCAAGGACCTGATCGCATCCTTTGCGTCGCTGGCTATCCAGGCATCGCCACCAGCTATCGCAGGGGACCGCCAGGAACCATGTTACCTCGCCGAGCTTCCGGAGGAGATCCTCGTTCATATTCTGCGAGATGTTGCCGTCGCCGACGTCGGAGACTTTGTCCGCCTCGCACAAGTCTGCAAGCGCCTCGCCTTTCTAGTCACCACGGAAGCTCAGATATGGAAGCGAGTGGCCCTTCGCTCCTTTTCGGAGATGCCTTACCATTTCAAACGAGAAATCACATGGGAACCGGTAGATGACAACGGAGACGCCGAACAGCGCGCAGCGGACGCCTTGGCGGAGACAATGACGTTGCTAAGGACCAAGTATACGTCCTGGTCCGGAATGTTCCGTCTCCGGCCTCGGATCCGATTTAACGGCTGCTACGTCAACACGATAAACTACTGGTCCGGTGGATCGTCGTCCAGTTCGGCCTGGAATACCGGGACCTTCCATCTTGTGACATACTACAGATACCTACGCTTCTTCCGTTCTGGGATCGTCATCAGCCTCGTCACCACAACAGAACCCCGAAACGTCGTGCACTACTTGACTACGGAGCTGCTGGAGCTTCATCTGGACGGAGCCATGGCACACCTGCCGTCGACGTTCATGCAGTCGGCGCTCAGGGGAAGGTGGCGGCTATCTTCGGCGGCGGACCATCCAGACGGCGGCCTTTCCGCGTCGGAAGCAGAGGGCCATCTTTTCATCGAGACAGAGGGCGTCGGGAAGTACCATTATCTGCAGAACGTCATGCACCTGGAGCTCCAGACGGCAGGGAAGGGTACGAAGAACAACAAACTGGCCTGGAGAGGCTTCCACAGCTAGTGAGTCACCTCGAGAACTCCTTCCCCCTCTCTTCGACGTGCTTGTGCAGGACAACGACGAGTATTGCTGTCCGACCCGTAACCCATGCAGCTGCGAACGCCACGGTGGTGGACACGGGCTGACTTCCGACCAGCAACAGCTTGACTGATGACTGGGGGACTTTTGGACTGAAGAACGATCGGCCATATCTTTTTAGCAGAGTCAAGAGCTACGGAATGGGCGGGTAAGCGGCGAGGGGAAGCCTGCAACATATCTCTTTCAGGGGGCGAAGGCATCGATATACGGAGTTCGCTGGGAATCTGAAGCATGGCACCTCCCAGTTACCGATTCATGTAGAGGTACAAGCATTGGGCACGCGGCATAGGCGATAATAGACATGTGAGAATGGAGGTTTCGTTCCGTGGTATTCAGTAACTCCACTGCGTAGGTATGTGTTCTCGTCCCTTGCTACCCCGTATCCAAGCACTTGTCACACCGTCCTTCCAAATTCAAAATGCAAAGATCTGGTATCCTCCAAGCCGCCCCCCCACGTACTCGTACAGATTGTCGATCTGACCCTCACAAGAATCCGTCACGCCTGTAAAGGAGTGGCATGCCTGCGACACCTCATTTCAACAGGCGCTCCGGCCTTTCCCGTCCTCGTTTCCCTCCCCCTCTGGCTAGTTCGCGTTGTAAATCGTGGAGGCGTCGTGAGCGCCGCCTCTGAGATTTAACGTGACCTCAGTGCCTTCTTCATCACCGTCGTTCTCGTCGGCCCCGCCCTGGCCAAAAAACAGCTCGCCGTCGTTGGCAACAAACACCTCGTCGTCGGCAAAAAAATGGGTGTCGTTCTCATATCCATCGTCGTCGGGAACAAACTCGGAGCCGGTCTCGTATCCCGAGTCGTGGGCAAAATGCTCGTAAGCGGTTTCGTATTCCTCGGCCTCCATCACGGGACTGTCGTCAGAGTCGTCGAGGGGCGTATCTAAGTCCTCGCCGCCGGCCTCTATCGGCCCATCCGCATCCGGGAAGGAGGCAGATCCCTCCGCCCACCGCACGCAGGGACAGAATCCGTCGGCGCATGTCGCCGCGCCGAACAGAAGGCCCTCGCAGCAGTCCATAGGCGACCAGAATAAGGAATTCTGGACGTGGAAGGTGATGCTTTTACCAAGCGTTGGGTATTTCTCCCGGACCGGCTCGCAGTATCGGATAGTGACTTTGGCCAGGCGTTGGTGCGTACCGCACAGCTGTTGTGCGAGTTTACACATGATGAACGACGCCAGTATACCGATGTGGGGGTTTAATGGTGTAGAATGGTAATATGAAAGCTGGAGTGGAAGATACTACTTGTGGGAGAGCGAATGGGCGGAGGGATGGCGCTGTTGATGGATCGAGTGATCGGGGACTGGAGGTTGAGAGGAGTGGATGGAAAGTACGGTCTGCGCTGTCAACCTCTGGGCGAACCTGGTTTTATGTAAATGCCAGCCCATCTTTTACTTCCGGGGGGGAAAGGCAAATGCAGGTGGATATTTGACTCTAGAGTCTCTCGGACTGTGGCATGCACGAGGAGAGGCTATGATCGCGGCGGCATAGGGACAGGAGGAGGATGCGAAGGAATGGCACATGAATCGACGCGTATATGCGTACTGAAGGAAAATTTCGTCAATATCGAGCAGACTATGGTGAGGATAGTTGCATTGCCTCTTGAAGGGTGCCCATAATGCTTTGAATGGAGGTCCCCCTCGCGTAGGTGACCCCTGGTCTTGGAGGGATCATCTCACCTCCCTAAGCGTTAACCCGTAACTTTGTTGGTGACTCATAGGTAGATATCTCATCATTACTAGATAGTCGCATTGGAAGTAGCCTGTAGTATGTAGCCACAAAGTCTGGTCATGGTGAGCATCGTCGAAAGCGTCGAGCCAGGGTCGGCGACCGCAATGATACGAAGCTTAGCAGGTGCCAGTGGAATTCAAACCGAGCTTCGGCCCAAGAATTCTCGTTGGACCGAACTTCCAGATTAGTGAGTTTCCGTGTTGTCAACGATGGTCTCGTTTACAAACACCAAGGACTCAGTGTTGAGAGGTACAGGTACATAGGCATCCACGGAGGTTTACTTCCTGGCCAACTCTCTCTTTCACATCTACGAGCAGGCCCTCAAGAAACCGCTTCTTCATGAATTTTTTCTTTTCTTTTTTGAATTTTGAATTTTTAAAAGCCCGTCATCTGCAGCGGCAAATGCAGCCCGAGTCCATCGGCCACTCGGCTTGCCGACCTCTCACCCTAGTTTCCTCGAGCCCAGTTTCTCTCCGTCGCCCAAAATGACTACGCCTTCCAGTGGCATCACGCCCATAATTGCTATGGCCATGATGGAGCCGTCTGAGAACGTACTTGCCAAGTTCGTTTACGATCCAGAGAGTGGATTCCCCGGTGCGGTAGGTGTATCAACTCTCCTTCCGCTGCTGTGCTTGTAAAATGCCCGGAACTGACTTCGGGCAGGATGGCATCCCTTGCCTTCGATGTGTCACGAACATCCATAGAGACCCTCTTCACGTCGAGTGCGTTGACGAGCCCCACACCAGTCCCCGGCGATGCATCCTCTGCACGTCCGAGTCGAAGGAGTGTTGCCCAGTTAGTCCCCCTAAGAACCTGACCGTCCCCGTTGATTGCAAACTCCTGAGTCGCCTGTCACAGGTTCCTGAAGGGTTCCGCGGTGTTGCCCAGGTGATCTGGCAGCACTGGCACACCCACCGGGGCTTCTTCTCCTCTCTCTGCGCGGATCGCGAGACGGTTGGCGACGACATAAGGCAGTGGGACGATACATTCTGTGACCGTGCCGTGGTTGCCGGGGAGGCGATCGCCCTCGGCACAGTCGCCGAGTTGGCGCTGGACAGAGCTACGACGTACAGCGCCTCCCCTGGCCAGGGAAATCAAAGCGATGAGAAGGACATGACAGTGCTGGCCTTCGCCGAGCAGGTGGCGATTCGCAAAGCCACGTTTCTGGCAGCTGTCCGCCCCCTGGTAGGTCCTCAGGACATGGGCTCGATCGAACGACGCTGATTTCTGCAGTAATCCTCGGGTCCCGCGTGGGAGGCGTACGTCCGGCGGCTGGAAAAGGCCCTCCCGGCACACTCGCGAGACATCACCGCATACGAGGCGCTTGCCGCTGCCGTCGACAATCTTGTAAGCCACAGACTCGTGGGGACACGCCAACGAGTGCTGACAGCTTACAGGGTCAACTAGATCTTGAAGTGAGCAGCGAGACCCAAGAAAAGTATATCAAAGCCCTTCGTAGGCGCAAACTGGTCCCGACTCGGTCGACACTCCGCGACACTGCGTCCAAAGCATACCGGTCCGCCGACGGACCCGACATGGCTCCGCCTGGTCCGGTGTCTGCGCCTCGCCCAGCCGCCCGGGAGACAGTGGCATGCGGTGGCAAGGTAAAGACCCGGCACGAAATCGTCTCCAATGCGCAGGTGGCCATCCACGACCCGGCGCCCGGCGCCGTAGCTACGCAGGCGAAGCGGAAGGCGAAGCGAAAGGCGTCGACCTCGCTCTTGCAGGACCCCGACCGAGACCTCCCCCAGAGCTTCATACGCATGTATCTTCGCAAGAGGACTAAGAAGATGAAGAAACGCCTCTTGGATGGCGGCCGTGTAGCTAAGTACTAAGGTAACCAGCGGCGCTCCGGTTGCAGTGGGCCATCTCCAGGGGCCGCATCGGTGGACCTCTTCTGGCAGGCGGAAGGGAACAGAAGAGAACAAAACCCGTATCCTCTGGACGAATTCGTTGAGTAAATGCAAAGGCGCTGCAATGGCGCATTACTGGTTTCTAACGTGATCCGTGATATTTTGCCCATATCTCCACCCGTCGGGTTAGTAGGTGGTACTTATTATTTCATGTCCGTATCGAGGCGCCAAAATAGGGGCGAGGTGGAATGCCGAGGCTGAAGCAGCCGTGGGAGACAAACCCGGTTGCTGATTGGCTGCGCGTCGAGGCTCATCTGGGACCTCAGCGACTGCAACGCGCCGAATCCAGACCCTTCGAGTCGGTTTGCCCCGAGTTATGGACTGACCGCGCGTCCTTCTCGACCGCGATGGGGCCCATCGCCTTCTTCCGGAGCGTGTACGATGTGGGCAGCCTCGATACCCGGTTCACGACACCCTCCAACGTTCCTTACGAGCCGGGCAATGACGAGGCCAAAGCTCGGGAACGGGTAGTCAAACCAGACCCCCGGGCGCAACCGTCGAAATGGGCGTGGCCCGAGTTTCGTTTCTACGTCGTCTTCGTCTACGCGATCGTACCGTACATGTTCTGGATTGCGGGCGGCGTATCCACGGGTATTGACCGTCGCGGGACCTCGCTGCCGGCCGTATGCTGAAATCTGGCCAGAGTCGGACCCGCGATACCCCAAGTTCAAGCAGCATCTCTCGCCGGGATGGATACCGGGGCGTATGATTGTGAGTTCTAGAGCACGGCATTCCGCAAGGCATGTGCTGACGGGGGCCAAGGACAACACCGATGCGCAATACTCGACTTTCCGGTCCAACCTGCCCTACACTCTGCTCCTGCTGGTCCTACACCCGCTCCTGCGAACGGCCTGGAACTCCTTACCCTGGGGAAACGGCTTGACGACGTCGAAGGCGGAGCTGGCGGACGCGAGACTGGAGCAGAGGGCGTCTTTCGACTACGTGTTTGCCTTGATCTTCCTGGCGGCCTTGCACGGCGTGTCCGCCTTCAAGGTCTTATTCATACTCTGGATCAACTATCGGCTCGGCACGACCCTGCCGAGGAGATGGGTTCCGGGTGCCACCTGGGTATTCAACATCACGACCCTGTTCGCGAACGAGCTCTGCCAGGGCTACAAGCTGCGGGATATCGCGACGTTGCTCTCGCCCCTGGGGTCGCGGAACGTCAGTGCCCCGGACGGCTTCTTTGTGGGCTTGGCGTCGACGCTGGACGGCTGGGGCGGAATCATGCCCAGGTGGGAGATACTCTTCAATATCACGATACTCCGCCTCATATCGTTCAACATGGACCTCTATTGGTCTCGCGGATCGAGGAGCTCGAGCCCCGTCGAGGTACGTCTTGTTCGTGACGCGCGCCGAGGGGGGGTGGGCTGACGTGCGAAAGAAGAAACAACTCGACCCGGCCAACCTTTCGGAACGAGATCGCGTGTCCATCCCCGCCCAGGCAAAGGACTTCTCGTTCCGAAACTACGTGGCCTACGCCATCTACGCGCCGCTGTACCTCACGGGGCCCATCCTCACTTTCAACGACTACATCTCGCAGCTCCGCTACCGGCCCGCCAGCATCGAGACGGCCCGCACGCGACGCTACGCCGTGCGCTTCGTCCTCTGCCTGCTGGCCATGGAGGTGACGCTGCACCTGGTCTGGGTGGGCGCCATATCCAAGGCCGGGCCGGACTGGTCGTCGTACACGCCGGCGCAGATCTCGCTGCTGTCCTTCTTCAACCTGCACATCATCTGGCTCAAGCTGCTCCTTCCCTGGCGGCTGTTCCGGCTGTGGGCTCTTATCGATGGCATCGACCCGCCCGAGAACATGCTGCGCTGCGTCAGCAACAACTACAGCACGCTCGCCTTCTGGCGGTCCTGGCACCGCTCGTACAACCGCTGGCTCGTGCGCTACATCTTCGTGCCCCTGGGCGGCGCCAACTTCCGCTCCTGGCGCGCCGCCGCCCGCTCCGTGGCTACGTACCTGGCCGTCTTCACCTTCGTCGCACTGTGGCACGACATCCAGCTGCGGCTGCTCATCTGGGGCTGGCTCGTCGTGCTCTTCCTGCTACCCGAGGTCACGGCCGCCTACCTGTTCCCCCGGCGGAAGTGGGAGTCGCGGCCGACGGCGTACCGGACGTTGTGCGCCGTCGGCGCCGTGGGGAACATCCTCCTGATGATCAGCGCGAACCTGGTCGGCTTTGCCGTCGGCCTGGACGGGCTCGAGACCATCCTCAAGGGGATCCTGCACGACTGGTCCGGTATGTTTTCTCCCCCCTTCCGCGTCCCGCGGCCGTATTTGCGTGCCCGAGAGCCGTTGACTGACGGTGAAACAGGCGTCCTGTTCCTCGCCGCGGCGTGTTCGGCCCTTTTCATCGGCGCGCAGGTCATGTTTGAGATACGGCAGGCCGAGCTGCGCAGGGGCATCTCGCTCAAGTGTTGACGGGCGTCTTGTATTTGTAAAATGGCCGGGGCCAGGGGGTCTTGGGGGTATCCGGTTATAGAACTAGAGGCAACTTCCGCCGAGCGTTGGTTTCACATTCCTGTGCGGCGTCGTGGCCCGCCCGCATTCTCGGCCTTCGCGCGGCGCGACAACTCGAAATCCCGGGCGCGGTTTTAGCCTCTCGAGCCCAGGACAACGGTCGGGACTTGTGCAATATGCGCAAGGCCTCGGGCGTGCTCCGCCGCACGTATATTGCGTCCAAGGACGGCCTCATGCGACCCCGGCACTTGGGGACCACGGCAATATCGCCGGACCCCTATTCATTTGGGGCCGTCGGTTCATCTCATGTGTAAGCGCCGCGAGTTGGCAAGTATGCCCGGAAGGGAATAGCAAAAGCGAACGTCGTAGCGTCTTCGAAGGTATTCAATTATGCCGATTTTGGGTATATACCTCAAGCTGGTTAGATTCCCACATGTTCGCGCTCGTGATACTCGCATAGATGTCATCGCTTGTCGGTCGCCGCTCGTCCGTAATATGGCACACTAGCAGGCACACAGATCCCATCGCTTCCCGAATGCAAAACTCGGTATCCAACAACTGGCCAAGGGCGGCTAGCTCGAGCGCCTACCCCCGCCCCCTTCCTCCGGGGCTTCACGACGCGGGCCTCTCCTTCTCCAGCGCGGCTGCCTCGGCGTCCCGCGGCGGCCCCCTGCGGGTGAACTTGCCGTTGAGGCCCAGCTTGGTCTCGAGCACCCAGAGGCGCAGGGCGATGATGCCCTGGACGAGCAGGAAGATGACGACGACGGCCACGGCGATGCCGAAGACGTAGGCGGCGACCATGCCGCTACCCTTGTGGGCGGGGTCGAGGAAGTTGTAGACGTAGAAGCCCTTGGTGGCGCGCGTGATGTAGGTGACGGCCAGGTAGAGGGCCTCGATGACGATGAGCCAGAGCAGGTGGATCCAGGGCGGGCGCTCGGTGCGGGCGACGACGAGCTCGAAGAGGGCCATGACGCTGTTGAGGGCGTGGCGGCTGACGTTGGACCAGCCGTCGAAGGCGCGCGGGAACCAGGGGCCCTCGTAGAGCACGCCCCAGTAGACGGCGGTGACGAGGAAGGGGTAGGTGACGATGGTGGTGTAGAGCAGCGAGTGCAGCGCCTGCAGCAGGCGCGGGAAGCGGTCGAGCAGCGGCGTGCCCGTCCGCCAGTAGGTGAAGGTGTGCAGGGCCGAGAGGGCGAAGTAGAAGGCCAGCCCCCAGTAGGTCAGCACGGTGAAGTACGAGAACTCGTCCTGCGACTGCTTGCAGCCGCCGTTGGCCGTGTCGGCGCACTTGTAGGCGAGGATGAAGATGAGGGTGAAGAAGGCGTAGAAGGACTGCACCGCGTTAGTCGCCGCCGGCGTGCCGCCGCGGGGGCGGCGTCGGGGGACGATGACCTACGAAGAGGGCGCGGACGGCGAAGAGGACCAAGGGGCCGACGCCCCACGACGTGACGAAGCGCCGCGACGGGTCCCAGGGCCCGGTGCCCAAGACGAAGGGGTTGCCCATTCTGAGGCCGGATGTTGGGGAGTGCGGAGGGCTCGCGGTTGCGTCGACCAGGTGGAGCTGATGCCGACAAAAGGTGCAAGACAAGCCGACCGTCGACGGCGAGAAGCGCACGCGGGAGGGGTTATATCAGAACCCAAGGAATGGATCATCAGGCCTTTCGCCGAGGTGGAGGCTGGCGCACGGGGCGCTGCCCGAGCCCCGACTCGGCTAGCTCCATCAGCCGTCGGGCGCGCTGGCTGCTGCAGTCATTGCATCTGCCGACGTGAGGATAGGGCAGCTTGCGGAAGCCGGCTCAGCTGAAACCTTCAAGCGGCCGTGACCGCCTCCCCCACAGCTGAGGACGCGGCGGATGCGCAACCAACAGTCGGCGGGACGGCCGTCGATCATACCGAGCAGCACCGGCCGGCGGCGGCGGCGGCGGACGGGTAAAGACGCGGGGAGCGTCGCCGAGGGCTGGTTATTTTGGTTATGTGGCGTTCTAAGACGCTTGTGGAGGGCGCATGGTCGCAAAGTGCCCCGGCGTCCCGGATCTTCAACTCGCGCGTCAATGGGCTTCGGCCCGTTACGACGGGCGGGCGGGCGGCAGGTCCCCTTCGTCGAGCGACGGCGAGGAGACCCGGGTGCGCAGGATCCGGATGACGCTTCCGGCGCGCATCGACAGGCGGGGTATCCGTCTACGAAGTACGGATGGCTTGGAGTTGTGGGCTCGGAAGTGGACCGGCAGGTTCCGCAGGTCGCGTCATCTCTGGGTCTTGATACACACTTACAGGCGGGAGCGACGACCGTCCCAGATCCTCGTTCGCATCGTGGATGGACCCCGAGCCTCGCCCCACTCCGTACAGAACCGGGAGCCTCCTTGTTGTGGTCGAGCCTTGGCCCTGCCGAGCCTCGGCCTCGTGGTTGCCCTACAGACAGGATATGACACGGACTTGCACCGGATGGCACAGATAACGGCATTGGGATATGTTACCGTTAGTGAAGATGGGGCTGGCGTAGGCGCTTGAAACTTTTGGGCTACTTCTTTAGCTCAGCACTACTCCTTATCCGTGGGCTCGTCAGGATTTCTCGCTGTGAGTTGTTGGATCACTGAGCCTCCCAGCTAATGAGCTGGGGATCAGCTTTTGCGGGGAACATGGGATTTTCGAACTGACGAGCAGGGGAATGGAAAGACGCTACTTCAATCGGCCATACGAGCCCGTTCCCCACAAATCGAACGCGGCCGGCGACAACTCGAGCTTGAAGAAGGCGTCGTCTTTGAACCGACTATCGAACTGCGGCTGCAAGCCGCGTCCTGAATCACACGGTGTGCCAACCGGGGACGTACGGCGCCAAGAAGACGACAACGACGAAAATGACCAGCTCCGGGTTCAGCTGGCCTCGCTCGCCGTACTGTGCCCATGCAAGCACTTCGGTCTTGGGCATCCCGTCCACTGAGGAACCGTTGTGGCGGCCGGTTGCGTAACCCGTCCCATTGGATTCGAAGGGAGCCACATTGCCGCACCGACATGCCATGCCGCAAAATTACCAATTATTTATCGAGGTTGTCGATGCATCTGTGTGGCCTGCGAGGGGAGATTGTGCCCGCGGGCGAAAAGGGGCGCCAGGTGCACAACCACAATCCCGGCGTTCTCGCCGTGGCTGTCGCAGCCGAGCTCTTGGGGTTTTTGAGGCGTCAAGGAGAAGCGCGAGAAATGAAAATTGTGAAGCGAGAGCCTCCGTCGACCGTTGGAATCGCTGGGCTCTGTTCTAAGCTCCCGTTCACGGTTGCACTTGGAGCGCTAAACGGCTAGCGTCAGGGGCAAAGGAACAGGCCGTCCGAACTCGAGGCGAAGCTGCCGCCGTCTTAACACACGGATTATACGTCGCGTCCAGGTCCCTGGAATGTTGCAACGGCGAAAACGACATCAACAGACCGCTGCAAGACTCAGGAGCGGTCAGGCCGACCCGCCAGTTGGACGCTGGCCTCTGCAAGGAATCGAGCCGATCTGGACGGTCCCCCCTTTAGGGCCTCAGGGTACGGAGGACTCCGTACGGCCAAGATCCAAAGATAACAAGCCGTGAACCGCCAACGCCGCGCCGGCGGCAGCGCGGCTGACGGGAATAGTGCGCTCTTGGGCCCCCGGGACCCCGGCGAGCCCAGGCCCTTGCAGCAGCGGCTGCAGAGCCCGGGCCTGTTCCTCCCCTGGGATCCTCTGTCCGGTGTGACGGAAAGATTCGAGAAGTGACAGCAGGCCGCCGGCGCAGTCTGGCCGGCACGACGCTGCTCTCTCCCTTGTTTGTTTTGTTTCTTCTTGGGATGCTCCGTCTCGACGGCCACCGGCGGACGGTGACTCGGACGTCGACGGGACGCGCGAACCTGGAAACCCGGTAGCACCCCAGGCGGCCCTAACCGCTTCCAGAGGCGAGAAATCGATGAAATGCCCGCCTCTGGCCCCGGCGGACAGGGCTAATATCGCTGGCCCGCTTGGCAGCGGGGCAGGCGGGCATGGCCCAGGCGCGGGCGGGCGGACGACGCTGCTCGAAGGGAAAGGTGCCAGCCTTTTCCGGGCAAGCCTCGCTGGGCCTGTGTGCCGCTTTGGGACCTCAGCAATGGGACCGATGCACCGGCGGTGGTGTTGGTGTTGAGGGGGGACCCAGTGACCGTGTTTAATATCTCTCGGCAGTCCCTGGGGCCAGTCATCCCCTCCCTTTCCATCCCGTCGCCGCCTCTCGTCCTTCCATCTGACATCGTTCGCCGTCGCCCTTCATTTATCGGCGGTTGATTGCCTCTGGGGCCCGGCTCCAATCGATCCCGCTGTCCGTCTCTGCCGTTACCTGGTCGGCTTTGATTGACCTCGGGGACCCCTTTCGATGCCTTTCCCGCTTCTCAGCCTCGACCTCTGAACGTCCCATTGGATCTCTGGATCCTCGGCCAAGTCGTCGGCGTGCAGCCCGGCGTCCCAGGGACCGGCCAGTACCTCGCTCGACGGTAATGTCTACGCCTGCGGCGCCCTTCTCCTGAGGCGTCTCACGCTCCGCCCGTCACGACGAGGGCCCAATATATCTCGCCCCGCGAATCCACGGTTACCTGCGTCGATCCGGCTCGCAGCCGCCAACGCCTGGTTGCCAATCGTCCCTGTCGATCGTCCCGATAGGACGGACAGCCAATGGTCGCGCGAGCGTCCTGAAGACTAAATAATTATAATACCGATTCCTCGACGACATGGCCGCCAGCGCCACGGAGCCGTCGTCTCACCATGACGGACAGCTCGCCGCCCCACACGCCGCCCCCGAGCCCGCCATGCCGAGGAGACCGACGGGGCAGGATGTCCCCCGCCATCCCATCGAGTCGATGCAGGCCGCCTTCGCCGAGTCGCTGGCCGAGGTGAACTCCGGCACCCTCCACCTCAAGCCCAAGCTCCGGACGGCCGACGCGACCGCCCGCCGCGACCGTCTGCTTGACGAGGCCAAGTCGGACGGCCCCCCGGCGGCGCTATGGCGGCTCCGGCCCGGGCAGCAGTGCCACGAGCTGCGCAAGCTCGTGGCCCAGATCTCCTTCGGCGTGTACCTGCTCATGAAGTCCATGGCGAACAGCAACGTCCAGGTCGTCAGCATCCTGCAGGGCCACATCGACGAGGTGGACGAGTTTCTCGAGGTGACCATGGAG
>Ga0247771_1000331_pt1 | contig 15960 bp, 12 predicted proteins | sample UWRJL197509C6_FD_179948 | JGI IMG/M metagenome (GOLD analysis project Ga0247771, IMG submission 179948) | Plant litter microbial communities from Arlington Agricultural Research Station in Wisconsin, United States - UWRJ-L197-509C-6 | ecosystem: Environmental > Terrestrial > Plant litter >...
GGGAGTGCGCGCAACCACGCGAAGACGAGCAACGAGAGCACCAGCACCACGCCGAGCAGCTGGATGAGCCGCCTTACGGTGTAGCGGAGCACGTACCTACCCCGTTGTTCTCTCTAGTTGTTCTCTCGGACGACGGTGGAGCTGGGCTCAGCCCTTGCTGACCGGGCCGAACTTCTCGTCGGTGAGGGGGCTGGGCACGACGCCCTTGATGTCCGACTTGAGCACCAGCGCGGGCGGCGAGTGCGAGACCGGGACCGCGGGCAGGTACTCGGACATGATCTTCTTGTTGAGCTCCTCGTACGCCTTGAGCCGCTTGTCGCGGTCCGGGATGGCGTCCGCGGCCTTCAGGTCCGTCGCGAGGGTGGCGCCCCACGCGGACTTGCCGGTGCTGAAGCGGTTCTCCGGGTTGCCGAAGAACGTGCCGATCCAGTTGTCGGCGGAGCCGGTGTCACCGGTCCAGCCGAGCAGGAAGACGTCCGGCACGTGCTGGTCGACGTCGGTGAGGTAACCGCCGTTCCACGGCTTGGTCGTGGCCTCGACCTTGATGCCCGCCTTCTCCAGGTCGGCGGAGATGGCGCCGAAGATGTCCTTCGGGCTGGGCATGTACGGGCGGGTGACCTCGGAGGGCCAGTAGAACTTCAGCGTCAGGTCGGACGCGCCGGCCTCGGCGAGCAGCGACTTGGCCTTCGCGAGGTCGTACGGGTACTTGGTGACGTCCTTGGTGTAGCCGCCGACGGTCTCGGGGATGAACTCGTCCGCGACCTTCGCGCCCTCGGGCAGCTGCGACTTGACCAGCTGGTCGCGGTTGATCGCGTAGGCCAGCGCCTGGCGGACCTTGAGGTCCTGGAGCTTCGGGTTCCCGGCCTGGTTGATGCCGAAGTACATGACGTTGAACGCCGGGCGGATGGCGACGTTGAAGCCGGCCTTCTTCAGGCCTTCCCAGTCGGCGGCGGCCGGGAAGTCGTAGCCGTCGATGTCGCCGGACTGGAGCGCCTGCTTGCGGGCGGTCTCGTCCGGGATGATCCGGAAGACGACCTTGTCCAGCTTCGCCTTGGTGCCGTGGTAGTCGTCGTTGCGCACGAGCTCGACCGTGTTGTTGGCCTTGTCGTACGAACCGAACTTGAACGGCCCGGTGCCGGTCGGGTGCTCCATCGCGTACGCCGGGAAGACGAAGCTGTCGCCCTGCGCCTGCACGTTGTCGGCGTCGTACTGCTTGAGCGCCGTCGGGCTCTGCATGGAGAACGAGGGCAGGCCCAGGATGTCCGGGAACTTCGAGGTCACCGACGTGAGGACGACCTCGGCGGTGGACCCGTCCTTCGCGGCGCACGACTTGTACAGCGACGGCTTCGCGCCGTCGGAGAACCCGCCGAAGTTGTCCACGTAGTACTGGGAGACGGCGTCGGACGTGCCGGCGCCCTTCTGGTTGTACCAGCGGTCGAAGTTCGCGCAGACGGCCGCGGCGTCGAACGGCGTGCCGTCGTGGAACTTGACGTTCTGCTTGAGCTTGAAGGTCCAGGTGAGACCGTCGGAGCTGGGCGACCAGCTCTCCGCCAGCTCGGGAGCGGGCTCGGCCGTGCCGGGCTTGAAGGTGGTCAACCCCTCGAACATCTGGCGGGCGACGCGGAACGTCTCGCCGTCAGTGGCGTAGAACGGGTCGAACAGCTTCGGCGCACCGGCGGCGCCGAACGTGAAGGTGCCACCCACTTTGCCGGAACCTGAGCTGTCGGTGGCGCGATCGGATTGCGCACAGGCCGACAAGGCGAGCGCGGAGACGCTGACCAGGCCGATCGCGGCCAGCCAACGGCTCCGAGCCGTTCGGGATTGAAGCATCAAGCACCCCTTGGTGAATCCGACGATCTCACGGTGTGGTCGCCGACCCTAACCGGTGCAAGTTGTCCTTCCGGAACCCTGCAGGTCACGATACGGCCACGCGAAGGGCCATTGTGGTACGTCCGGCGCACGCCCGCTGACCCAACGTGACCACGGACGATCCGGTGAGCGCTCTCCTAGGCTGTACAACGGAGATGTCGGATCGGCGTGTGGCACGCGGCTTCGGCCGGGAGACTTCGGACACGGGCGGAGGTGGTCGCGGATGGGTTCGCAGCTCGAGTTCCACCTCCTCGGACCCCTCCAGGTGGTGGTCGACGGCGAGCCGATCCCGGTCCGCGCGGGCCGCCAGCGCTCCTTGTTGGTCTCGCTGCTGCTGCGCGCCGGGTCCAGCGTGTCGGTCGACGAACTGGCCGAGCACGTGTGGGGCGCGGACCCGCCCGCGCGGGCGCGCGGCACCCTCCAGACCTACGTGATGAGGCTCCGGCAGGTCCTCGGCCGGCACGTGCCGATCCGGACCGTGCCCGACGGGTACCTCGTCGACGTGGACGAGAAGACCATCGACGTCGTCCGGTTCGGCGGGCTGGTCGAGCAGGGCGAGCAGGAGCGGACGCTCGGCAACCTGCACGCCGCGTCGGGGCTGTTCACCACGGCGCTGGCGCTGTGGCGCGGACCCGCGCTGGTGGACGTGCCGTCCGAGGCGCTGCACCGCGACGAGGTGCCGAGGCTGGTGGAGCAGCGGCTGCACGCGGTCGAGCGGCGCGTGGACGTGGACCTGGAGCTGGGGCGGCACGCCGAGCTGGTGCCGGAGCTGTCGCGGCTGACCGCCGAGCACTCGCTGCGGGAACGGCTGTGGGCGCAGCTCATGCTGGCGCTGTACCGCTCGGGCAGGCAGGGCGACGCGCTGGGCGCCTACCGCAGGGTGCGCGACCAGCTGGCCGACGAGCTGGGCATCGACCCCGGCGACGAGCTGCGGCGGGTGCACCAGCAGGTGCTGGCGGGCTCGCCGGAGCTGGACCTGGCGAAGACCGCGTCGCCGATGGCCAAGCGCGACCGGGTCGTGCCCGCCCAGCTGCCCGCCGACATCGGCGACTTCGTCGGCCGCGCGCAGGCCGTCGTGCTGATAGAAGCGCTGCTGCGGACGGCGCAGGGCGTGCCGGTCGTGACCCTCGCGGGCCCGCCGGGCGTCGGCAAGACGGCGCTGGCCGTGCACGCCGCGCACAAGATGCGGGCGAACTTCCCCGACGGGCAGCTGTACGTGAACCTGCGCGGGTACGCGCCGGGCCCGCCGCTGAGCGCGGTGGACGTCCTGCCCCGGTTCCTGCGGGCGCTGGGCGTCGCGCCCGAGTCCGTGCCGCTGGACCAGGACGAGCAGGAGGCGATGTTCCGGTCGCGGATGACCGACCAGCGGGTGCTGCTGGTGCTGGACAACGCGGCCAACGCCGAGCAGATCCGGCCGCTGCTGCCCGGCTCCCCCGGCTGCGCCGTGCTGGTGACCAGCCGGGACACCCTGCGCGGCCTGGCCGTCAGCCACGCGGCCAGCAACGTGCGGCTCGACGTGCTGGACGGCGAGGAGGCCAAGGCGCTGCTGGCCGGGATGCTCGGCGAGGACCTGGTGCGCGAGCAGAGCGCCGCCGCCGACGAGCTGACCGCGTTGTGCGCGCACCTGCCGCTGGCGCTGCGGATCGCGGCGGCGAACCTGCTGAGCCGCCCCGAGGTCACCATCGACTCCTACGTCGAGGAGCTGCGGGCGGGCAACCGGCTGGCCGCGCTGACCGTCGAGGGCGACGAGCGGGCCGCCGTGCACGCCGCGTTCGACCTCTCCTACGCGGCGCTGAAACCCGAGCTGGCGCAGCTGTTCCGGCTGCTCAGCATCACGCCGGGCACCGACATCACGGCGGACGTGGCCGCGGCGCTCGGCGGCCTCACCACCCAGGACGCCCGGCGGCGGCTGGACCGGCTCGCCACCGCGAACCTGGTCGACAACCACGCGCCGGGCCGCTACCAGTTCCACGACCTGCTGCGCGACTACGCCGCCGAACGGCTGGCGTTCGAGGACGACCCGGCCGAGAGCAGGCAGGCGTTCCGGCGGCTGCTGGACTGGGCGATCCGGTCGGTCGACAACGCCACCGACGCGCTGAAGAACACCCTCATGCGCCTGCCGCGCAAGGCGACGTCGTCCGACGTGACGCCGCAGACGTTCGTCGCGCCGGACGACGCGCTGGCCTGGCTCGACACCGAACGGGCCACCCTGGTGGCGCTGGTCGTGCACGCGACCGACGGCGAGCCGAGCGCCGACTGCTGGCAGCTCGCCGACGCGCTGCGCCGCTACTTCTACGTGCAGGGCCTGCCCGTGGAGTGGCTGGCGACCGGCAAGGCCGGGCTCGCGGTGGCGCAGCGGATCGGCGACGAGGTCGGCGAGGTCGCGATGCTGTCGTCGCTCGGCACCCTGTACTGGGCGATCGGCAGGCACCGGGTCGCCGTCGACTACTACCTGCGGACGTTCCCCATCCAGGAGCGCGGCGCGACCGCGCCCGCCGCGAACGCCGCCGTGCTCTCCAACGTCGGCACCGTCTACATCGACCTCGGCGAGCTGGAGCAGGCCGCGCACTACCTGGAGCGCGCGCTGGTGATCACCCGTGAGATCGGCGCGTCGCAGCAGGAGGGCATCGCGCTGCTCAACCTCGGCGGCGTCTACCTGCTGCTGGGGCAGCTCGACCGGGCCACCGCGTCGTTCGAGGGCTCGCTGGAGGTCGGCAACCGGCTCGACGCGTGGATGACGCAGGCCAACAGCTACCGCGCGCTCGGCGAGGTCCACCTGCTCCAGGGCCACCCGGACCGCGCAGCGGCCCTGTTCGACCGCGCGGGCGTCCTCTACAGCCAGGCCGCCGCCCGCAGCTTCGCGAACCTGCCGCACGAGGGCCTGGCGCAGGCGCACACGATGCGCGGCTGGTGCGCGGAAGCCGTGGAGGAGGCCAGGAAAGCCCTCGAACTGGCCGAGGAGTCCGGCAACATGAAGAGCGTGTGCGACGCCCGCAACGTGCTCGGCGAGGCGCTGGCCGGGCTCGGGCGGCACGAGGAGTCGCTGCGGCAGCACACCGAGGCGCTGCGCATCGCCGAGGAGACCAGCTACCCGTGGGGGATCTGCGCGGCCCGCAAGGGGTTGGCGCACGCGCAGCGCGCGGCGGGCGGGCTGGACGAGGCGCTGCGGTCGGCGACGCTGGCCTTCGACAGCGCCCGCTCCTACCGGCTGCGGATCGCCGAGGTCGACGTGCTCGTCCTGCTCGGCAGGCTGCACCTCGACCTGGGTGACCGGAAGCAGGCCGCGGAGTGCGCGGCGAAGGCGGTCGAGCTGAGCGCCGCGACCGGGCAGCGGCTCGTGCACGCGCGGGCGTTGCAGCTCGCGGCCGACTCCGGCGGCACGGACGACCACCGGCGGCAGGCGTTGGAGCTGTACACGGAGATCGGCGCGCCGGAAGCGCTGCCGCTGCGCAGCCTGCTCGGCTAGACGATCCGGTCGGCCCGCGCGCGGGTGCCGTCCACGGCGAACCAGCCCCGCTCGAACCGCTGCCACCGCTGGAGGTGCTCGCGACTGGCCTCGCCGTCACGGGCCACGGCCCGTTCGAGGCGCTCGGCCTCGTCGGGCCCGTCGACCCACACCGCGAGGTCGAGCCTGGACGCGATCGACCGGCGCGCCGACGACACGCCTTCGACGATCAGCACGTCGGCGGGCTCGACGGTGACCCACTCACCGAGCCGCGGCCACCCCTCGGACCAGTCCATCTTCTGGTAGCGGCCGGCTCTGCCTTCCGACAAGGGATTCAGCACCCCGTCGAGCAACCGCGGCCACCACGCCACCGGGTCGTCCCAGGTGGCGAAGTGGTCCGTCGGGATGAGCGTCGCGCACATCTCCATCGCGAGCGCGCGGGCCACCGTGGACTTGCCGGCCCCAGAAGGCCCGTCCACGGCGACCAGCCGCATCTCTAGACGACCCTCCGACCGGACATGGCCCGGCCCAGAGTCAGTTCGTCCGCGAACTCGAGGTCGCCGCCCATCGGCAGGCCGGACGCCAGGCGCGTCACGGTCAGGCCGGGGAAGTCGCGGAGCATCCGGACCAGGTAGGTCGCGGTCGCCTCGCCCTCGGTGTTCGGGTCGGTCGCGATGATGATCTCCGCGACGTCCTTGCCGTCGACCTGGTTGCCGATCCGCTGCAGCAGCTGCCGGATCCGCAGCTGGTCGGGGCCGACACCGGACAACGGGTCCAGCGCCCCGCCCAGCACGTGGTAGCGGCCCTTGAACTCGCGGGTCCGCTCGACCGCGAGCACGTCCTTCGGCTCCTCGACCACGCAGATCAGCGTCACGTCGCGCCTGGTGTCGCGGCAGATCCGGCAGGTCGCCTCGGCCGAGACGTTGCCGCAGACGTCGCAGAACACGACGCCTTCCTTGACCTTCTGCAACGCGTCCTGCAACCGCCCGATGTCGGCCGGTTCGGCCGCCAGCAGGTGGAAGGCGATGCGCTGCGCGCTCTTGGGCCCGACGCCCGGCAACCGGCCGAGTTCGTCGATCAAGTCCTGAACGGGACCTTCGTACATCAGCCGAGCAACCCGCCCAGACCGCCGAGATCACCCATGCCGCCCATGCCACCGGCGAGTGGGCCCATCTTCTGGGCGGCGAGCTCCTGCGCGGCGCGGTTGGCGTCGCGGACCGCGGCGACCACGAGGTCGGCCAGCGTCTCGGTGTCCTCGGGGTCGACCACCTTCGGGTCGATGTCGAGGCTCTTCAGCTCGCCCGCGCCGGACACGACGGCGGTCACGAGGCCGCCACCGGCGGTGCCGGTGACCTCGGCGTCGGCGAGCTCCTCCTGGGCGGTGACCAGCTGCTGCTGCATCTTCTGCGCCTGCTGGAGGATCTGCTGCATGTTGGGCTGACCGGGTTGCACCGCGGTTCCTCTCGTCGGATTTGCCACCGCCCACGAGCGTAGTCGCGTCGCTTCTGGCACCGTGGGCGGCGTGCGCAGGTGGTGGCCGGCAGTGGTGGCCGTGGGACTCGTGGTGGCCGGGTGCGGCGGCGAGCCCGTGGCCCAGCACACCCCCGTGCTGGACCCGATCGTGACGGTCGGCATCCCGCCGAGCACGTCCGCGTCCTCCTCGCCGCCACCCGTCGCGACGACCACGTCGACGCCGCCACCTGTGGTGATCGTGCTGAACCCCGGTCACAACGGCGGCAACGGCGGCCACCCGGACGAGATCGCCCGGCAGGTCCCGGCGGGCGCGGGCAAGACCAAGGAGTGCGACACCACCGGCACCCAGACCAACGCCGGGTACCCCGAGCACGCGTTCACCTGGGACGTGACGCTGCGGGTCCGCGACGCGCTGGCGATCAGGGGCGTGACGGTCGTGATGACCCGCGAGAACGACACCGGCGTCGGCCCGTGCGTGGACGAGCGCGCGGCCATCGCCAACCGGTCGGACGCGGTGGCCGTCGTGTCGATCCACGCCGACGGCTCGGAGGCGGCGGGCGCGCACGGCTTCCACGTCGCCTACCCGCTGCCCGCGCTGAACGAGGCGCAGGGCGAGCCGTCGCTGCGGCTCGCGACGGTCCTCCGCGACGGCCTGAGCAAGGCCGGGTTCGCGCCGGCGAACTACATCGGCCAGAACGGCCTCGACGGGCGAGGCGACCTGGCGGGGCTCAGCCTGTCGGAGAAGCCGTCGGTGTTCGTCGAGTGCGGCAACATGCGCGACGCCGCCGAGGCGGGCGTGCTGGGCAGCGAGGACGGCAAGCAGCGCTACGCCATCGCCATCGCCACCGCGCTGCTGACCTACATCGGCCGCTAGGGCTGCACGAGGCCCGTCTGGTAGGCGATCACCACGAGCTGGGCGCGGTCGCGGGCGTGGAGCTTCATCATCGCGCGGTTGACGTGGGTCTTCGCGGTGAGCGGGGAGACGAACAGCTTGGCGGCGATCTCGTCGTTCGACAGGCCGCCCGCGACCAGGACGACGACCTCGCGCTCGCGTTGGGTCAGCACGGTCAGGCGTTCCGGGGTGGCGGCGTTCGTCGTGGGCTGCGAGAGGAACTGGCTGATCAGCGCCTGGGTCGCCTTCGGGGACAGCAGGGCGTCGCCCTCGGCGACCGTGCGGATCGCGGTGATCAGCTCGGCCGGTTCCACGCCCTTGCCGAGGAAGCCGCTGGCACCCGCGCGGATCGCCTTGGCGACGTAGTCGTCGATCTCGAACGTCGTCAGGATCAGCACCTTCACGCCCGCGAAGTCGTCGTCGGCGATGATCCGCCGGGTCGCCTCCAGCCCGTCCAGCTCGGGCATCCGGATGTCCATCAGCACCACGTCGGCGCGGGTCGTGCGGACCAGCTCCACCGCCTCCAGGCCGTTCGCGGCCTCCCCCACGACCTCCAGGTCCGGCGCGGAGTCGATGAGCACGCGGAACCCGGCGCGGATGAGCGCCTGGTCGTCGGCGAGCAGGACGCGGATCGTCATGGCTTCTTCCCCAGCTGGAGTGGCAGTGTCGCGCGGACGTGGAACCTCTCGTCCGCCTGGATCCCGGCCTCGACGGCGCCGCCGACCGCGCCCGCCCGTTCCCGCATGCCGACGAGACCGAGGCCGGAGCCCCCTGCGTGCGGGTGGGCGGCAGGGGCGTTGACGACCTCCAGGACGATCTCCGACGGCGTGTAGCCGACGGAGAGGCGCGTGGGGCCGGAGCCGTGCCGATGCGCGTTGGTCAGCGCCTCCTGCACCACCCGGTACGCCACCAGGTCGACGGTGGCGGGCAGGTCGTGGACCTCGCCGGTCAACGAGGCCCGCAGGTCGAGGCCGGACGCGCGGAACGACTCGACCAGGTCGTCGAGCTGCGCCATGCCGGGCGCGGGCTCGGTGGGCGTGTCCGACTCCTCCGGCCTGCGCAGCACGCCGAGCAGGCCGCTCAGCTCGTCCAGGACGGCCCGGCTGGACCGGCGGACGTGGCCGAGCGCCTCGGCGGCGGCCTCGGGCTGGGAGGTGATCAGGTGGCCCGCCACGCCCGCCTGGACGTTGATCACGGCGATGTGGTGCGCGACCACGTCGTGCAGCTCGCGGGCGATGTGCAGCCGCTCCTCGGCGACCCGACGCCGGGCCTCCTCCTCGCGGGTCTGCTCGGCGCGCACGGCCCGTTCCTCGATGGCGGCGAGGTTCGCCCGCCTGCTGCGCACCGCGTCGCCGATCGCGGCCGCCAGGCCGATCCAGGCGAGCCTGCCGAAGCTCTCGCGGGTGAAGCCGGGCGACGGGGTCAGCAGCAGCACCACGAGCACCAGGAACACCGCCGTGGGCACCGCGGACCGCAGCGCCGTCCACCGGTCCGTCCGCACGGCCACCGTGTAGGTCGCGACCACCACCGGGATCAGGAACGGCTCGATGTCGTAGCCGATCACCACCGCCGGGACCACGCCGAGCGAGGTCGCCACCAGCGTCCCGAGCGGCCACCGGCGGCGCACCGCCAGCACCGCGAACACCAGCGCCAGCAGCACGAGCGACACCGGCGACCGGTACTGCGCTGGCATCCACGGCGGCCCGTGGGAGGAGGCGCTCGGCAGGTACAGGACGACGGCGAAGAGGGCGTCCACGACGACCGGGTGCCGTCGCGCCAGCGCGCGGAACCTCTGCGTCGTGGACACCCCCGCAGCCTAGGGCCGGTTACGCGTCGCGGCGGCGCAGCAGCACCGCGGCGACGACCAGCGGGACGACGACCCAGGCGGCGAACACGAGAGCGCCCGCGGTGGTGCCGAGCGCGTCGGCGGCCGGGGTGACGCTGGTGAACGAGCCGCTCGCGTTGGACGGCAGGTACTTCAGCACGTCGTCGCGCCACGAGGTCGGCAGCAGCAGCTGGCCGAGGCCGGGGGCGAGGAACACCAGGGCGAACAGCGTGGAGATCGCGCCGGCGGTGCTGCGCAGGATCGAGCCGAGCGCCACGCCCATGACGGCGACGCCGGTCAGCGCGGCGGCGGACCCGACGACCGCGGCGAGCACGCCGGGGTCGCCGATCGCGGCCGTCGGCAGGGTGCCACCGCTCATGATCGCCTGGCCGCCGAAGAACGCGCCGAGCGAGACCGCGAGCATCGTCGGGAAGACCGAGCCGATCACCACGGCGACCTTCGCCGCGAGCACCGGGAACCGGGTCGGGACGCCGGTCAGGGTGGACCGGATCATGCCGGTCGAGTACTCGTTCGAGACGACCAGCACGCCCAGCACACCGATGATGAGCTGCGCGAACGTGACGCCGCTCAACGAGATGGCTGTCGGGTCGGTCATCCCGCCGCGCGGGCCGGGGCCGTTGCCGACGCCGTTGTCGCTGATCGTCGAGGCGAAGACCAGTCCGGCGGCGAGCATGGCGAACGCGGCCCCGAGCAGGGTCAGCGCGCTGGACCGGACGCTGCGGAGCTTGATCCACTCGCTGCGCAGGACACCGCCGAACGACAGGCGGAGGGCGGGCTTGGCGGGGGGCGGCACGACCACCGGCGCGTCCAACGTCAGGGTGCTCATCAGGCTGCCTCTCGCAACGTCGCGGTCGTCCCGCCGTGGTACTCGACGGACTCCTCGGTCAACTCCATGTAGGCCTCCTCCAGCGACGCGCGCTGGGGGGTGAGTTCGTACAGCGGGATCCCGGCGGCCAGGGCGCGGTCCGCGATGTCCTCGGTGGTCCGGCCGATCACGTCCAGGACGCCGCCGCCCAGCGAGGTGATCTTCACGCCGTCGCCGTTGAGCAGCCGGACGAGGTCGCTCGCGCGGGGCGTGCGGACGTGCACGCCGCGGGTGGCGGACTCGATCAGCGCGGCCACCGACACGTCGGCGATGAGCTTGCCGCGGCCGACCACGATCAGGTGCTCGGCGGTCAGCGCCATCTCGCTCATGAGGTGCGAGGAGATGAAGACCGTGCGGCCCTCGGCGGCCAGGCCCTTGAGGAGCTGGCGGATCCACTTGATGCCGTCCGGGTCGAGGCCGTTGACCGGCTCGTCCAGCATGACGGTGTGCGGGTCGCCGAGCAGCGCGACGGCGATGCCGAGCCGCTGGCCCATGCCGAGGGAGAAGTTGCCGACCCGGCGGCGGGCCACGTCGGTCAGGCCCACCAGCTCCAGCACGTCGTCGACCCGCTTGGCGGTGATGCCGTGCGTGGCGCCGATGGCGAGCAGGTGGTCGCGGGCCGAGCGGCCGGGGTGCACGGCGCGGGCTTCGAGCAGCACGCCGATCTCCTGCAACGGGGCCGAGTGCTCGGCGTACCGCTTGCCGTTGACCTTCGCCGTGCCGGACGTGGGCGTGTCCAGGCCGACGAGCATCCGCATGGTGGTCGACTTGCCCGCGCCGTTCGGACCGAGGAACCCGGTCACGGTGCCGGGGCGGACCGTGAAGGTGAGCCCGTCGACCGCGGTCTTGGCCCCGTACCGCTTGGTGAGGTTCGCTACCTCGATCATCGCCGCTCCTGAGGTTCCGTTGTGGTCCCTCAAGAGTCGTCCGATCGGCGGCGAAGATCGTCCTACCGCCGCAGACACCTCGGCGTACCGCGATCGCGGTACGCCCCTCCACCCGTGGTCGTACTCAGCGCTTCGCGCGCTCCGACTTCAGGGGACGAGCGCCGAGCTGGTCGGCGAGGAGTTGCAGCACAGCGGCCTCGGGGTCCGCCCGCGGCGCGCTGGGGTCGGTCGGAGGCATGGCCGCCACCTCGGCCAGCATCTCCTCCTCGTCCATCGGCTCCGGTGGCAGAGGGGGTTCGTCGAGGTCCGGCGGCTCGGGCGGCGGCGGCACGTCGTCGCCGGGCGGACGCCCGGTCGGGGCCTGCCGCTGCGGCGGCTCCGGCGCGGCGACGGGCCTGCCCTGCTGGCTCGGCCGCGTCGGCGCGGGCCTGGCGGTCTTGACCTGCGTCGGGCGCACCGGACCGGAACCCGGCTCGCCGTGCACGACGCTGACCTGCCACGTGCCGCCCAGGACCTTGCCGAACGCCTGGGTGATCGCCCCGGCGTTGCGCGGCTCGTTCGTGAGCCTGCCCGCGATGGGCGCGGACGGGTGCGTGAGGACGATCGAGTTGCCGTCGACCTCGGCCACGGTCGCCGGTCCGAGCATCGCCCCGGCGACGGCGTTGACCTGCCGCACCGCGGTGACCAGCTCCGCCCACCGGCGGCGGATCGCGGCGATGTCCGTGCCCGCGGGCTCGGCCACCGGTTCCGGCGCGGCCGGGACGGGTTCCGGACGACTGGGCGGGGTGGCCGCGGCCGGAGCCGGTTCGGGCTCGGGCAGGCGCTGGGACGGCCGCTGGAAGGCGGGCTTCCCGGCCACCGGCGGTGCCGCGGCGGGTGCTTGAGCGGCCGGGGCCGCGGGAGCCTGGGCCGGGGCGGCCGGAGCCTGGACCGCGGGAGCCGAGGCGGCCGCCGCGGGGGCGGGCGCGGCCACGACCTGGCCGACCGGCCTGCGTTCCAGCTGCTCGACCCGTTGCAGCACAGCGGCTTCGGTGTCGCTGGCCGACGGCAGCAGCATGCGCGCGCACAGCAGTTCCAGCACGAGCCGCGCGGCCGTCGCGCCGCGCATGTCGACCAGGCCGGTGTGCACGATCTCGGCGAACCTGGTCAGCGTCGCGGGCCCGATCTTCTTGGCCTGCTCGACCATCCGGGCCAGCTCGTCCTGCGGGGCCATCACGAGGCCCCGGTCGGCCGCGTCCGGCACCGCGCACAGCAGCACCAGGTCGCGCAGCCGCTCCAGCAGGTCCGAGGCGAACCGGCGCGGGTCGTGCCCGGCCTCCACCAGCCGGTCGACGGTGCCGAACACCGCCGCGCCCGCCTGGATCCGGTCGGGGTTGGCCAGCCCGTCGACCATGTCGTCGATCAGCGCCACGTCCGTCACGCCGAGCAGCGCGATGGCGCGGTCGTACGTCACGCCCTCCGGCCCGGCGCCGGACAGCAACTGGTCCAGCACCGACTGCGTGTCACGGGCCGACCCGCCGCCCGCGCGGATGACCAGCGGGAACACGGAGGGGGCCACGGTCACGCCCTCGGCGGCGCAGTTGCGCTCCAGGAGCGCGCGCATCGCGCCGGGCGGGATCAGCCGGAACGGGTAGTGGTGGGTCCGCGACCGGATGGTCGGCAGGACCTTCTCCGGCTCCGTGGTCGCGAAGATGAAGATCAGGTGCTCCGGCGGCTCCTCCACGATCTTCAGCAGGGCGTTGAAGCCCTGCGTCGTGACCATGTGCGCCTCGTCGACGATGAACACCCGGTACTTGGCCTCGGCCGGGGCGTAGAACGCCTTGTCCCGCAGCTCGCGGGCGTCGTCCACGCCACCGTGGCTGGCCGCGTCCAGCTCCACCACGTCGACGGTGCCGGACCCGTTCGGCGCGAGACCTACGCACGAGTTGCACTCGCCGCACGGGTCGGGCGTCGGGCCCTTCACGCAGTTCAGCGAGCGAGCCAGGATCCGAGCACTGGACGTCTTGCCGCAGCCGCGCGGCCCGGAGAACAGGTACGCGTGGTTGATGCGGCCCGCACCGAGCGCGATGCGCAGCGGATCGGTGACGTGCTCCTGCCCGACCACCTCGGCGAAGGTGGCCGGTCGGTACTTGCGGTATAGGGCGAGCGCCACGTTCGAGACCCTACCGGTGGGGGACGACAGTCTTGGACGCACTGGGAGCGGACCGGCTCTGACCAGGGCATAAAAGGGGACCCCGTGCACCTACCAGAGCCCGCTTATCCTTGCTGCCTTCCGGCCCTGGGGAGATTCGCGAGATGAGTACCGCACGAGGTCCGACGCAAGTGTAACCGGTCGTGATCCGACCCCGCCGCGTCGACCCCGTTTTGGACGGATCACGGGGGTCCGCTAGGCTGGACCACGGAGGATTCGCATAGTGGCCTAGTGCGCACGACTGGAAATCGTGTTGGGTTAACCCCCTCACGGGTTCAAATCCCGTATCCTCCGCTCTCGAAGCAGAAGCCCGGACACCTCGCCGTGTCCGGGCTTCTGCCTTTTCGGCAGATCGCCGTCCTCCCGCCGATCCAATAACGTTGGGGCATGCCAACTCTCGCCGAGGACCTGTTGCTGCTCCTGCTGGACGACGACTCCGGCAAGCTGATCACCGACGGCACCTCCACCGACCACGCGCTCGCCGGCGCGGTGCTGGTGGACCTCGTCACGGCCGGTCGGGTCGCCGAGGAGGGCGGCAAGCTGCACGTGATGGACACCGCCGCGCTCGACGAGCCGGTGCTGGAGGCGGGCTTGGCGCGGTTGACCGAGAAGGCCCCCGCGAAGCCACAGCGGGCCGTGGAGGCGCTGACCAAGCACGTGCGCGAGACCGTGCTGGAGGCGTTGACCGGGCGCGGGCTGATCAAGCAGGAGAAGGACAAGGTGCTCGGGCTGTTCCCGCGCAAGACGTGGCCCGCGATCGACTCCGCGCACGAGGACTCGGTGCGGGCGGAGCTGACGGCGGCGCTCGTCGGCGGGCAGCAGCCGAGCGAGCGGGCCGGGACGTTGATCGCGCTGCTGCACGCCATCGGCGTGGTGCCGAAGGTCGTGGAGGGCGACAGGAAGGCGCTCAAGGCGCGGGCCAAGGAGATCAGCGAGGGCGACTGGGTCGGCGTCGCCGTGAAGAAGGCCGTGCAGGCGATCCAGGCCGCCGTGACGGCCGCCGTCGTGGTGGCGTCCTCGTCGGGCTCCAGCGGCTCCTGAGACGCCGGACGGGGCCCGCCGGAGCGGGCCCCGTCCCCTGGACGTCAGACCTGGCGCTGGAGGTGCTCCAGCAGGTCCTCGACCAGGAACAGGATCTCGTCGGCGAGCGCGCTGCCCGTGCTGGGCCGCACCTTCACCACCTGCGGGTCGTGGTCGCTCGCCTGGTCGGCGAACTCCGCGTTGATGTGCACGACGTCGTAGTTGAAGCGCTTGATGTTCTTGCTCAGGAACAGGTGGTCGAGCACCTGCGCGTTGCCCTCGAACACGTAGCTGTAGCGCTCGAGCGGCGGCAGCGTGCCGATGAGGTCGACGACGGCTCCCCCGGCGGTCAGCTTCTGCACCGCGGGCGAGAACTGGTAGTCGTTGATGTCACCGGCGAGCACGATGTTCGCGCCCTTGTCGACCGCCTGCACCTGGTCGACGAACGCGCGCAGCGACGCGGCCTGCGCCTGGCGCTGCACCTCCGAGCTGCGGGCGGGCGGCTGGAAGCGGCCGTGCATCGCCTGGTCGCCGCCCTTGGAGTTGAAGTGGTTGGCGACCACGAACACCGTGCGCCCGCGGAAGGTGAACTGGCCCGCGAGCGGCTTGCGGCTGCTGTTCCACGCCGGGTTCGCCGGGTCGACGCGGCCGGGCGAGACGGACAGCGCCGCGCGGCCCCTGTCCTTCACGACGGCGACCGGGGTGGTCGCGTCGCCGCCGGGCTTGTCCACGAACGACACGCGGGCCGGGTTGAACAGGAACGCGACCCGGATGTTGCCGCCCGGCTCACCGCCGTCGGTCTTGTTGCCGGGGTCGATGGACCGCGACTGGTAGCGCGGGCCGCCCGCGGCGGCGATGGCGTCGACGAACTTCGCCAGCGTCACGTCCGCGGCGACCGTGCCGTCGTCGGTGGCGCCGTTGTTGTCCTGGATCTCCTCCAGCACCACGACGTCCGGGCTCTTCAGGTTGGCCACGACCGCGGCGGCGAGCCGGTCGAACTTGGCCTGCGGGTTGGTCGGGGCCAGGTTCTCCACGTTGTACGTGGCGACCGACAGCTCGCTCTGCTTCTGCGAACCGGTCACCTCGGGCTTGATGCCGCCGGAGGTGTAGGTGCCGAGCGAGTTCGTGGCCAGCGTGTAGCCGCCGAAGTTGGTGTACTCCAGCGCACCGACGGTCGCGCCCTTGAGCACGTCGCCGACGTTCGCCTTCGGCAGCTCCGCGCTGCCCGCCTTGACCTTCAGGCGACCGCTGTTGGGCTGGTCGTAGCCGAGGTAGACGGTGCCGCCGCGGGCCGACGGGTTCTGCTGGGGCTTGGTGGTGATGAAGCCCTCGCCGAACTCGTTGACCGGGCCGGTGAAGCGGGCGTCGTCGACCTGGAGGAGCTGACCCTCGCGGGACTCCAGGAAGTCGAGCGCGTACTTCGTCGGCTCCAGCGGCAGGGTCTCGATGGTCGCGCCCGCCGCGTCCGGGGC
>Ga0247771_1000332_pt1 | contig 15932 bp, 19 predicted proteins | sample UWRJL197509C6_FD_179948 | JGI IMG/M metagenome (GOLD analysis project Ga0247771, IMG submission 179948) | Plant litter microbial communities from Arlington Agricultural Research Station in Wisconsin, United States - UWRJ-L197-509C-6 | ecosystem: Environmental > Terrestrial > Plant litter >...
ACCGCCAACGCCGAACGGTTTGGGCGTTTGCGTCCAGCCACCAGCATTCGAACTCGAGGAACTCGATCCACGTCGCCCGCCCGCCCTGCCGCCGAGGGTCCTTGAGCAGTCGGAATGGCTCGCGGAAGCCGTGTTTGGCCAGGCGGCGTCGCGCGGCCCTCACGTACTGTGTGAAGCTCCCGTCCTCGACCTCCCTGGCCCTGTCCGGCCGGTGGGTAGTTTGTTCCTGCTGCCACATCCTCCGGATAGTCTCGTCGAAATCCGGCCTGGTAACTATCACCCCGAGTCCGGCGGACTCAAAACGGCGCCGCCTCTCCTCCCGAAAAGCCGCTAGGCTCTCGTCCGCCGAGCCGGTGCTGCTCCCGCGGTTGTCGTGCTGCCACCTCCGGAACTGCTTCCAGCGCTCCAACGGGCGCGAAAACACACCAAGATCATCCAGGTCAGTAAAGGCTGGGTTCTCCAGCCATGGCCTTAGGAGCTCGGCGAAGTCGGCAGGCCTCCGGTAGATCTCGTCTAGCATTTCCAGTGAGCAAGGCGGCCGGCCGCCGTCATTGACGAGCTCGTGGTAACACCGGATCTGGTGCGCCCTGCCGGTCCCGGTATCCGGCGACAACGTCCGTGGCCCTGCTTCCGGCGATGGCAACGTATGAGGCAATTCCTGTAACGTTTCGCGCTGAGCGAGAATGCCGTCGAGCTTGGCTAGCAAATGGTCGAGAAAGCATGAGAGCGGTGGTTCTTCGGCGAAGGGGTAGGCCCCGATAAGCCTCTGCAAGAGCTCTGTCTGCCGACTCTCGGATGCCTTGGTCCAGTCCTTGATGTTGCTGATGTCGATCGCCGCTTCGGCGGCGTCGCGGTTGGCTCTGATGAATTCGACCAGCGCAGAATTGTCTAGGGCCAACAGCTGCTCGACTGAATGCTCTGGTGCCATCGGCGCGAACCTTTCGTGGTGTCACTTGTCGAGCGAGGTTTTCGGCGGGGTAACGATCGAGTTGTGATAAAAAGCCGACCTCGGTCGCACGCATTGGGCCAAGGCTGCTGCCTGCAATTTTGCGCACCGCCACATCAATGTGGCTCAGTCTGAGACAACAGCCGCGGAACGCGAAACACCCCATGAGCCTCACGTGACCATCCCCCTTTCACCCAAGAAATATGTCATTGCCAGGATCCTCGTGTCCATAAGGCAGAAACTTAGATAGTCACTAGACTGCGTTGAAGCACCCGGGGGACCGCCCTAGCTCGTCCAAAGATGGCCCGGTCGCCCAGATTAGCTACCGGATCTGCCATGAAATCGCCGACGAGATGGGACTTTGCACGACGATCGACCTCAAGAAGTTCCCGGCGACGGACATCTCAATTCCTTCGTAACTCTGGAGCCACAGCTGCGGCTCAACCGACAAGGTGACCAGCATGACGTGCAAAGGTCTGGAGCGGTGGCGGGGAGGTAGGCGGCAACCTAGGGAAGGGGGGGGATTACTTCTCTGGGGGGCTATGGCGTAAGTCTATGTCGATCTGGTCCCAAGCCTCTCTAATCCCTCCTCTGCGTAAGACTCAGGAGTCGCGATGTCCCAGCAGAGGGCGTCCCCTCGTCAGCTGCTCGGCCACATCGACATCCAAGTTCGGGCAAGCCTCAAGACGAACTGGTACACTCCGAGCGTGATGACCGCCGATGATATGGAACGTGCGAGATGCGGGGTTAGGCCACCTTGCAGCGCACGCCACCTCTCCCGTGCCCACACTAAACTGAAGCAACGTACCAGGCACCCGTATCTAGGGCGGCCATCCGCGTCGGTACTTGTCGAAGCCGAGTTCTTATTATCTGTATCTGTGTCAGCCGAGAACGGCGCTGTGGAGAAGGAATGGTATATCTCGTGGGGTTATGTCATAAGCGTTGCGGCCAGCTTAGCAGCCCAACAGCATCGGTGGTACTCAACAAAGTCCCTATCTCGTGTAGCACATGTTCTCCCTCGGTGGCCAGACCGCAGGGACGTCTGAAAGAAAACCCTGGGACGCTCGTAGGCACGAGGTGAAGGGCCATCTCCACCGTGCCCAGGTAGCTAGCTCTCAAGCCACAATATAGCCTAAAGAGGCCCTCCTTTCGGAGGACTTGGCGGATGCAGTCGAGGTTGCCTCGATACTGCCGCGCGCCGCCGCCCTCAGCGGTCAAGTTATCGAGCTGCAGCCTCGTTTTCACCAGCCAGATCAGATTCATGGCGGTTGCGGTGGCGATGCCGGCGAGAACGGCGGCCTGCGCGTGAACGACGGGGTTGTCTTCGCTACGCTGGAGTACCGATGCCCCAAGGCGCTCGTAGCTGCCGCTGATGTAGAGCTTGACAGCGGTTGCGGGTGCGGCGCCTGCGATCTCGAAAGAGCCCGCGCCAGCCCTCGCTGGGCCTGATATATCCCAAAATGCCAAAGTGTTTGCCGCATGTGACGTAACGGGGTGCTGGGCAGCCGTGGGAGCGACGCGGCGGCGTACTCGGCTGCCAACGCGGGCCGTGACGGGGCGTGGTAGAAGTTGGCTTGATGTCGCGTCCGGAGTACATCTAGCGGCGCCGTCAAGACAGCTATCACGATACATCCGTTCCTGGATCAAACTGGTCAGTGGTGCCATGAAAACGGCCTTGCAGGCCGGGAACTCACGCGTCGGCGGCCAAGTGGACCTAAGGCTGTGCGTGGGATGCTGGTGCCGCTCACTTCGCTGTTGACCTGAGAGGCGTAGCTTGGTGGTTATTTGTCGCCGTCGCTGGTATGGATAAGGTAAAGCAGCAGGCAACGGGAGGTTGATGTCGCGAGAAAGCAGTTGAGCTGCAGATTACAGACTTCGCCTTCAACCCCACCGTCTTTAGGATAGGATACCTCAGTCGCTTATAGTTGAAGAAGGAACTCTATAGGTGACCCGAAAGCACTTTAAGAGGTTAACAATACTAGTTTGACGTTTTTGCTAATGGTATCAAGCTTTAGTTTTGCCTTAGCTAGCCTCTAAGGTCGAGAAGGCGGCGAGCATTGCGTTTAAAGTCCAAAGTGGGCGTTTCCCAGCAGTGCATGCAGCAAATCGTGGCATGGGCCACCTGTAGACCGCCCGGGTCTTGATAAAGCCCCGTGTCGCTGGAGGAGACGGCCATTTTAAAAACCACACGAAACCACAATCGGCTATCCTATTCAACATCGACTTCGGGCTCATAGGAGTAACGCCAATGCCTCTCAGCTTCTTGTTCTGGGCCTCCAAGGTAGCTACGTCCAACGAAGAACCGCCCAACAAACGCCGTCAGGGTCCTCGTGTCAGTCGAAGCGAATCAGGTCGCGATGCCTTTCCCAAGCCAGCCCTTCGATTCTGAGTCCAACACGGGCAGCGGTACGCCCTCCAGCGGCACGCTCTCTAGCGGCTCCCGCAGCCCGACTGAGAACCCCGGCAACTTGTGGTTGCCGTACATTGTCTACCGTGTCCTCGACCCGACCGAGCTGCCGGCCGACGCGCAGGAGCTCTTCCGAGACATCCGCGACATCGCGGACGGCGTCGCGGTGGTGCCGCAGAACGTAGACGAGAGCGTCCTTTTGCAGGAGGGAATAGATTTCCGGCCTTTTCAGATACGGCACAATGGCTTCGGGCAGGAGGAAAATATACTCAAGCTCAGGGCGTTGCGCGACCTGGTGCGATCGGCCGAGGAATGCCGCATCGAGAAAGAGTCCGGGGCGGCATGGAACAACAAGGTACACTGGCCGCTCTTGCTGCTAGCACTAGAGGGCCGGAAGAAACTGGTACGGTCCTGGAACATGTGAGTTCGCGCACTGCCGTCTCGACCCCTTTCGTACTGGCCGACCATGCTAAAACGCCTTCGCCGACAGCACCGGTGCCCGTATCATGTCCCAGTTCGTCCCGCAGGACATCTGCGCGAGCTCAGCCTCGTGGGAAGGAGTGCCCAACTACGGGCTGGCATTGGAGTGCGACGAAGACACAAGGGCCGCCATTGCTAACTTGCTTGCCGCACAACCTGACGGCCTTCGATCCCTCAACCCGACGATGTACCAGCCGCTACGCTTCCGCCCCTTCGCTGTCTCCATCGTAGCCAAAGCCCCGACGCCTGCCGAATCGGGCGATGGCCAACTCTCCGGCTGGGCCCAGGCGTGGATGAAGAGGATGGTAGCCATCCGGAACCCTGCCGACTTGTCACCTCCTCTGGCGCTGCCACTTGTCCGCGTCGTCGGCCACGACTGGCTCGTCTCGTGGGCGTGGCTTGAAGTCGCCTCGGGCAGAAACGTCCTGGTATACATGGGGGAGGTTCGGGTCGGCGACACTCGCACCGTCCTCGGCGCCTACAAAGTTCTGACACTGATACAGCGACTAGCTCACTGGGCGACCGTCAATTTCCGGGCTTGGTTCGACGACGTCCTGACCTGCTAGGTTGTGTTGTTCCCAGCCACCCCGTCTCTCGGCCGACATGTACGAGGGCGAGGGCGGTGCCTGGAGCAGCGACGGTATTGATGAGAACGAGCCCCGGTAACTCTCGGGGCGGCTGTACCGACGGGGGTCTTTACAGGACTCGTTCTGCTTCTGGAGACGCACACTCGGAAAATGGGCGTCTGCTTCGAAGAACTTGGGGTTAGGCATCCCAATTCTGATTGGCTGTCCTAGCCACGGCCTGCAGCTCGAGTCTCGCAGCGCCAAACCCCATCCGGCGCGATGCAACCTCGAACGGGAGCAGACGCGAGATACAAGGAGACATTTCCCCGGCGGCGGGACCACGGGACACTTTGCAGCGGGCCTAGGAAGCGCCCGGATCTCCTGCCTTGGCTGAAAGTCGTGTCATTTAGCGATTCGACGGTGCGCGACGGCCGGCGGGATTGGCACAAGGAAGGCGTGGACCTTCTGTAATTTGGCTAGTTCCCAGTGCAGACCCTCTGTAATTTTGGCCGGTTTTCGGTGCAGCCATCCCAGGACAGAATTTTGACAAACCTTGACGTCATTTTCACAACCCAACAAAGCTTCTCCACCGGCTAATGCTCGGCTTTGGATCTTGGGTGTCCCGGATAAAATCGGCTTGCAGGTAAGTTAAGAAAATCCTCCCGCCTCGATGGTTTCTCGACAATACAGACCAAAGCCCTTACCACCCTCCCCCCTCCTCAACATCACGACGTTTCCCGACACTACCATGGCGGACCGGCTTACCGACGGGCAGCAGCAGCCCGCAACGGCGGTCGCGACGTTTGACCAACTCGTTGAATCGCTGGAGGACATTGAATCGCTGACTGGCGGTGACGACTGGGAGTACATCGACGAGGTTCTCTGCACCCGCAAGTTTCTTGTTGATCTGGTCGAATACTGGGAGCTATCCGAGATCAGAAACGCGCTCAGCTTTCGGCTCCCGAAGTTTGACTACGACGGAGAGGTTCTCACGTTCAAGATGACCATGGACACCTTTCACAACGCGATCGCGCGGAAGCTAGAGTTCAACTGCTCCTGCCAGCTCTGGGCCCTACACAGCAATAACGAGGTGTTTTCCGAATTCCTGAAGGAGAACAAGCTCATCCCAGGGGCACTGCCGTGTACAGCGGCTAGCGTGGACGAAAAGCAGCGATGTGGCGACTTTGGGATTTCTCTGGCCGAAAACCATGCTTGTCTCGTGGGCGAAGTCTGTTAGGGTCAGACCGATTCTCGCGACAATCTGAAGCGGAATTATTCGGCATACGTCATGGGCGGCAGACATGGCATCCAGGATATCGCTGTTGCGGTGGTGGTGGACTTCTACAACAGGGGCAGTGCCGAGGACACCAACTCCATCTTTGAGAACCTCGACCGATGCGCCGTCGCCGTGTGGGCCGCGAACCGCGACGGTGGCGAGCCGACGACCTTGATGAACTGGACGCCCCTGAACCAACCCGATGGCTGCATCACCCTCTTCATCTCGGACCTCCTCCCGCGATACGCCGTGCCAGAAGAGCTTACGCGTCCGGGCGCCGGGTAGGACCTTCTCTTCTCAACAGATCGAGAGGTATTCCGGACGTGCCGAGCTGACCGGTGTTTGCAGAGACGCGCCCCGCCGCGCGCAGATCAATATCCCATTCTCGACGATTGTCGACCTTGCTCGCGTAGCTGCCGTCGAAGCAAAGGCCTCCGCTCCCGCGCGGGCCGCGCGAAAGGCCGCCAGAGAAGCCAAGCGCGAAACCCAGCAGAAAGAGAAGGCGAGACGGAAGCTTGAGAGGGACGGCAAGAAGATCAAACAGGAGGCGCAGCGTTGCGGGGAGGTGGAACCGGAGTCGGCGCAACGTCGCAAGGACCTCGAGGCGGAGATGGAAGCGGAGAAGGTGCGGCGTCGCAAAGAGCTCGAGGCGGAGATGGAAGCGGAGACGGTCCGCCGTCTCAAGGAGTTCGACGCGGAGACGATACAACGCCCCAAGGAGGCGGAGCGGGAGAAGGCGCGGCTTGATCGGGACCGACGGGCACTGGAGCGGTCGGCGAAGCGCCGTACCTAGATCCTAGACGTTCTAACGGACCGCGGACGCTCACCGCATGTAGCTAGACCCTTGCTCGCCACTGCGCGATTGTAGCAACACCCCGGGCGTCCCAACATCCCTTGTCCTAGCAGTACGAGCAGGTCTGCTTGATACATGTCACTTAGCTCAATACAACCACACCCCTCCAATAACGACTCTCCGGCCATGCCGTTGCGACGCCTAGATGTCAAGCTGGTCGCGATGGATGAAACTGCGGTCGCTTTCGCCACAGCAACCGCACACGCACCCAAACACGGCCACGTCTTCGACGGCTCGGACCGGAGCAAAACCATTGTAGCTTCGACTGCCCGAACGCCGTGCAAGATGATGACCATGTGTCGCCTAGCCCCGCTTGGGCTTTCTTGCACCTCTACCCACCGCAGCATCGGCTCATCTCTCCATGCGGCGGGTTGAGAGGCCATCACCGGAAGGCGGCGGACAAGGCGAGGAGCTTGGCCTTGGACAGGATCAGCTATGAAAGTGCGGTCCGACATCCTGGGAAGTAGAGCAACTGGAAAGCAATCGCTGTGCCGAGGAGGGCCATATCTAAGTCTGGAAGGGTCCTACGCAAGGCTAGGAGGGAGGATACCGGCGGGCGCGGATTATCAGAAGTCGACGGGCGCTACCGTCGACCCGTGGGGGTATACCGTCGTCTATTAACGGCTCTTCCACGGCATTTTGAACAGCGTTATTGCGTAGAAGAGAGCGGAGAAGACGCGCCTGAAGGCGTGGGGGATCATGTCGTGACACTTCGGTACGGCCAACGCCGGGCACACCATCTCAATGTCTCACACCATCGTGAGCACTCCACATTCTGTACCATGCGCCAATGCGTCAAAATCAGTCTACACCATTTCGTGAATCGTCCAGCATCACGCAAGGAGTACGTGGCACTGAACTGCTCTTGGATTGTCGGTAATGTCTGAGCTATTACGGGTGGCGATGCCGGTTACGGCGCGGCGACCTGAGTTGGTTGGGTGCTCTAAAGTGACAACAAGACTTCGTGTCTTACACCTCACTCTTCCCAATGACATCCATAAACCAATCCAACACCACCTGATTTTGCATCACGGACGCGCCTAGCGAGCAGTGCTCCCCAGCCCCATCCGCCGCCTTGAACAAGTGGTACGTCGCCTTCTCCCCAAGCAAACCCGCCAACGCCTTCCCCTGGCCCGCAAACTGCGCGTCGTGATCCGCATCCGCGATGAAGGCGGGGCACCTGATGCCCTTCGCCACGTCCGCCGTGAGGTTGTACGCCTTCAGCTGCGTCAGCATCGCAAAGGGCGACGGCGTGTTGAACGCCCACATCCCCTGCTCGAAGAACCACCTCGGCTGCGTCGGCAGGCTGGGCAGCGCGCCCAGCAGCACGCGGTCGAACGCCGTCGCGTTGCCCGCCGCCCACAGCGGGCCCAGCACCGGGTGCTCCGCCAGCGGCGCGATGATGGCCGCGCCGAAGTCGTGCATGCCGTCGATGGCGATCACGGCCGCCAGGCGGTGCTCGAAGGCCGCCGCGCGCGGCGCCAGGTAGCCGCCGAACGACAGGCCGAGCAGCCCGACGGCGCCCGGGTCGACCTCGGGCTGCTGCAGCACCCAGTCCAGTAGCGGCGTGACGACGCGCTCCCACTGCGGGACGAAGCCGACGCCCTGGGCGCGCCGCACCGTGGCCTGCCCGGGCCCCTCGTACAGCACGACGTTGATGCCGCGCTCGCGCGCCGCGGCGCCCGCGACGTGCCACATCTCCTCCTGGGAGCCGTCGTAGCCGTTGCCCAGGATGAGCGTGGGGCGGCGGCGGCCGGGCGGGCCGGCGGCGGGGAAGAAGTAGCCCGGGACGGCGAAGCCGTGCGCGGTGGGGATGCTGAAGGTGCGCGCCGGGTGCGGGTACAGCTTGACGGCGCCCTGGAAGGCGTCGAGCGCCGAGGCCCACACGCTGATGATGCGGGGGTCGCTCCAGTTGGCGCGCACGAAGAAGTCGGCACTGCGGTAGTAGGTGGCGGCGCGGAAGAGGGCCTGGCGCGCCGACACGGGGTGCTTCGCGGCGTTGATAGCCCGGGCGGCTTGGGAGGTGCGGGCCGCAAGGTCGGTGAAGGTGGCAGTGAAGCTGTCGAAGGAGCCCGGGACGACGTTGTTGATGGCTAGGAGAGTCTCGCCGATGTCGCTGCCCTCGTAGGGGGCCATCGCCAATACCCGCAGGAGCTCGAAGTGGAATTCCTCGTCCGAGGAAAGCTGAAACATGGTATTGTTGGGATTGGTGGTGCTGTTATCCCATTTCGAGATGAAGAGACGACTGCGGAGGAGTGGGGAACTCTGTGGCAAGGAGTCAGCGTTTCCAACGCTGTCATATTAACGGTTTCGAGGGACCAAATGGCCAAACACATACCAGCCCACGCCCGGCCAGGCAGAGAAGGGCAACACTCTCGGTCCACCGCATCGCGAATCGTTGACTTCGCTGGATTTCTAGTCCACGCGGTTAGTTAGGATGGGGGATGGCCAGAGAAGACTTGAGTAGTCAGTACCTGTGTGTAGTCGGTAATAAGGGGTGCTTGTGGGATAGAGGTGCGAGCAGACTAAGGATGTGCGAGCGAGTGACTGTTAACTCATGCCTCCAAACGAATTGGCCGTGGGGAACGCATGTTTATATAGATACCGTCTCTTCAGGATGCATGGCAGTGGAAAAGCATTCGTCATCGCCGTGCGCAACCTCAGCTCCATCTACTAGATTGGCTGAGTACCGCAGTAATGCGAATGCGAGGCACATGAGGACGTTAGCTCGTCGCGGCATCTCCAAATCATCAACGCGTAAGCGACGAAAAGTCATTTGCTGTGCTGCCACAGGCCGCAGTACCGTGGCTGTAGGTGCCGTGCCGCTCGGGTGATCCGGGGCGATCCGAGACGCTGTTTTCGCGGATTCTCGCCTAATCAGGTATAGCGCCAAGGCTGACCAGGGGAACGACCCGCCACCAACAACCACGCGACTTCGGGGCTCATGGCGGGCCTAATATCCAAAAACGGTTTAAGCATTTGCGTTGCAGGGATGTTTTGTCAGCAGGTTCAAACGGTACGTTTGTTGTTGCTGTCAATTGCTGAAACCAACAATAACACTATCAACGGCGCAACGATGGTTTTGCTCGTAGAATATGGTTGACTGTCCCACGGACCACTCAACCGAACCAGTCATCATCACCCTGAAGGGAGATGTTGTAGTCCACAGTGCCGAAGTACTGGTACATGGCCAACAGCTTTACAACAGAGGTGTAGGCAGGGTCGTCTGCGTCTGGGAATCGTCCCAGGTCCTGACGCTTTTAGTATTAGAAAGCTCGAGATTCATACAAGGCAGTGCGGTGGAACGTACAGCGTGCGCAGCTTTGATCTCGAAGCCCGGAACCGATTCGCTAACTGTATAGCCGTGTGCTCTGATGAGACCCACGTTGTTGGGATGGTAATTGAGGCACTCTCTGCCCGCGAACCTGGAATGCTTCTCCTCAACGAGCTGCATTACAGACAAAAAGTTAGTAGGCACTCGAAGATTCCTCATGTGCATGTACTCACCGCCTCTCCACTTCCAGCTGCCTCCCAAAACGACGATGTCTTGACCGCCAACGAGCTCAACCATCCGGTATGGTGCTGGACTACCTCCATCGAGATCCCCCGCCACGACTTCAGCGTCGCCACGGGATCGCGCACCTCCTCGCCGAACACTACCGCGCCGAAACGTTTCACGAGGGCCACTTGCTCCTCTTCCTCTTTCTTCTTCTCCACTTCTTTCGCCTCAAGCTCCCCCGCATCTGGTTCTTCCTCTCCCAACTTCTGGGTCCCATTGTGCCCCTCGTCCGGTATGGGCAACCCGAAATAGGGTGTCCCGAGGAAGATGAAATTGACGTCCGTGTCCCCAAACGTCTTCACCCCGCCACTACCTGTTCCACAGAGCCGCCACTCCGGCTTCCCCTCCCGGGCCTTCCGCGCGAGGAGCAGGGCCTTCTGAGCGACTATCCCGCCGAGGCCGTGCGCGATGAAGACGACGTTGTTGGTGGTGCCAAGTCGGGCGTCGACGGCATCAGCCAGAGCCTGTGCTTCCTTCGTGATGGTTTCCTCGTCTTGGAAAGATGCGGCAGGGGCGCTGTAATGGAAGGCGTGAATGGGGACCTTGCTGAGGAAGGTGTTCTTGTGGAGGAGGTCGCGCGGCCAGAAGACGCCCGTAGTAGGGTGCGTCCAGGTTGAGGAGATGGTAGGAGCGCCAGGGCTGGGAACAAGGACGACCCTGTCGTAAGGGAAAGACGGTTAGAACAAAAACGAGAAGGAAGTCGGTATCATGGGGATCCGTCTCACTTACATCATGGACCACGCTTCGGTCTGTCCATCTTGGATGGTATGAAGTCCTGGAGCGCTCGACATTGGGTCTGCTGTACGGAAAAACAAACTTGAAATGGCCGTGCTGAGATGTTTGAGAAGTATTGATAACAGTCGCATTCAGAGCAAGTCTCTTAATTTCGATGTTCTTCTCCTCTCGCGGCGTGTGCCCCCGGACTATCGTAGCTTTATCTGATTCCGGAAGGCTGTGAATTGACAGAGGCAACCAGTGAGGCAGCCAGTGAGTTGGAAGGATGAGCTATGTGGCTTGGCGGGCGGCAAAATGGCAAGGCAGTACGTTGGGCGGCGTGGTGCGCCTAAGCCCCAGGCATCAATCGCCCGAGTCTTGGTTAAAAACGCCCGGGCCAGCTTCTCGGCCCGCTGATGCGGTGCGGAGAGCCCTTTTGGAGAGGCCGCGCCGGCCTTATCTAATCGCCCGTTGGGCCGGTTCGCCCGGCCAATCAGGGCGCTGCCCCGCGCCGGCCTTCTGCTTCCTCTTCCTTCTTCGTCTGCAACACCTACGTCTTTCGCACCAACGAACATTGAATCACAGCTAACTCAAGTGGAAACAAAGACCATAGCTCAACCATTTCATTACGCTGCGCCTGCAAGCACGGCAAGCCCCGTACTCATGATGGCAAAAACCCCCAGAGCCGGACCACGGCTGGTTTTGCCTTTGCTCGTCGTCGTCGTCGTCGTCAACGTCGTTTTGGGGGGGTTGGTAAAGCCTGTCGAAGTCGTTCGCCCGCTTGGTGCCGTGGGAGAAGGCGAGACGCCAGCGCTGCCGGTCAACGGATGCGCCTGAAGATAACACTGGCCGTGGGCTATGGCAATGTTAAGCCACTCTCTCTCAGCAGGGTTGGGTCTTGCCCAGGCAGCGGGGCAACTAGTAGACAAGATGGACATAGTTGCGCTATTGGCCTTGACGAACGAGGCCGCGGCCGAAACGTAGGTCGAGTAGCTGGTCAGGATGTCCGGGGCGGCAAAGGTGGTGAAGCCACACCATAACTTGGGGTCGGATACCGTGCAGGACAGCATGTCGGCCCCCGTTGCAGTAGCCCTGCACGGCTTGTCCACCACATCGGCGTACGAGGCAATGGCGTCGATGAGGTTTCCGGTAGGCCAAGGGGCGTCGAAGTACTGCGTGATGTTCTCCGTGATGCACTGCCAGGGGTCTTGTTCTATTGTGCTGAACGGCGGGTCTGGTGTTGTGGGGGTTTGCGCTGCTACATGAACTATCCGTTCGGGTACTTCGAGCATCTGTGTCTTAGGAGGCAAGTCGAGGACAAGCCTAGAGAATGCACTCAAGGCAAACATGAGGACAACGAGTCCACTTGAGAGAGTTTTGGAGTACATAGCTGTAGGCGAGTGAGTGACAAGTGGTGGCGGGAGGAAAATTCGACCCTGCTGCTGATGCGGCAAGATAAGAAATAGGGACGAGGCGAGAGGGATGCAGAGAGGTCTACTTCTAGGGGGGGTTACGGTATAAGTGAAACAACAGGGGTCGGCTAAAATCAAGGGGAGGCCGCCCCCTACCGAAGTAGCGAGTTACCTCCTGAAAGAGGGACGTACAGCGGCTTTAGTTACTAATAGCATGCATCCCTCCCCTCTATATTTTGGTCACATTCGGGGCTCTTTCTTTTGTTGTCTCGCCTCGTACGTCCCCGGCCCCCCACCCCCAACTTCACCTATGCCCCCGTCCTGACCTCAGCCGCAACTCCAGAGCCACCAAAATGCCCGACATCGAGGATATTGACCCGTACTCACGTACCGCTACAATCGGTGCCATCAGTGATTTCTACCAATTCTTGACTAAGGTGTACATGAAGGATTCGCAAGTCATTCGCCCCCCGCCAGAGGGCTGGCCATCCATCGTCAATGTCGACCCTGCAGATCTGGAGTCCTTTGGCAAGTCAGACGAAGTCATGTCACTACTCGCCCACCTGCCTTACATAAAGTCTCCCGGTAACTGGCACAAAGACGCTGAAGTGGCACCCAACTGCGTCTTTGCCGACTGGCAGGGCCTCTTCAAAAATATCCGCGGGATTGGCAAGGCGGAAGACCTGCGTGTCATTACCGAGGGCCCTACATTCGCCGACTTTAACGTCCCTCACGCCTTTGGCCTGGCTTGCGGCGGCCGTGATACCCCCGTCCTAGTGCTCGACACACAGCTCGGCATTGTCCACTGGGAGGACGTCCCCCTAGGGATCGAGACGGAGATAGAGGGTGTTAGTTACGACCCTGACGAGGACACTATGCCCGAGGCCGAGGTTACGTGGCGCTACGACGCAGGCGCGTGGTCGATCCCGGACTTCTTCGAGGTCCTCAAAGAGCAATTCCGCACGCAGCACTGGATTCCCATCAGCCCTCAAATGATATGGAGTGCCTCGTTCACCGAAGGGGAAGGCATGGTCGATCTGCTGAAGGACGTGTATCGCGAGCACGGTTGGCCCCACCTAGACAGGTATCGCAAGGCGGAGTGCTTAGGGGCTGTGCGCAAGGCGCTAGAGGAGAAGCACCCAGACCAGGTCGATCCTCGCCGACAGGGCTAGGTACCTTTAGCTGGTTGTGTTTCCTCGTAACTATTCTACTTGTATACTCTCACAGTTCTCCATTTAGCCATCTTGTCTCTCGGCGGATGCGGCGATGCTTCCAACAAGGAGTTCGCTTGCCTAAGCAGTAATAGTTTCACGCACGAAACATATAGGCTGGTGGGACGCGCGGGTATTTAGAGTTTGCCTCGGCTGGAGCCGCTATTGTATAGCACCATGGACCTCTTTGATATTAGGATGAGCAAATCGGTTGAAGTCCCAGTGATTAGCCGCGGCCAGCGCCTGGTACCGCACTCCATGGTCAACCAACAATAAACAACCAACAACCCCCACATCCCCAAACGCAGCCAGGAGAGAGGTACTGCCCCAAGTGCGCCAATATGCTGGTATAGGGACCTGAGCCATTATATTGTAGCGCGTGACGACTCTATAGGATGACTATCCACAGATTCCTTCTCAGTAATTTTCAAGCTTCACACACTCTGCATCCCCCTCCGATAACCAGCCGCCCCGCGGAGCGCCAGACACGGCTGAGTCGTCTGCTCCGAGAGGATGACGGACTAAAAAACATGAATTGCTTTGATCCCAGAGGAATATACGTTGCAGGACCATTTTCCGCTGGGAATTTCTAGATGGCAGGGCAAGCCCAGTGCCGAGGACCACGAGTCCGCAGCAGACCTCGTAGTAGTTGGTTTCGTGTACCATGCTCTCTATTTTATGCCACTGCTCGGTGAGGATACACCGGCAGGATCAAACGGAACGGGGAAAGCAGAATCCCGCTCAGTGGATTGTATGTTTTGCTGCGCGGGCGGTATGGAGGTTTCAGATCCCCTTCAAAAATTCTCTCACAAATGGCTCGTAGATGACCTGGAACTCCGTATATGGCCTATAATACCTAACGAAGGAGATCATTACCTGCCTAACCGTCGTTGTAGGTGATCAGGCTTAGTTCCGGCAGCGCAGGTAGAGCTACAGCTACGGAGAAAAGCATACAGCACATGGAGCGGAACTCATAAAAGCAGCTCGTCTCCCCACCTTACCTAGGTACCTACTTTCAACGTTGGTCGCGCAGCGCCGGCAAGACATGGTCAACATCGTGGGAGTCATGTAACCAGGTGGCCCGTCCTCGCGACGTCTCGAGCGGGGCCCAACACCCTTGTTGCCCGACCAATTCTGCTGCTCAGCTGTCTCGTTATCTGGTCTATTTCCACATCCTTTGCCGATAGTGCCTGATATTCGAACAGGACAATCCCGATTTCGAGCCACATCGGCATGTGGTACTACGAGAGCTGGGGCCGGAGCGTGTCGTCCCAGGCCACATCGCGGGATAGAAGCGGTGGCCCGTGGGTGGGCGGCACCTTGCGACCAACATGTTGGGAAACGACACAAGAACCGAGGGGGGTGCCCTCAGTGTCTTTATGATGTCATTGGGGCTGGTATTCAATCTAGCAGCTATTGCTGGGTGTGTTACAGTGGATCAGCAGGTCCTTCAGGGGCAACATTCATATCGAAGAGGGAGTATTGACGCAATATAGGTCCTTCATGTCAGTCCGGGTCCCCCAGTTCTCTTTCTGATTACCTTGGTTTGGGTTCATTCTTTTGAGAGCTAATTCAAAACGTCAATCTACTGATGAGTATTCCTTTGGATGAAGTGAATTACTTCAAGGGGAGCCACTTGGGAAGCTCTTTCGGTCCTACCAAACCTGGGCCTTGACTGCCGACAAAACCGTTCACCAAGCCGCGGTCATCCCGCGTCACGGCATCGGCCACCGGCAGCCCAGCAATATAGGTGCGAGGGAGCAAGTCGAGATTCGCGGCCACGGCGCGGTGGTCGCCGTAGAACGGGTGGTTCCGGACGTCGCGCGCAGCCGCCTCTTCCTCCCCGACCAAGCCGTGGCCCAGGGTGGCGATCCACACGCCGTTGACGTTGATGGTGTGCGCGTCAGGGTGGTCACCGCCCTCCTCCTCCGTACTGCGCTGCAGCTGCACGGCGTAGGTCCTCTCTTTGCAGTCGCGAATGGCTTGAGCTGACGGCTGCGTTGCCGGGAAGACCCAGGTGCGCCCGCCGTCCAGCGACACGGGATGCCACGGCGTGAACCGCAGCGGCACCTCGGCCTCGGGGACCTGTAGAGCTACCTTGTCTGAGCCGCTGACCGGGAATCGGCAGCGCAGTATCGTGCGCACCTCGCGCGGGCCGCGAAGCGTTTCCACGAGCATTCCGGGACGTAGTCCAACGATGGGGATGGTCTTCCATACCTTCGTCGTTGTAGTCGTTGTAGTCGTCATCCTCGCATTCCATGACCGCGTGCCCGTGCCCTCGCCCGCCAGATCGATGGTGTTGGACGTGGTATTGGACGTAGTGTTGGATGCTAAGAGGACCTGGCTGGAGCCCACCAGGCCTGTCGCCTTGCCGTAGTTGCTGACCGACATGGTGTTGTTCCTTGGGGTCCGGGTGGGCTGTCGAGGATGCGAAGACAAATTGTGGGATGACTTTGCTTCGAGAGAAGCACGATCAGACGCCGGGTCGGGAATCTATATACTAGGCGG
>Ga0247771_1000333_pt1 | contig 15895 bp, 18 predicted proteins | sample UWRJL197509C6_FD_179948 | JGI IMG/M metagenome (GOLD analysis project Ga0247771, IMG submission 179948) | Plant litter microbial communities from Arlington Agricultural Research Station in Wisconsin, United States - UWRJ-L197-509C-6 | ecosystem: Environmental > Terrestrial > Plant litter >...
GGGACGACGAGTTCGGGGCTCGTGAGCCTATCGATGCGAATTGGGGGTTGGGTGGCGCTCATCATTAGCAAATCGCGAGCCTCGCACCCGCACTCCCGAACCCCACTCCACCACCCCTTGCGTCGCGTCTCACGCGTGGCCAACGTGTTTTGTCAGGCCACCTCCAATATGTGGCGTTCGTGCACTGAGAACGGGGGAAAGGTCCATGTCACCGAGCAGACCGCGATGGGTGATTCATACGTTCTTCACCATCGGAACACGCCAGGAGAGAGCAAGAGGGAGGACTACCTCATCCACGTCATGTGTGCCTCAATGTTCGTCCGACCGAACACGCCCATACATATAAAGGTCGCCAATCCCGCCTGGTCATCCCATTTTTGGGCCTCGTCTCTAGACGCGCATCCCGGCAGAGCTTCCTGCGTCGACAGGAGCGATCAAGGCTACCACTCGCGCTGTGACTCTCCAGCGGCATTCGCCTACAGTAAGTCGCCTACCTTATGTAGACAATGGCTTGTCTCCATGGTCAACGGTCTGACGTTAAGGTGCTCTAGAGGCTCAGCCCCGTCCTCGATAAACGCCAGTCAATTCCTCCGGTTTTGGAGTTCGACACGCCCTAGCGGGAAGTGTTTCGAGACGCGACAAACCCAACCCTCCCCCCTTCCGAAGCTTCCGTACACAGCGGCCATCTCCAGAAGGGCGTTGTTGTACACCCGAACGTCGACCAGCCAAAGGCGACTCGAAATAGCCATGGCTACAAGCATCCAGAAGAGGCGGGAGAACAATACAAAGGCGCAACGCAGGTGCCGGGCGAGAAAGCTACAGGAAATGGAAGATTCGCGGGCCGAGGTTGAGAGCCTGCAGGCCAAGGTTGAGAGCCTACAGGCCGAGGTTGAGAGCCTACAGGCCGAGGTTGAGAGCCTGCGAGCTGAGCTCCGCCAACCGGAGGAGGCCATGACGATGCACGAAGCTGAGTTCCGCCAACGGGAGGAGGCCGTAACGATGCGCGAAGCTGAGCACTGTCAATGGCAGGAGGTGCTGGAGATACGCAAAACTGAGCTCCATCGAGGGCAGGAGGCGCTGGCGATACACGAAGCTGAGCTCCATCGACGGGACGAAGCTGTGACGATACGCGAAGCTGAGCTCCGTCGAGGGCAGGAGGCGCTGGCGATGCGCGAAGCTGAGCTCCGTCAAGGGCAGGAGGCGTTGGCGATGGACAAAGCTGAGCTCCGTCGACGGGAAGAAGTTGCGACGATGCGCGAAGCTGAGCTCCGTCGACGGGACGAAGCTGTGACGATGTGCGAAGATGGCATTCATCAGGCGAGGGCTCAGATGAGGGAAGCCTTGTTCCCCCAAGGTGTCTATGGAGTGCCCAACCGGAAAAGAGTGCGGCAGGAATAGCGGCGAGGGCTCGCAAAAGAAGATCTTCCTGTACCTACCGTGGTAGTTAGGCGATGGAAAGGCTGGGCTCAAGCTGCTGGTACAGCCTACCTATGTCCCTAGTAGCGACCGAGATCCCATTTTCTCGTGGTGAAATGAGCACGTGGGTGTGGTTCTTTTAGGGCACAAACCAGACTTCGCGCTGCTGTCTCCGTCGTACCCGTTGGCCGCACTCCCTCACGAACGGAAGACAATGCTCTTGCATGGAGTTGATGATGCCGATGTGCTTTGTGTCGATTGCCTACAAGTATTCGCCTACGAGCTGCCATTCCAAGGCATGATGAATGTTGGCATTGCTTGGGGAGAGCGAAGAAGTCGTACGCGGGGCGAGGCCGCATCAGGCGACCGCACTAATTAGGCCTGATCCGGATGCCTCGTATGGCCCAATTCGGGTGCTTGTTCCCCGACAACAAGCCACAATCACCACGGCCAATCAAACGATAGAGCTGCAGCCAGATGCGCGGCCCTCAGGCAGCCATGCCGCCCTTCGTCCAGCAGATAACGTGAGGAGCTCTGCAAACCCTCACTGTGATCCGTTCTACGATACGTCCGGGCAGAGAGGCCTGGCTGATCACGGCCCCGCGCCAGGACGCTGTTTCCATGGCTTCAAGCTCGCAACCCGGCAGAGTGCCGTCACCACCTGGAAACCCGCGGTCGCCGCCTGGAAACCCGCGGTCGCCGCCTGGAAACCCGCGGTCGCCTCTTGACGCTCGCCTAGCCAAGATCAATCTGGCGCCCCCCCTTCCTAGCGACTTTGACAACTTTTATACGCCTGGAAACGCGCAATTCTATGCGCAGTACAAATACCTACCTTTGGACCCACATAGTCAGGAGATTCGCCTCATAAGACTTCAGCCACAGCAGCAATTTACGGAACGTCCCAACAATGCTTCTCCCTCCACGTAAGCCCCGCTCGGGTTTCAAGGATATGAGATCGTGTGTTGATACTTTGACAGAAATCAGCATAACAATTCGCCAGTAATGCACTGTGAGATCGAGGTGCTGGATAAAATGCCCCTCAAACAGGTGCAAGGCGAGTATCTTGCTCTGTCCTACTGTGCAGGGAGTCCGGACTCGACGGCCATCTTTTCAATCAGGGAAGGGAAGGAAAGGATACATTTCAACGCGTTCGCCAACCTCGGGCACGCTGTCCACCGGGTGTATCAGTATTGGTCAACGGAACACCCGAATCGCGATCTGTTGCTGTGGGCCGACCAGATCTGCATCAACCAGGCAGACCACGCCGAGAGGGCATCTCAGGTGGCAATGATGCACGAAATTTACCGGAACAGCCGCATGACGCTGGTTTGCCTTTCGACGCCTTCCTCGGAACCACATGGCTTGACTGGATGGTTGAAGGGATCGTTCTTCGACTCGCCTCTCACTTCCGGTATCGACATGGACATCCAGTTGGCGGGACTTCTGTGCCGGCAGCACTTCTCTGCCTGGGAAACCCATCATGAGGGCGACGTACAAGAGTACTGGGCCAAGAACCACGAATGGATCTCCTCCATGCAGGCCCTGTTCGCGTGCCCTTGGTGGGCACGGTCATGGGTCTATCAAGAATTCGTCATGGCCTCGCAAGTCCGCTTCGTCTGGGCCGAGGAGACCAAGTCCCTAGAAGAGCTTGCCCCACAGATTCGATTTGTATGCCGGGAAATACCGTTGGCGGTGCAAGCCTGGTCAGACGCCGCTGCGGCCGGGAGGCTGTCATCGTTGCTGAAGGATATCAAACAAAGGGTTGTGCAGTACGAGGTGAGAGAAGTTCTACAGATCGCCCTATGAAAAGGGGAGGCTAAGTTATGGCGGGGCGACAGTTGGACAGGAATATCGGTCCTAGTAGGGTGGGAAGATTCATCGACAAGATCGCCCCACCGCCATTACGCCGAGCACGAGAAAGCAGGAGGCGTTTCGCGAGACCCTGGTTGGGTTCGGGCGCTAGGCCGCCGCTTTCTGAAGGCCTTGAGGAGTTGGCCGAGGAAGACGTTGCCTGGCGACTATCTTACATCCAGCAAACTCTACGCGACCTCCACGGGCCCATGCGGACCGTCGAGTCGGTGCTCGATGGAAGAAGCGCAGACGGTACGCCGTGGCAACCGCGGGATCTGAAGGACCTCCTCGCCCACTCGCGGAACTGCCAGTCGTCGGACCCGCGCGACCGGCTCTACGCCTTTATCGGACTAAGCAAACCCGAGTACCGCATCGTCGTCGATTACACCTGGCAGAACACCGTCGTTAGCACCTTCATCGAGGCGGCGCAGCGCATCATCGCCGTGGACGGCGACTTGAGCATCCTCTCGCATGCGGCCATAGGGCGGCGGATCCTCGGTTTCTTCTTGCCGAAATGGGTCCCGGACTGGCTGAGTCCCGTCGACGTCGACCTGCGGGCCGAGTGCCGGAAGCTCCTCGGCAATAAGGCTTTAGAGGCGGTGAATGCATCCAAGGGGCTGAGAGCTGAGCCGGCGTATTGGTTTCGCAAAGACTCCAACGACGTGGCGCTCAAGGTGGAAGGGGTCACCCTGGGTATTCTCGACCAAGCCGCTGACGAGTCCTACGACGAGCTCCACAAACCAAAGGACTATCAGGTGTTCAAGCTGCTGGAAGGATCGCTCTGGGAGTTTGCCGTCGTCTCTAGGGCGGCCCGGGAGGGAGATGAGGTGTGGATGTTGTGCGGCGCAAAGTGGCCCGTTGTGTTACGGCGGCCCTCCCCTCATTTGGAAGTCACCTACGACTTCATCGGGGAGGCCATGATTCTAACCCCCGGGCCTGCAGACCCTGAGGCTCCAGGCCCGGCGACATTGATTGTTGCTGATGTGATGTCCGGAAGCGAGGCATCGAGGGTAGTGAATTTCACCTCAACTCTAGAGGAGATCTATCTCGGTTGATAGGTACCTATCTTAGCAAGGTAACAGGGTATGTACCTCAGGTAGCTATCAATGTAAATAGGTAACATTACCCACCACCCTAAAGGGCGCAGGTGACTGGTGGAAACTCCATGGACTTGGTAGAGGGCTTGCAACATGGAATTCACTCCGACACAGCTCGGTTGTATACGTCCCGGAGCAGCTTTGAGGTGTCACAAAAGCACGTGGACAACCGATCGTGGATGGCTGGCGGGGACATATTCCTACGTTCCTCTAACTGCCCCAACGCCGTCGTCGCCGCCGTCGTCGGCGACCCCGCTACGCAACGGGCTTCACGCAAGGCGAGTTGGTGCTTCTGCTCCTCACGCGCCGCGTATTGGCTCGTTCTCGGCTATGCCAGAGTGTCTGCTGTCCACCTCCAGAAAGAAGACGAGGCAGGAGGGAGAACCACTACGCATCTGCGACCTTTGCCAATACCATTGCCGAGATAATTCTAGAGGTGGGCATGTACATTGTCGGCTTGGTGGTGCGTGATGACATCGAGAGAGGCTCGTACCGTCGGGAAGGATGGTGGTGAGACATTAGTAGCACGTAGGATCCGCACATATGCTCAGAGTTAGCTACCGGGAATGTATGAGAGCTAGTACTAGTACCACTTTGAGGTACTTTACTATGCAGCCTGACCTTCCTGGTTGCCTGTTGTCTTTATCTCTTCGTCAGCCTGTTGGTGGTGTTGGAGATAGTTTCAGTTGCTGCTGGAGGGTACGCCAGGGACATTCAGGTGCCAGTCGGAAGTCACCGGATCATCGATGGCCCGCTGCGGGGGGATGGTGGTCTAGTTGCTTGATTGGGCTGCGTTCTGGAGGTTTTGGGTTGGGTATGTTAATTAAGTCGGCTCAAGAAATGTAAGTGCTTAGGGGCGGGTGTGCCCTTAAACCACTTGCCCGTGAGATCCGAAACTTGGTGTTTGCGGGTTAAGGTTTAGACTACTGCATGCCGAACGAGGAGGCCGAACATGTTGCTTTTTTTTTTAGCCGTGCTTGTCCAATGTGCACATGATACATGGAGCCCACACAAACCCTTAGTGAAGACGCGTAAATATGTTCTCAACCTTCTATTCCCTGAGTGGCCCGCTTACAAGCAATTCGTGCCACACTGCCTATAGGCTGTTCTGAGCCAGATTAATGAATGCGACTTTATTCCCACTGCCCGATTCGGTAGATCCGTCGATTGGACGCCGCTTGGTATTGTGCTCGGAAGTCCGGCAGTTCTGCCGGCCGTAAATGGTCATGCGCCGTCTTATAGGGTGGGAGTCCTATTAATCCATGAACGCCCCTTTAGAGTTTCTCGTCTGTTGTGTAGAGCGATCCGATCTTGCTTCCTCGATACCTACAATCTGGTCAAGATGCAGGTCGTCAACATCGTGCTGCTCCTGGCCGGCGTGGCCCAGGCCCACTGTACGTCTCAAACCACTTCTATACGCTTAGGTACCTGGTATCACTGACCACCCGCAGACCACTTCCCGTACCTGATCACGGGGGGCTCGAAGGACACGGTTCAGTGGAAGCGCGTGCGGCAGGTCAAGAACCCGGACAGCAACGACTTCGTGGCCGGTGGGCCGACGAGCCCGGACATCCGGTGTTACCAGAACGGCAGGAAGGCGGAGACCGGCACCGTCACGGCCGGCGGCACGCTCGGCATCGGCGCCAGCCAGGGCGTCTTCCACCCAGGCCCCATCCAGTTCTACATGGCCAAGGCACCCGAAGGCACCAATATCGCGAACTGGGACGGCGCCGGCAACGTCTGGTTCAAGACGTACTCCGAGAAGCCGCCCGCCTCCAAGCTCGGCGAGACCGCGTCGTGGTCGTCTGGCAGTATGTACTCACCGTCTTCATGCCCCTATCCATCTGCAATACTTGATACATGGCAGTATGGATCTCTCTGACATGCCCATCTGTGCAGACAAGGTAGACTTTACCTTTACGGTGCCCAAGAACACGCCGTCGGGCGACTACCTGGTGCGCATCGAGCACATCGCGCTGCACAACACCGGCAAGCCGCAGATCTATGTCGCCTGCGGCCAGGTCACCGTCACCGGCGGCGGCAACGGCACGCCCGGCCCACTTGTTGCGTTCCCCGGCGTCTACGCCGCCAACGACCCCGGCGTCGTCTTCAACCTGTACGGCGGCGGCCAGTACAAGGCTCCCGGCCCGCCTGTGTGGACTGGGTGAAGGATCGTTCGTGGACGTCGGTGGATGGAAGGAATGTTTATGGTACTAGACGAGTCCATGAATCCCATAAATCTACTGTCGCCTTTGTGGTGCCCCAGGCAACTGAAGCTGCCGGTGGACATGCGCTTTTCTCCCCGGAATCGCGAATACCCGCCCCAGATTCGCGAATACCCGCCCCAGATTCGCAAATACCCGCCCCGGATTCGCAAATACCCGCACCCTAATCGAGCCGTTCCCGCCCGGGCCGCCGGGCCCTACCCGTTGCGCGTGTACCCCGGAGCGGGGAAGGGCCCCGAGTCGCGGGGGTCGGGCGGGTTCACCAGGATCTGTGAGATGCTGGACGTCGTCGAGGTCAGGACGGTGTCGTTGTTGCCGGCGCTGCCGGCGCTGACGACGATCAGGTGGTCCGGGTCGTCGGAGGCGATAAGCAGGGGGCGGGCGTAGGACCGGGGCGCGCCGCTGTCGTGCATCTCCCACTTGTCGGGCGCCCCGTTCCAGGTGTTGGTGAAGACGCTGTTCCAGTGGTTGTCGCTGACGACGATGGTGCCGTTGGGCCCGCCCGCGCTCGTCCAGACCACGTACGGCGACGAGTTGGGCTGCACCCCGTCGACCACGATGGGGTAGCTGTAGCCGTACCGGAACTCGAAGGGGCTGTCGGCCAGCCGGTAGTGCACCGGGTTCGGCTGCCGGCCCCAGGCCCGCGAGTCGCGCGCGGTCCCACCGGGGAACTCGTGCACCAGCATCCACCGCCGGATCGGCGGGATGTAGGCGATGACCGTCATGCCGGGCGCGTCCCGCGGGTGGGGGTAGACGACATCCTCGACGACGGGGCCCCAGCTGGTCAGGTTCTGCGACTCCTGGTGTGCCAGCTTCTGCCTGTGCTCAGGATCCCGCATGTCGCTGTAGAAAACGCCGACCGTGTTGTTGAAGGACCTGGGCGAGGGTCAGGGCGAGCGGAGGATCCGAGAGAGAAGCTCGGCTGCCAGTCTGGTAGGGACGGGGTCGTACTCACAAAATGTACGGCTCGAAGAGGGGGCGGCGGCTCTGCGCGACATTGCTCACAAAACTCCAGGTGGTGCCCTTGTCCTCGCTGGCGTAGAGGTCAATCATGGTACCGGTGCGGTTGTTGGCGCTGATGCCGGTGGCTAGCACGGTTCCCTTCTTGAAGGCGCCCAGGTCCCAAGGTAGCTCGGCCAGTGCGGGCTGTGCCGACAGACCGGACCCGTTGACCTGACCCGTCAGGTTGCTCCGCCAGGTCCAGGTGTTGCCGCCGTCGCACGAGGCGAAGACGGGAAAGTAGGGTTTGGTGGCGATTCGCCCCGTACGCGCCGCCGTTGCCAAGATGGTGCCGTCTTGCAGCTCGACCACGCGCGGGTACATGACACCAGTGCCGTTGCTGGGGCGGAAGAACAACCGCGTGCTGTGCACGACGCTTTGGTAACGGACGTCCGATCCGGCCTGGCAGCTGCCAGCGGCGGCGCTGGGCACCGTGGTCGACTGCTTCTTCCAGTTCCAGTGCAACGACGGCCAGTGCTGGCCGGCGGCGGCGACCGAGGCCAGCCCGGCCAGAAGCGCGGCAGTGACTGAAGGCTTTGCGAAGATCATCCTGAAACTCGCTGGACCTACTCCCACATCAGCGTCAGCGCTGGACTACGGCAGATCATCAGCGACAGCGTGTCCTCCTAGGTCACAGTCCGGACTGCCTGGACCGGATGTGCTCCTGAGAGCAGGACGGCCATCCCCCGGCCTTCCATGGTGGCCCAGCAGAAGCAGGGGTCCAATTCCTTGTTACCTACGTCCCGGTGCCACCTTGTCACACTTGGGATGGTCTCAGCACTACCTACGAAGGCCAAATTCTGCGGTGCCAAGGGCTGGGGTGGCTACGTACCTGCGTTAGGAGCGGTTGTCGCCAAGACTGGTGCGGTCTAGCCTGTAGCGGAGCAAAGGGGATGAACTGGAGACTGCCAGAACTGGGGAAACAACTAGTAGTAGTAGAATTTCACGACACCGTGCGTCAAATCTCCATATGCCGCGATGCAGCGTGGTCTTTAGCCGGATTTTCCAGATGCGAAATAGGCCTGTGGATTCCTCAGAAGGCTCGGTAGGATGAGTGGGGTGTTTTTGGCTTGCTGCAATAGAAGCCTTAACGAAGGCGCAGCCGTGTTACCCGAGTCCAAAAGCCGCGCGAACTGTCGCCTAGGGACTCGCCACAGGCTCAGTCGTCATGAACCTACCTTAGGCAGCCGCTTCCGGGTTCTGCTCATCAGCTTTAACCGACGATTTATGCGATCAAGCGTCCTTGCCCGCGACAATTACACGCCAACTTGATGGTGGCAGGCTTCCACGGCGGACAGCTTCACAAGAAACCCAAAATCCGGGCAAGGAAGGCTGCCTTCGGTGGCTCAACTGAAGGAGAACCCGCAAACCAGCAGTTTGTTCCCGGGGCTGTATGAAGGTGAAGTCATGGCGAAACGAGTAGCCAACTCGAAGACAGCTACTTAGCGTTGCTAACTACTTCGTACCTAGGTTGGCTTCGCTCGAGGTTTCAAGTGTGCTACCTCAACACTCAACGACAGAGTCCCCCGAACTGATGCCAAAATTCAGAACACGTAATAAGAATTTCGTAGCTACTTTGGTAGCCAGCGTTCAACGTACAGACCAGTAGCCTTGTTCTATCGCTAGGTTCGCTTGGACGCCTGCTTAGGGTTTACGGTAGCTTAATTCGTTATGTAGGGACTCCTTAGGCGCGCCGGGCTGTGCTCAGCCACATACCTAGTACGTACCTAGGTAACCGTAATGGTGCCTTGAACTTCAGTCGCACGCTGGTGTCTGACACGTCCTCCGTTGCCCGCCAACGTTGTTGATATTTTGCAAAGCAGAAAATGAAAGGCATATTCGGTGCCGACTCAAACAACATCTTCTTCCCCAAGCTCGCCCGCTTCAGGGCGACGACGACCCCCCAGCGCGGCCTCCCATTTCCGATATCTGCTGCTCCAGCTGCTCCTGCTCCGACCGGATCTGCTGCAGCCGCACAATGAGCTGCTGTTCCCGCTCCAGCTCCGCGTGTCTCGCCTGCAAGGCTTGGAGAGCCGCCGCATCTGGCCCCGGCTGAACAACTTCGGGATAGGCGGAATAGTCGGGCTGCGGCTGCGGCTGAACAACTTCCGCGAGTGTAGAAGTTGCCACCTCGGCGGACCCTCCGTCGAATGGCGAGTGCAGCGTTGACCCAGACGCGATGGAAGCACCCGCGTGATCCGAGGAGCCGACGACGGCCGCGACTGGGGCGGCTTTCGTCGACGAGTAGCTCGCGGCGAGCTCGAGTGGCCCGACGTCTTGTCGTGGGGAGGAGTCGATCTCGTGGTAGGCTGGATTGGCCTCCGAAAGGGGCCGGTCCGTCGATGGCGCCGCTGCCAGCTCTTTGACGCCTCCTGTGGCGCTGAGTTCTGGTACTGGCTTTTTGTCATCCGCTAGCTCGGCGGGTCCGCCAGTTTCCTCGCTGTAGCGCCCCCGTAGCCTCTTCGATCGATAGCGTCGGAGGAGCAGGAATGCCACCGCACAGAGGGCCAAGACGCCAACCGCAACGCCGACACCGATTCCGGCTTTGGAGCCGTCGGAAAGGCCCCCGCCCTGCCCTTGGCTGCCGCTGCTCGGTGTTGCGCCGCCGCTGCTCGGTGTTGTGCTGCCAAGGGGAGGCGTCTCGAGGATAGACAGATCCGACGATTGCCATCGAATGCCTATGAGAGGCAGAATAGAGGTGTAAGTTTCTAAAGTTCCACTGCGAGTGCGTAGATGAAGCGATTCGGCGTATAGGGTGTATTCATCAGTAGCACAAGTATAGCCACTGCCGAGTTGATACGATCCTCATGTCAGAGCTAGTCCGGTCTAGCCTAATCAGGTCACATAACTGTTCCCTTCACTCACCTTGTAGCACACATGTACGCAGTCTCTCCGGCCAGCAAATCGGGACCTTGGCGGGATCGGGAACAGCCAGGAGTAAAACCGCTCGGGCAAATGGCGGGGGAGTAATAACCTATTTCAACGCTGACGTTCCAGTATACTGACCAGTTTGGCGGGCGACACGAAGTCGGTACAAAGGCGAATAACGATGGCTCGGAAAACCATCGGTCCTTGCCGCATGGCGGGGTCCAGATAGTCGTGAGCGCGGCCGCGGGCGGCGTCCTGAAAGACGTCATCGGAAAGATCGCGTCGTTGATCGAACGTGTAGCGATTCCATGAAATCGAACCGGAAAGCGACGTCGGGCGTCCGGCGAGTACCGGTAATGTCCTACGACGTTAGAGGAAAACCCCTCACCCTGACGTGTTTGTTTATTTGGGCAGAGCCGCATTGGTATCGCAAGAGCTGAACATGCCGATCACCAGCCTCGTGCGCTTCGCCGACCAAACATATCTCAAGCCACGTCTTGGCGTGCGCCGAACACTAACGTCAAACATCGGAAGGGCGGAGCCGATGATTTAGCAAAATCCCCCTTGACCTCGTCTGGAACAAGGGTTCTCCATTGATGCTCTCTTCAAGCTGGTTACCCTAGAACGGCACCACCCCGGCGATGCTCGTATGTTTCCGATGCTGAGACGACACCGTCTTGATCAGGGCAAACGGCAGGGTTGACCGCTGACTCCGTCCAGTGTGGATGCATGTTGGCACAGGGAAAGTCTCCGCAGACCCAGAGAACGATCGTAGATCTCGCGGAACCACCGTTCTCGCCTCGCCATATTGTTGGAACGGTCCTCGGCGTTGTAAGTCTACCCTGTCTCGCCGGCCGTAGCCAATGCATTCCTGTCCATATCGCATACATACCACGGATGCCAGTAGCCGTTCCCAAACCTGTATACGCCGTACCCGCGACCGAACCGCGTGTGGCGGCCCCACGATCCTACAATCCTCCCCTCCGCCCCTCCTATCCCAGGAAGTGCAGCTCGGCTTCCGCCCCGGGCCCGTACACGGCCTTGTACCTTGTGAACAAGCGCTGCAGCTCGTCGCAGTACTGTTGGTGTATGTCCCGGATTCGCTCCGGGGACGCCGGGTCCTCGTCTATCCGCTCTATCCGGATCGGTTGGCCCACCACGATGTGCAGCGGCCGCCGCCTCGGCATCAACCCGTAATCGTAGTTAAGGATCCCGCGGCCTTTGATGATGGGCAGCGTGAACCTAACAAGCTTGATGAGGAGCCTCTGGAACTTGCCCAGCAGCTTCCAGCGCTGCCCGTCGACTTGGTCGTAGATCTCCATTTCCCCGAAACACAGGACCGGCACCAGGTCGGCGCCGGCGCGGATGGCCTGCTTAATGAAGCCGCGTCGGTTACGCAAGACCAGGTTCATAACATGCCCTCGTTGCCGCTCGAGTGACTCGCGCGAGCCGCCGATAACAACTACAATGCCGGGTCAGCCGTCATCTCCGCCGCGTAGCGTTTAGGGAGGCGCCAGAGTAACAACAGCAGGTGCTGAAAGATAGAGAAAGCTTCCGAGGTCACGTACTGGTCACTGCGCGGCCCCGACCACGGCCGTCGGAGCCGCCCTTGGTCAGGTGGTTATAGATGGACTCCTTGGAGACGGAGCCGATGCCGAGCATGAGAAGCCACTCTCTGTGGATGGGTATGTGAAACTGAATGTCGAGCGTAAGCAGGCTGTTGACAATCCCGGGATATTTCTCTTTGAAGCCGAGAGCATCGGTGCCAAAGGCGGTGAAGGCACCATGAGAGATGATGCCGTGCGGGTGGTAACCAAAAATATATCTTGGACAACCGGAGTCAGCTGAGGCATGTCGGACCGGCCCTGGCGACACTCACTTTCTATCCGCCGGGAGATCGGCTGTCTTGTGGAGTTCGGCCGGGAAGTAATCCGCAAAGAGCCTCCAGACGAACCAGGACCGGAAGCGTTCCGAGCGCCACGACAGCTTCCCGTCGGACGGCGCGTTGTTGTGCCAGAGCAAGTAGCAGACGTAGGGGAACAGGAAGATCCACAGCAGCGGGTTGGCGCAGCTGAAGAAGAATATTGCCGTCGAGTAGAAAATCGAGTACGTGTGGAACCACACGGCGAAGGTCTGCATCCTGCGCGGCAGCGGAATGTCCCATGGCGCCCAGCGAACTCCCAGCCGCGTGACGGCCGACTCGGAGAATCGACGGCCGTGGATGCCGCTTCTCGGCGGCGACCGCTCGGTGGCGACGGCGTTCGCCCGGTGTTCCCATCCGCCGTTCCGTCCGCCGCCGTCGCTGCCGATGGGGGAGCCTACGCCGGTCGAAGGGTCGTCCTCGCTCGGGACCGGCTGCGCGAGGACCTCGGCGTACGATGGGAGCTTGATGTCGGGAGTAGCTGTGTCCGCGTCAACAGTCTGGAGCACAAGCGCCGCCCTCCGGCGAAATCTCTCCTTCCGTCTCCGGGCCGTCGACCATGGAGGCGGAGCGCGGCGCCCGCCGCGAGAGCGCGGCTTCGCGGCCGGCGCCATCGCCGCGGCGGGGACGACGTTCTCCTTGTCCACGTCGAGCCGGAGCCGTCGGAACTGCTGCTCGAGCAACGCCACGAGGACATCATGGTTCAGCTCACCTGGCTGTGCGGGGTGTCCACCCGCCGTCTCCGCGGGTTGCGCCATGGCAAGGGTGCGTTGGTGGGGAGATTATTGATTGCTGGATCAATGTTACTAGATGGGGTGGCTGGGAAATGCCGACGGGGTCATGAAGACGATAGCATGATCGAGACGGAATATGAGCCTCGGAAGATAGAGAGGAGATGGAAGCGCTGCGATGGGAGGTAGGGACGTCGTGCCTCGGCGGCAGGTCTGATGGATGATGGGGAAGTCGTCGTTGTCTGCGGGTGCTTCCATCATCCCGCTGTAACCCGGCAGCTGCCGCCTATGACGTTGGCGTGTGGCTGGGACTCGTGGCTTGGTGCTCGAGGCAGCCGCTGCTTTCGGCCGGCTCAGTCTTGCACCGTGCGCTTCTGGAACATCAAGATCAGGCGCTTCCACCACAGGTTGGCGAAGGTGCAATAGAGCGGACGACAGTCCTTTGAAAGACGAAGCACATCCCCGATGATTCAGGAAATCGTCCACCGAGCCTGCTTTTGAGTCACCACGAGGCAACCCCGTCTGAAGCTATATAATCGTACACATGCCGCCGGAGAGAAGCGTCGGCGCTGAATCCGCCCAACCTGACACCGCATTACTTTGCCGGTTCTGCCTCCCCGGGTGACCTGAAATTGACTCGCGCAAAAGGAAATCAAGGGTCCAGCGGGCCGCCCCAGACAGTTCCTGTCCCCCAAACCGTTTGATCCGGAAAAGGGGCCCTGGTGACGCGGGAAACAGGGCCGGACTGATATCATCGCGCGAAGGAACCCCTGAAACGCCACCTCCTTAGAACACCAATTTTGAGACCTCTCCTCCATTACCACCAGATGTCCTGCAAACGAGTGACGTGGGAGCGACGGCCATACCCCCAGACCAATTTCTCCGCCCTGCGTCTGTTCGAGGGCACGACGCCCGCCCAAGGTATCACGGAATCTCGGGCGAGCTCGCGATCCACTCGCCGCAGTCGCTTTGCATCATCCGTTGATGCTTCGTCCGTCCGTCCGCCAGTATGTTCCGGATAGGAGGTCCCTAGTAAGTATCAGAATCCGGTTCCGGCGATGCGGAGCAGGCAGAGGGCAAATACTGTCCGGCCTTTGCGCGAAGCAAAGGGTCGAGATGCCGCTAGCTCTTCGATATCGGCTGGTCAAGGGGGTCTTGCCGCCGTGCCGGGGAAGGTCGGTCGTCGCGGAGGTCTTCTAGCTCCGCGTTGAGGTACGTGAGCTGTTCCTCGTGGCGGTTGTTGATGGCCTCCAGAGCGGCGATCTTATCGTCCTGCAGACGAAGTTTTTCGTCCTGCTGCTGGAGCCGCGCCTCGAGGGACTGAATGTACGTCCAGACGCCCTCGCCGGACGAGAAGAGGTTTGCCGAGCTGTCACCGCTTCCGCCGCTGTGGCCCTGGCTCGGGCCGCTGGAGGCGCGCGAGTGGACGCCGACGGCGTTGGACTGGTGAGGGGGGACCGACGCCAGCGCGGCGACGGCGGTCGGGGCACCTAGATGAACACGCGGGTCAGAAACGGGACGCATCGACGGTGTTGCACGACAAAGATCTTGAGGCGTACTGTGGGGGCCGGCCAACTGTGACCGACGGCGACCGGCGGGTTGGCGTCGCGACCGCGCCCCCGCGTCTGGGGAGCGCGGCCGGTAAACGTGGGTTACGTCCTGCCCCGGCTGGCTCGACCGCAAACCCGCCGGACTCAGAGGCTTGGGGCTTTCGGTCACGCCATGCGAGAACACGGACGCGGCCCCCGCGCTCGCCGGCAGGGATGACATGCTGGTGCTGGGGGTATGCGCGCTCAAGACGCCGGAAGAGGGCAGGCTGGGGGAGATGCTCGAGCCGGCGGCGGGGACACGCTCGAGATTGGGTGGGTACAAACCTCCAGCTGGTGCGGCGCGGGATCCCGCAGGCGGATACGACCGCGACTGCGGCGCGTAGCCCTCGGCGGCGCCGGGGCCCCCGGCGCCGTGTTGCGCCTTGATGGCGGGAAGGCTGAGCCGTCGCCGGTCCTCCTCCGTCAGGTCGGCGTCGGTCGCGTCGTAGATGACGCCGGCCATGGCCGAATCGTCGGCGTCCGTCGGGCTTCCCCCGTCGTAGTCGTCGTCCCCGGCGAAGCTTCCCATGCTGGACCGGCGCCCCGCGCAGCCGCCGGGACCCTTGCTGTGCCTTGCCAGGGCGTCGCCGCGGGCGAACTTGCGATCGCACTTGGGGCAGATGTGAGGTTTCTCGCCCGTGTGCAGCTTGCTGTGCCGCTTGAGATCGTGCAGCCGGCGGAAGCGCATCTGGCAGTCCTGGCAGAGGAAGGGCTTCTCCTGGCTGTGGGTCAAGAGGTGGCTCTTGAGGTTGTGGTGCCGCGTGAACTCGGTCTCGCAGTAGGGGCACTTGTGCTTCTTGGCCGAGGGCGACCGAGGCGCCAGGTCCGGATTCTGCGACGACTGGCCGGGCAGGCTCATGCCCCGCTGCGGAGGGGCGCCCATCGCGGCCCCGGCCTGCACGAGGCCGGGGTACGACATGGAGACGCCCTTGTCCTCCATCTGGGCTTCGGGCTGGGGATACGCCGGCCGGTCGCCGCGAGAATCGATGTCCATGGGGGCCGGGCTGTGGACCACGTGGTGGCCGCTGCCCAGGCTCTGCCCGCTCGTGGCGCTCTGCGGGCTGGCGCCGGCCTGGTTCTCGGCGGAAGCGACGGCGACGGGGTCGGCGATCTTGGCGGCGACGGCATCGGCGGCGGCCTGCGCCGTGGACGACGCGGCGTTGGCGCGGCTCATGGCGTCGGCTCCGCGGAGGGCGGC
>Ga0247771_1000334_pt1 | contig 15890 bp, 15 predicted proteins | sample UWRJL197509C6_FD_179948 | JGI IMG/M metagenome (GOLD analysis project Ga0247771, IMG submission 179948) | Plant litter microbial communities from Arlington Agricultural Research Station in Wisconsin, United States - UWRJ-L197-509C-6 | ecosystem: Environmental > Terrestrial > Plant litter >...
CTCTCCCAGGCTACGAACATGAGGTCCTTGCCCAGCTTCAGCGACTGCTGCACGCTCTGGCTGATGCGGGTGCGCATGTCCTTGGTAGCCTTCATGCGGTCCACCACCAGCTCGATGTCGTGGATCTTGTAGCGGTCCACCTGCATCTTGGGTACGAGGTCTTTTATTTCGCCGTCGATGCGCACTTTAAGAAAACCTTTTTTGCGCACCTCTTCGAAGAGCTCGCGGTAGTGGCCCTTGCGGCCGCGCACGAGGGGGGCGAGCAGGGAGATCTTGCAGCCGTCGAAACGCTTGTATACGTTGGCCACGATCTCGTCCTCGCTCCAGCGCACCATTTTCTTGCCGGTGTTGTAGGAGTAGGCTTCGCTGGCACGGGCATAGAGGAGGCGAAGGAAATCGTATACTTCCGTTACCGTGCCCACGGTGGAGCGCGGGTTCTTGTTGGTCGTTTTCTGCTCGATGGAAATGACGGGGGAAAGACCCGTGATCTTTTCAACATCAGGCCGCTCCATCTCGCCCATGAACTGGCGGGCGTAGGCGCCGAATGTTTCCATGTAGCGGCGCTGTCCTTCGGCATAAATGGTGTCGAAGGCAAGGGATGATTTACCGCTGCCGCTGATGCCGGTGATGACCACCAGCTGGTTCTTGGGGATCGAGATGTCGATGTTCTTCAGGTTGTGCTCGCGGGCACCATACACTTCGATAAATTCCTGCTGGTCCTGACCATTCGACGGTTGCGCTTGTTTTTTCATATCGTCTGCTCCGGGGAGGCCGCGAAGATACATCAGACACGCATTTTGCTAAAAAATTTAACATTGCCGTTTAGGTCCATACCCAACGCCGGAGGCCGCTGATTTTTGGCACAGTATTCCGTAAGTAGGGTCGAAACACATTTCGCACTTAAATAGCTAACGTATGAAAAACACCATTGTTATCGCCCTTTCAGCCTTAGTTCTGGGCACCGTAGCCCAGGCCCAGTCCACCGTAGATTCCATTGCCGCCAAGTACCAGCTGCAGGCCATGCCGCAGCCGTTGACCGTTGAAAAAACATTTCCCGTGATCGGTACCTACCAGCTGAACGCCGGTGCCGCAGGCACCGTTACAACCGGCGCCAGCACCGATGCCGCCGCAACTACGCAGCAGGTGACCATCTCCCTCGATACCGCAAATAAAGGCGTCGTGTGGATCGAAGGCCTGCCCGAAGGACGCATGAAGGCCTACCTCCGCCACGCACCGGCAACCTATCGCATCGTTGCGCAGAAATCCGAAAGCGGCCGCTCCATTCCCGAAGGCACGCTCATCTTTGATCCCAATACCAACCTGCTGAACATCGCGCTGGGTAAGGCTTACGACGATGCCGATCCTTCCGCCGTGTTCAACATGAACGCTGCCGCCGGTACCGATGCCGTAGCTACGGCGCCTGCAACCGTCAAGGTAAAAACAAAGAACAGCGGTGTCAAGACGAAGAGCAAGGTGTTCTTCTATACGGCTACGAAGGTGGAACAATCGATGTCCACTTCCACCAATGCCGCCAAGCAATAAGAACGTTTCATTCGGTTTGATTCGATACCGGAAAGGGCTGCCACGAGGCAGCCTTTTCCATTTGTGCTGTGTAAGAAAAAGCGGCTGAAAACGCAAGCCGGCTGTACACTTCAGCAATTTTACGCGCCGTTGACAAATTTTAATTTTCGTTCGTACCAGTCCTACTAATTTTGTCGACTGCAAATAAACATGATGGATCTACCCATAGGCATATTTTACGAACACCCCGAATGGTTCCGCAAGCTGTTCGAGCGCCTCGACGAACGCGGCCTCCCATACGAAAAGCTGCACGCCGGCTTTCACCGTTTCGATCCGGGTGAGGATGCGGCTAAATACAGTGTCGTGCTCAACCGTATCAGCTCTTCGTCCTACCTGCGCGGCCACGGCCAGGGCATATTTTATTCAAAAGCTTTTATCGCCCATCTCGAGCAGAACGGCGTGCCCGTCATCAATGGCTCGAAGGCAACCGAGATCGAAACCTCCAAGGCTCTGCAGCTATTATTGCTGAAGCGGCTCGGACTGCGGTTTCCAAAGACGATCGTCGTCAATCATATATCGCAGATACTGGATGCGGCGGCCGGGCTCGAGTTTCCCATTGCCGTGAAACCCAATATCGGCGGGGCCGGCGCGGGCATCGTGCGCTTCAACAGCCGTGCAAGCCTTGAAGAAGCCGTTGCAGCCAACAGCATCGAGCTGGGCATCGACCAGATTGCGCTGGTGCAGGAATTTATTCCTGCGCGCGGCGGCCACATCAACCGCGTGGAGACGCTCAACGGAAAATTTCTTTATGCCATCAAGGTGTTCACTACGGGCGAGAGCTTCAACCTCTGCCCTGCCGAGATCTGCGCCGTGCCCGAGCAGCCGCAGGCCATCGGCGAAGTATGCCTGACCACAGCCGTTAAAAAAGGACTGAAAGTGGAAGCCTTCACCCCGCCCGCAAAGGTCATTGCCGATGTGGAAAGGATCGTGAAGGAAGCGGGCATCGACGTGGGCGGCATCGAATACATTGTAGACGACCGCAACGGCGACGTACTCTACTACGACATCAACGCCCTCTCGAACTTTATCGCCGATGCGGAAAACGTGATCGGCTTCGACCCTTTCACGAACCTCGTGGATTACATGGCTTCGTTCGTTCAGGAACTATCGATCAAACATTAAATATAAAATTATGCGCTTCGGCTATTGGTTACCGGTATTTGGCGGCTGGCTCAGGAACGTGGAGAACGAAGAGATGGAGACGAGCTGGAACTATGTAAAAAAGCTGGCGCAGCGCAGCGAGGAGATCGGTTTCGACCTCACGCTCATCGCCGAGCTTTTCCTCAACGATATCAAGGGCGAGGAAGCGCCTTCGCTGGATGCCTGGTCCACGGCGGCGGCGCTTGCGGCCGTCACCGAAAAGCTCGAGCTGATGGTGGCCGTGCGGCCTACCTTTCACAACCCGGCCATCCTGGCCAAGCAAGCCGCCAACATCGCGGAGATCAGCAACGGCCGCCTCTCGCTCAATGTAGTCTCCTCCTGGTGGCAGCAGGAAGCGTTGAAATACGGCATTCAGTTCGAGCAGCACGACGACCGCTATGCGCGCATGCGCGAGTGGCTGCACGTGATCACGACCGCTTGGGAGAAGGACCATTTCACCTTCGAAGGAAAATATTATAAGGTGCAGGACAATGTACTGCGGCCCAAGCCGGCCGTGAAGCCCGCCATCTACGCGGGTGGAGAATCGGAAGCGGGCAAGAACCTGATCGCCGAGCTGTGCGACGGCTACGTGATGCACGGCGATTCGCCGGAAGCGATCGCGACCCGCATTGCCGACGTGAAGCAGCGCCGCGAAAAGCTGGGCCTGCCGCCGATGCGCTACGGCGTGGCCGCTTATTCGATCGTTCGTCCGACGGAAGCCGAGGTGAAGAAGGAGCTTGCGCGGATCACGGATGTGCAATCGTCATCGGCGGGCTATAACAATTACCAGCAGTGGCTGAACGGCACGCAGCTGGAGAAAAAAGTATCGCTGGAAGACTATTCGGTATCGAACCGCGGCTTGCGCAGCGGCCTCACGGGCACGCCGGCGCAGGTAGCCGACCAGATCGGCAGGTTCGAGCAGGCCGGCGTCGACTTCTTCCTTCTTCAATGCAGCCCCCAGCTCGAGGAGATGGAACGCTTTGCCGAAGCCGTCATCGCCCACCAACCTGCATAGGCTCCTTAAAGAATCCATATTTAATTAATATAATTTACACTATATAAAATGGCTGCCCGCAAAGCAGTCATTTTATATTTATATGTATTTACTCCTTTCGTGAGCTGACTGCCAACTGCTAACTGAAAACTGCTGACTTCCTCATATAGACTATTCGTTATTTTTGCGTTTCATGAAAGAACTATCGGTCGTTATTCCCGTCATGAACGAGGAAGACAATATTCCGCCGCTGCTGGCGGCCGTTCGCGCCGCCCTCGAAGGCATCGACTACGAAGTGGTCCTTGTAGACGACGGCTCCACCGACGCCACCCGCAAGCGCATCATTGAGTTCGCCGACGAGCATACCAAGCTGGTGGAGCTGCGCAAGAACTACGGGCAGAGCACCGCCATGAGCGCCGGCATCGACCACTCCAACGCCCGCTACATCGCCATGATCGACGGCGACCTGCAGAACGATCCCACCGATATTCCCTTCATGCTCGAGCTGGCCAAAAAAGAGGAATGGGACGTGGTGGCCGGCAACCGCAAGAACCGCAAGGACGGCATGATGCTCCGCAAGTTTCCGAGCCGCATCGCCAATGCCCTCATCCGCCGCATGACCGGCGTGTACATCAAGGACTATGGCTGCACGTTAAAAATATTCCGCCGCGAGATTGCCGAAGACCTCGGCCTTTACGGCGAACTGCACCGCTTCATTCCCGTGCTGGCCAAGCTGCAGGGTGCACGCATTACCCAGGTAGATGTAAAGCACCACCCGCGCCAGTTCGGCAAGAGCAAATACGGCATCGGCCGCACCTTCAAGGTCCTCTCCGACCTGCTGCTGATGGTCTTTTTTCGCAAATACCTGCAAAAGCCCATGCACCTTTTCGGCACGGTCGGCTTTATCAGCTTCGGCCTGGGCCTGCTGATCAACCTCTATCTTCTCATCCTGAAAATTATGGGGCACGACATCTGGGGCAAGCCCCTGCTCATTCTCGGCCTCATCTTCCTGCTTGGCGGCATACAGCTGGTGACCATCGGCTTCCTCGCCGAGATCGCCATACGCACCTATTTCGAGTCGCAGCAGAAAAAGACCTACAACGTCCGGAACGTATTCCAGCAGGAGCGCCAGCCCGAGACCCTCGAGATCACCGTTTAATGCAGCAGCACGTTGCTGTGCGTCATGAACCAGTCGTAGAACTTGTGCAGCCCTTCGTCCAGCCGGGTGGCGGGCTTGTAGTTCAGGAGGCGCACGGCCTTGCCGATGTCGGCAAAAGTGCGGGGCACGTCGCCGGCCTGCTCGGCCTGTTCGTCTATGCGCGCCTTCTTGCCCGTAACGGTTTCGAGGTGGGTCACGAGGTCGCGCAGGGAGACGGCATAGCTGTTGCCCAGGTTGATGATCTCGTAAAGCGAGTCCTTATAGTTGATGGAAGCGCGGATGCCCTGCACGATATCGTCGACATACGTATAATCACGGCTGCTGTCGCCCTTGCCGTAGAGGGTGATGGGCTCGTCGCGCAGGAGGGCCTTGGTAAATTTGTGTATGGCGAGGTCGGGGCGCTGGGCCGGTCCATAGACAGTAAAGAAGCGCAGGGCGATGAACCGTATGCCGTAGAGGTGGCTGAACACATGGCCCGCGCCTTCGCCGGAGAGCTTGGTGAGGGCGTAGGGGCTGATGGGCTGCAGGTGCTCGTCCTCCTTCCAGGGCAGATTGGGATTAACGCCATAGACGCTGCTCGACGAAGCGAAGACGAACTGCTTCACGCCGCTGTCGCGGGCGAAGTCGAGGAGCATCTGGGTGCCCAGCACGTTGGTGCGCTGGTAGGCCAGCGGGCTGTCGATGCTGGGTCGTACGCCGGCCTTGGCGGCGAGGTGGATGATCACGTCTACCGGCTGCGGCAGTATCTTCTGGAGCTCGAAGGAGCTGAGGTCGTCGAGGTTGCGGTCGAGCACGAGCACCTGCTGGTGCTTTTCGAAGCCTGCGGTGTTGAGGAGCTTGAGCTGGCGCGGGTAGTAGGGATCGAAGTTATCGATGATGGTGATCCGTATGGTATCGTCCTGCAACAAGGACCGGACGAGGTGGCTGCCGATAAAGCCGGCGCCGCCGGTGATCAAATAATGCTGTTGGTATTGACTCATTCTTTCTACTGCCATTTATCTTTGTAAATAAACATGGCTTTGCTGCAAAGTACAGAATATCGCCATTATCGTAATGCAGTAATTTTCAGTCTGCTGCTGGCTTTATTGGCGGGGGCTTTCCTGCTCTCCTACGGCAAGGAAGGATCTTTCCTGGTGATCAACGAGCACAATGCGCGGCCCTTCGATTATGTTTTCCGTTTCTGGACCTATCTGGGTGACGGCATCATCTGGGTGCCGCTGTTCGCCTTTGCCATTTTCTGGCGCCGCGATTACCTCGTGGCGGTGGTGGCCAGCCTTATCATCTGTACGATCCTGACGCACTTGCTGAAGCGGGTGGTCTTTCCGCACGACTTCCGGCCGGTGGTGGTTCTGGCGGGCAAGGTCCGTACGATCCCGGGCGTGTACATGAACCGTTCGAACAGCTTTCCTTCGGGGCATACGAGTACGGCTTTCACGCTGGCCTTGCTGCTGGCGGCCATCGTGCGGCGGAACTTCTGGGTTTATTTTTTTCCGCTGGTGGCTTTTTTCGTGGGTTATTCGCGGGTGTACCTGGCGCAGCATTTCGTTACCGATGTATTTGCGGGCATACTGGTGGGTGTGGTTTCGTCGTATGGGTCGCTGGTGGTGCACGAGCGGTACCGTAAGCGGGTGCAGGCGCCGCGGTTGGACGAGCCTTTGGAGGAAGGCGGAGGCCCTGCGGGTTAGCTGATTGGAATTTGGCAGAAAATGGGATTTTGTTTGGAAGATTCGGGGTTGAATCCCTATTTTTGCAACCCTTGTAAACGGGGCAGATTGGCTAGTGTGTGATTGGTGAGGTGGATGAGTGGCTGAAATCAGTAGTTTGCTAAACTGCCGTACGGGTTAAACTGTACCGCGGGTTCGAATCCCGCCCTCACCGCAAACTGGCAAGGAGCGAAGCATAATGGAAAGTATATCTGACCTTGTGTTTTGCTCCTTGTTTCTTGTTTGGGTGTGGGGTTTAGTGAATGAGATTGATTTAAGTTTCTAGGTTTACAACATTCGGGAAGTAGCGCAGGCCGGTAGCGCACCTGGTTTGGGACCAGGGGGTCGCAGGTTCGAATCCTGTCTTCCCGACTCCGCCCACCGAAGCCTCTGGCGACGGTGGGCTTTCTTTTTGTGGGCTTCGTCGGGCACGGCCCGACTCGGAAACGCTGTTCAGGTTTGCGGATAGCGACAGATATAAGTTCAGGTTCTGTTTGGTTTTGTTCACAGGAGGTCTGAAAAACAAACAGCAGGAACAAGGCATTCAGGTTATATATATTTCATCATTTATTTACTCAGCAACTGCCTTTGCGGGGGACACGTTTATAAATTATTTTACTATCCCGTTCTACATAGTCGCCCCATACGATTGGATATGAATACTTGGGCGCGAATGATACGGCATGGCTTCTTATAATTATTTTGTCGTTGACTTTCAGGCTATGCAATTGTTCAAGCTGCGACGCTTCCGGCTCAAATTTTATAATATAATCGACACCATCGATCCTGGCCATCACTCCGAAACCCAGTCTTGATCCCGGCGGAAGAGAAAGCGAGGTTACGACAGCCTCCATATTGGCAGAAGCGCTTATAGGCTTCCTTAATTTGGCAGCACCGGCAAGAACTTTTTCACCTTCGGGAGAAGCTTCCCATTTTTTGTACTTTACACCCTCGGGGGTAGCCTCCCATCGTTTCAACTCGGCTTCCCTTTCAGCAGCAGAGAGCGGCTTGGGGATTGATTTTTCAGAAGGTTCATTTTTGATTTCGCAATTAGCGAATACCAGTCCGCTTACCACAACCAGCGGCAAGATTAGCGCATAAATAATTATTTTCATATTTCTAGGTTTGATCCACGATATTAGTTCCATATTTTTCATCGCAGGAATTCCGATTGTAAATAAGAATGTAAACACTGTAAATAAAAGCTTGACACTATGCATCTTAGCCGAAATCCCGACTCCCTGAAGCTGAAATGCCTGTTTGCATCCACGCTGCTCTTGTGTATCGCTGTGATCTGTGTGGCGTTCAGCATGGGAGATCGTGACGGCTTTGATTCTTCCAGAAGGGAAGTGTTGCTCCGGAGGATCGGGCATGAAATACTCCTGCAGTCGGGCGACAGTGTATCGCGGGTACTGCCGGTAAAGAAGACCGGCGAAAATGAATACCAGATCAGTTTTGAGCATGAGCTTACTTTCCAACCCGACTCCCTGGTGAATACGACCCGGCGCGTATTGGCCCAGGACCGGGGCGTCGGTGCCTATATCGTCAACGTGCTGAACTGTGGCAGCTCCAGCGTCGCTTATGGATACGCTATATCCAGGAATGGGAAAGATGATATCATAGCCTGCCTGGGAAGAAGTCAGCCAAGGGCCTGTTACCTGATCAGCATTAAATTCCAGCCGACAAAAACAAATACGGCAAAGTACGGGTACCTGCTGGGTTGCCTGGTCTTATTGGGATGTATCGGCTATATTTTCTGGAAACCGGCTAAAACCCGGAATGTTCTACCGGAAAATCCGGAACCTCAGCCCGGCAGCATGTTTACGCTCGGCTCGGTCTTGTTCGATGCCCAAAGCCGGAAGCTCCTGATAAATGATAAAACTATAGACCTGACCGTAACGGAAAACCGTGTTTTGCTCATGTTCGCATTAGCTCCCAATGAGATTATAGAAAGAAGGCGGCTGCAAAAAGAGATATGGGAAGATGAAGGTGTCATTGTCGGGCGGAGCCTGGACATGTTCATATCAAAACTGAGAAAAAAACTGGAAGCTGACCCGAATCTCAAAATTGTCGTTATACGCGGAAAAGGATATAAGCTTGAAGTTAGCTCTTAAGAAGGAAATATCACTTTGTCATGCGGTCATTTGCCTTAGCTTTCACGCCCTAAATAGGATTCAATTTGCAAATTGAGAATTGAGAAGGTAATATACAATAGCCTTGACGAAGGTGGCCTTTCTTTTGAGCTTCGTCGGCTCAGCCCGACTAAACAGCGCAAGGTGTTTTTTGCTATCTTGTTTGGCTTTCCACTTTAGCTTTAGCGAGGATAGAATTTTTATTTATAAGAATGATGATGCGCGTCAATCTAATCATCTTGATAAATCCGTCCCACGAATCTTTGAATCAAGAAAGTTTCTTTTGAACTGAAGGCTTTACCTAGGTTTTATTGAAATGACATTGATGCTTTAATAATGCTTTGAAGCCTATAGTATCTACGGAAGATTGACTGAAAATGATATAAAATTATATTATAGCCGATACTAATTTCGCTGGTTAACTGCATTAACAAATGCCCAAATCTTTTTACGATCTGGATTATATTATTGAAGTCAGCGAAAAAAGGCTGGAGGATTATAATTCTAATTATCAAAAGATTTTCGGCAGTATCACTAATATCCTTCTTATTTATTCTGCTATTGGTATTTTTCTGACTACGTTGATACAGCATATCATCGAGCAGGATATCAACAGTTGGATGTTCTATCTGTTTTTTGCCATCTTCGCTGTTTCTTTTGCAATTTCCGTGTTTTGTTTCATCCGCCTATTGATACCGGCTAAAATTGCCTATTTGGATCCGCCTGCCAAATACTATAGGGATTTTAAGCCACAGATTGAAGCTGCCTATCCAGGCCCTGCCAATAGGCAAAAGGTGGATGATTCTTTAAAAGGCTCTTACATTCTCGAAATTGACGATGCGCTAACGCGAAACTTTGAGGTTTTTCGTCAAAAACGATCTTTTTACTATAATGCCTTAATTTTCGCCCTAATCGCTACACTACCTTATATTATTTGCATTGGTTATCATTTAACAAAAAAACAAAAAGAACGAATCTACAAAGTAGAAGTGACCAATTCGAAAAATGATTAAATTTGAAGTATATAAAAACTTGTATGGCAAAAGAAAACAAACAGACCGGAAGTGTTGCTTCTAATAGCAATATGACTACTACTAATTCTGGCCTGCCTGGTTTGGAAGGCGTGCAGGTCATTATATCCAAACCATCATTGGTTAAAGAAAATTCAAGCAAGATCACCAAAAAATAAGAAGCAGTTCGTTTGACGGATGCTTCAATGTCCAACCATATTAGGCAGCATTGTGCTTGATGGTTTGAATGCGGTCGATCAGTTCACTCTTTGTACCCAATTCTTCTTCCAGATCATAATCATCTTGCAAACCAAGCCAGAATTTAGCAGAGTTTCCAAAATACTTACCAAGCCTCAATGCCGTGTCAGCGGTTATCCTCCGGTTACCTTTCAGGATTTCGGAGATACGGGTCTGCGGGATGCCGATATCTTTTGAAAGCTTATAAGCTGAGATACCGAAGGGCAGCAAAAACTCCTCTGAAAGCACTTCGCCCGGATGTATATTTTTAAGCTTGGCCATGTGTTTGTCTTTTAATGATAATCCAGAATTTCCACTTCGAACGCATTACCTGCATGCCACTTGAACATTATCCTCCATTGATCATTGATACGGATGCTATAGAAAGCCTTCAAATTACCTGAAAGCTTTTCCAGGCGATTTGAAGGCGGAATGCGCAAGTCGGTCAGGTCAACAGCATTATTGATCATTCTGAGCTTTCGCCTGCCAACTTCCTGAACTGTCAATGGAATTCTAGCAACCCGTTGACCCTGCCATATCTTCTCTGTTTCCTTATCGCCAAACGATACAATCATACTTCCGGATTACGTTACTAACGCCAAAGGTAAGTATTATTTGAGAAAGCTAAATCACCCCAGCCCGAATCGGACAATATTTTTCAAACCTTGAAAACAGATTTCTCACAGCCGGATCTTCACACCGCCGTTGACAACAAAGCCGTCTACAGGCGCATAGATATCCCTGAAGGCCGGGGACGTAACAGCGCCGGTATAGATGGTGTCGAAACGGGTTTGCCGGGTGTCGGTTAGGTTCTCGAAGTTGAGGAAGAGCGAGAAGCGCTTCCAGAGCTTTTCACCCATCAGGCCGAAGGTCCAGTAAGACCTGCCGATAGCGCCATCGCTCAGCTTCTGGCGACTGAAATAGTAGGCTTCGGCGCCTATCTTCAATCGGCCCTCCTTCTCGAACATCAGCACATTATTCAGCCGGTGCTTGGCCGTTAGCGGATACCAGCTCTTTTTATTATCGATATGCGTGTTCACATCGGCATACGTATAACCGAAGAATAATTTAAAGTCTCCGTAGGTGAGCTTCAGGTTTGTCTCCGCACCCTTCGTATCGATCGTGCCGGATGAATTGACAAAGGCATAGCTGCCCGGACCCGATGCCTGCAACACAAGGGGATGGTTTAACCGTGTGTAAAAGAACAATTGGTTAACGGCGATAACGACAGCGCCGAACCGCCTTCTGTAATTCAAATCGAAGCTGCCGCCGGCCGAGCGCTCGTTGCTTGTCGTGCTTTCATTTATGGGCCGTATGTTCTGAAACTGTATCTTCTCCGCTTCCTCATTGAAGACCGTCGGCGTTTTATAACCCAGGCCGCCGCCAAGCCTTGCCGTAAGCTGCGGCGTGATCTTAAGCATCGCTGAAATCCGCGGCAGCAGCTCGAAACCATATTGCTGCACATAGTCGCCGCGCAGGCCCGTCTCCAATGAAAAAGTCTTTACGGGCGTCCATGTGTTTTGAATAAAGGCACCGATGGTGTTGTACTGATAGTTCCGCAATGCAGCGCTGCCTTGTCCTTCTTCCTTAAAATCATCGGTCAGCAAATTAGCCCCAACGATCCAGTCAGCCTTTTCAGTATTGTGACTATAGGTTGCTTCGGAATACGTGGACTGCTGCAGCCCCCTGAATGTATACGCAGGGATCTCAATGTACCGATCAAACCGGTTGTAGCTGTTCTTAAAGACCAGTTGCGATCTATCATTCAGCCTGTGCGTAAGCAGCGCCTGCGTGGCGAACCTGTCCGTATTATTCTTTTCAAAATAACCCGGCTCGCCTTTTTTAATATAACTCATGCTACCACCGATACGGTCTTCGGTGATATAGCTGAAGCCGATATTGGCCGTGGTCTTCCCGCCGTAAATAAACAGCCGCGGGTTGATCGAGTAACGCTCGAATTTTGGAATGGCCGTCAGACCGATGTCCGCAGGATCGTAAGGACTGCTTGTATTTCTCGAGCCGAATACGGTCACGCCGATCTTATTAAACTTCTGACTATAAAAGCCGCTCAGGTCAAGACCGCCGGCCGATGTGGCATTGGCGAGGAAACTCAATTCTCTTTTATCCGTCGGTGTTTTGGATACAAGGTTGACGAGACCAGCGATCGCACCGCCGCCGTAGAGGGTAGAGGACGAGCCCTTGATGACTTCAACCTGCTTCAGATCGAGTGGCGTTACCTGCATCAGGCTCAGTCCGCCGGAGAAGCCGGAGTAAAGCGGGAAGCCGTCCCTCAGTATTTGCGTGTACCGGCCATCGAGGCCCTGTATGCGAATGCTGGAATTGTACGAGGTGGCCGATGTCTGCTGCGTCTGTATGCCCGTGCTCTCGCTGAGCAGCATGCGTATCTCACCCGGTTTCATATTGCCCTTCTCCGCCAGCTCTTCACCGGAAATCGTTTCCACCCGCGTGGGTATATCGCCGATGGTCCGGCTGGATCGCGTGGCCGTCACCACCACCTCGTCTTCCTCCTCTCCTTCCTCCAGAAATATCTGCAGCAGCGAGCTATCGGGCTGCGGTACGGTGATCCTGATTTGCTTTTCTTGCAGGCCGGCATAAGACACATCGATCGTATACTGACCGGCCGGAATATCCCGGAAGGTTGCCGTGCCTGCGCTGTCGGCAATGGCGGTTTTGTTGAGCGAGGTTATCGTTGCCGTAGCGCCGGCGAGCGGTTGTTTTTCTTCGATGCTTTTTATAGATAGCCGGATCGTATGCTGCGCGTAAATGCCGGTACCGGCAAGCAGCACGATGCATAGCAATAGTATATGCTTCATGAATCTTTTGAAATTGATCGTGTAAATGAATAGTTATCCGTAAGATGAACTAAGCCAGCCGTGGCGGCTGCAGCAGGGAAGCGGTATACGTGCTAAGCGTTAAGGAGATTATCCTTGAATGATGAACGGGCTTTTCTTTCGGAACCGATGGCAGGTCGACCGTGCTGGCCATCTGCGTAAAGCCGGGGCAGGTGCCGCACGTGATGAAGGGCGAGCAGTTGCCTTCCGGGCGATGGCTGCGGTCGGTGGTCTTCGCAACCGACGCATCGTTGCAGCAATCCTCGTTACAGCAACGGTAAAAGCTTGCCGTGACGGTAATCAGGAATAAAACAAATGTCAACCACCTTTTCATCAGTTGCAAAAGTAAATAAAACCACGGTCCCCTGCCGGAAAGAATTTTTTAACCAAAGCCCTCATCGAACAGCAGCAACGCCGTGAACAGGCCGGGCGAAAAATATGAAATGCCGCCGGCCCGTCGGCGCTTCGAACGATCAATAATACCAGTGCGGCTTGATAAATCGGTACGGCTCGCCGGGAACGCGGTCGGAATAAATATAATAAACGCCGAGGTGAACGTCCAGCAGGCCGAAGGTGATGTAATTAACCGACAGGCTGTCGCGCATGATCAGGTATACGGGCGTTTCGTTGAGTAGGCGACGGATCGTTTTTCTTTCATCCCCCGTGAACTGCATCAGATCCTGGGAACCGTCTTTCGTATAATAGATCGTACCGCGCTTCGATGCGAAGAGGCGGTTCGCCTCGGCAAAAAGCGCTTCATGGCGGTCGATCATGATTTTATACGAGCGGCCGATCAGCCAGTGCTCGGCGGACCGCTCAACCAGCACCGAAACGATCACGATCAGCAGCCAGACGATCCGGCTCTTCCAGCCATCCTTAAAAAGAATGATCAGAAAAGACAGGGTGGCAATGATCAACCCCGCCAGCAGCATCAAATAAAATATGGCATGCTCGCGGCCGAAGAACAGGAAGCTCGCAAACACCAGGGCAATGCCGGCCGGCAGAAGGATATGACGCAGCCGGAATTTCATGCTCAATTTAAATAATATAATAAATTTTTATTTAAACTTCAGACCCAGCTGCGCCCGGGCTTGCGCGATCGTCTCTTCCTTGCTGCGGCTCAACTCTTTCGCCGACATGAAGATCGAATCGAGCCTTGTCTTGCACTGCTGCTTCAGGAATGCGCGCACCTCCTTTTCATGACCGAGCATGATGAGCGTTTCGCCGAACAAAGCATAGGTATTGCTCCTGCCTTCGTTGGTCTTCGGCGCCGCATCCAGCATCATCGCCTTGTAAAGCGGCAGCGCGTGCAGGAAATATGGCTTGGCCTTTAGCGAGTCGCCATAAAGCTCATGATAGAAGCCGGCCTGAAAATAAAGATCGGCCGAGTCGGGCCGCAGACGGATCAGCTTGTCCAGTGTTATGATGGCGCTGTCGAACTGCTTCAGCGATTCCTGGAAAAAAAGCTTGTTGCGGTGGGAAAGAAAATTATTGCTGTCGATCCGGATCGCTTCGTTCATGAGGCGCAACGCTTCGGGATAAGTAGCCGGCCGTGTATAGTTGGCGGTCATTCGGATCACGCTGTCGTTCAGCTCATCCGCCGAAAGCTTTTGCTGCGCCGCAGGATGACAGGCATATAACACGATGAGAACGGCCAGGCATATTTTTTCGATCTTCAAATTATAGGGATTTAGGTATGAACGATACCAGGCGAATATAGGCAAGATCGATAAAACCAATGCCGGTTGTCAGGCATCATCATCATGCCCGACAAGGCTTTTGAAGGATGCCCGCGAACGGCATGGTAAATATAGAGGGCTCGTCTTTTATATTCCTTTCCCACTCGTGCAGTCAGCCCGACAAATAACCGCAAGGATCAGTGCTGTCAACGTTTGACGGTACATGGTCTTTACGATAAGAAAATAATTGCAGCAGTCCCTGAGCGCTCTCCGCCTTTGGTCTTAACTTCAGCATGCTAAAAACAAAAAACAGCTCACACCGGCCATACGTATAAATACGGTAACGAAAATCATGACCGAAAAGCGAACCGACATACCGCTGCAGACCCTGCACCTCTTCCCCACCCTGCACCGGCTGCTCATCGACCTGCTGCATTCGCTGACCGCCGATGACTGGCAGCGGCCGACGATCGCGCGGCTGTGGACCGTCAAGGATATTGCCGCCCACCTGCTCGATGGCGATGTCCGCGGCCTCTCTATCAGCCGTGATGGCTTCTTCGGCGAACAGCCCGGCGAGATAAGCTCGTATACAGACCTCGTAAATTTTCTCAACGAGCTGAACGCCACCTGGACCCGCGCCGCACGCCGCATGAGTCCTGCCCTGCTCACCGACCTGCTGGAACATACCGGCACCCGCTACATCGACCACCTTCACACCCTCGATCCTTTTGCTGATGCGGTCTTTCCCGTAGGCTGGGCCGGTCAGGACGTTTCGCCCAACTGGTTCCACATCGCCCGCGAGTACACCGAAAAATTCCTGCACCAGCAACAGATCCGCGAGGCCGTGGGCCAGCAGGCGCTCATGACCCGCGAGCTGTTCTTTCCCTTCATCGACACCTTCATGTACGGATTGCCGCACACCTACCGCCACGTGGCCGCACCCGAAGGCACGGTCATCCGCATCTCCGTAACGACGGCCATCGGCGGCGACTGGCACCTGATACGAAAAGGCGAAGGCTGGCTGCTGGATCAAACAACAAAGGAACCGGACGCATCGATCGCCATCGAGCCCGGCGATGCCTGGAAACTTTTTTCAAAAGGCCTGAGGCCCGAAGAGGCGCGCAGCCGCGTGATCATTGCGGGTGACGCTACCCTTGCGAATACCGCGCTGGAAATGGTTTCGGTGATGGCATGAGAACGGTTGCTATATTAAAATCACTTAGCTCTTCATTAGTGCATTTGGCCCCGATCTTGTTCTAATCATCGAAACGAGATTTATGATCAAGGGCATTACACGCAACAAGCACGGCATTACCGATTACAGCTATATTCCCATCACATTCGCGGCGCCGGCCGTCTTTCATTTTACGGATGAGAAATGGGCATCGACCCTGTGCCGTGCC
>Ga0247771_1000335_pt1 | contig 15883 bp, 23 predicted proteins | sample UWRJL197509C6_FD_179948 | JGI IMG/M metagenome (GOLD analysis project Ga0247771, IMG submission 179948) | Plant litter microbial communities from Arlington Agricultural Research Station in Wisconsin, United States - UWRJ-L197-509C-6 | ecosystem: Environmental > Terrestrial > Plant litter >...
GACCGCCGACCACAGCCCGCGAAGGGCCACCCGCAATCCGGCGTCGATTGGCGGCGGCGCGCTCGGCAGTCGTGGCCGTCGCATGATGTCAATGGCGGCAGCGGGCGGTTCTTGGGCGGGCCAGCCGTGTTTCAGGGGGTCAGCCCCACGACGGCTAAATCGCCTTGAGACGGAGGATCCCACAGATCGTGGGTCGACGGGTGACTGGACAGCAGACAATAGATGCCGGCCGCTGCTGTCGTCGCGAGGGAGTTCGGCCTTGTTTGCCGGACGACCGGGCAGTTGGGCACCCGCGCTGCCATCATTTCATGTTGTGTTGGAACGAGGAATGGGCATCTCGCACGGTTTTCGGAGCCGTCGCTTCAGCGGTCTGGCCGGGGGCCTTTAGAGGCAAAAGGCGCTGAAGAGTCAGCATCAGGGAACCATCCTGGGGTGCATCTGCTGATTGTGGGGTTGTGGCGCGTGGTCTGGTCCGGGTCCGTGCGCAGCAGGCCTTGGCGCGACTTCTTCGACTTCGCCAGCTGAAGTCGCGCCTAAATCCCCTCCACGTTTCGCCGGCCCAGCAGCCTCGAGGCCTTGGCCTACCAGGAAACCGACAGCCGCGCCGATCGGCAGGCCGTGGCAGCTAAGCGACGGCCTCCAAACAGAACGGAAGACGGAGACTCCCCCAGGCTGGAACAGCTTGTCTCAATGCTTCGCCCTTGGGCTGATGTCCCCTGCCGCGGATCGCCATGCCGTCCTCGGGGTCGCGGGGGCCGCCAGTCCCTCGCCCATGCCCGCTCCCCTAAGACGCCCGTCGATTCCGCCCCAGTCCGGCGAGCCTGGCTCTTCCTGCCTTGACCTCCAACCACGCCCCATCGAGCCCGGCCTCGAGACGCGCGAAGAGGCAGACGACACACGACGACGACGAGGGATCCGGCAGGACGGACCCTTCAGTCGGGGAACACCAGCGGTGAACCCCTGAGAAACACACGAGAGAGCAGCCGCTCGGCACGAGAGCCTCCTGGAGGCGAGCTCTCGCCGCCATGGACATGTCGAGCCAGCTGCCGCCGGGCGGGCTGCCGCCAGGCGTGCTGCCGCCGCCCCCCGACTTTGGCGACCTGTCGCTGCTGCCCCACGACACGCTGCAGGACGACATCGTGGCCTGCCTGGTCGTCACCTGGCTCATCGGCGCCGCCTTCGTCGGCGCCCGGCTCTACACGCGCCTCGCCATCAACGGCCACGCGCTCGGCGCCAGCGAGTGGACCATCCTCGCGGCCTGCGTGCGTCTCTCTATCCGGCGAACCGTCTGCGGCTTTGGGCTGACTCCGCTTCCAGATATCCTCGCTAGCGACGTCGATATGCATCATCATGCGTAGGTTCTCCCGGGCTTGGGCGAGGACGCGGCGGCTCGGTGGTGCTAACCCGTACCAGAGGTCCAGTTTGGAATAGGGGCGCACATCTACGATCTTGACCCCGGCGAGCTTAATTTGACCGGCAACGGCCAGGTAAGCTCTCCAACCCGTCCCAACCGCCGCGTGGCCGCGCGAAAGGCCGCCGGCAGGAGACGGCAGTTTGGCTAACGGCTTCCAAGGCGCAATGGATGTCCATCGTATTCTACGCCACGACGCTCATGCTGACCAAGGTGTCCATCTTGCTGCTGTACATGAACGTCTTCTACCACTCGTGGGTGCGGCCGGCCAGCTACGTCGTCTTCGGCGCCATCATCATCACGCACGTCTGGGCCTACTACGTCATCTTCTCGGCCTGCCGGCCCATCCAGGCCTTCTGGGACCCGAGCACGCCCGACGCCGTGTGCAACCCGCCACAGTACTTCCTGGCCAACCAGTACCTGGCCATCGCCACCGACTTCATCATGTTCTTCCTGCCGCTCCCGGTCGTCTGGACGCTCAAGGTGCGCTGGAAGCAGAAGGTGCTGCTGATGAGCCTGTTCGCGCTCGGCTTCTTGTACGTGTCCCCCGTTCCCTTTCCGTTCGGCCGGGCCCCCCACTGACCGCGGCCGCAGCGCCTGCACGCTCTCGATCCTGCGCATCGTCTACATCTCACCGCTGCTGGCCAACTCGGGCATCGACTTCACGTACAACAGCGCGCCCATCTTCTTCTGGACGGCCGTCGAGATCAACGTGGCCGTGGTGGTGGGCTGCGCCATCACGCTCAAGCCCTTCCTGCGCCGCTTCCTGCCGTCGCTCATCTTCTCCAAGGGCGAGTCGACGGCCGGCGGCACGCGCACCGGCGCCCGCCGCCCCGGGGGCGGCGCCGGCGGCATGGGCACCTGGGGCTCCCTGCGCGGGCCCCAGGCCGCCAAGAACCACATCCGCGTCGACAGCTCCTTCACGGCCGAGTACGGCAAGGACGACGAGGAGATGGGCGGCGTCAAGCCCAGCATGAGCAGCGACCAGAGCCTGCGGCGCGCCTACCTGGGCTGAGGGCACACCGGACGGCCGCCGGGCAGTGCGTCCCGCGGAGGGCCGGCTCGGCCAACGGCGGGGGTAATCGGCCGCGTCGGCGGTGGCATGTATGCGCGCGCGGTGGGCGCGTCGGGACTTGATACCGCTCTCTCTCCTTGGCCTGTACGATCGATCGAAGTACCCTAAAGTTTAGTATCTAGTCGGGCTTGTACCGGAATGTTCACCATGCTCTTGATATGACATCCTCGTCGGCCAGGAGCCGCGGCGGGCTTCCGCGCTGGACTCCAACCCTGCGCGCATCGCCGCAGTGGCCAACAAAGACAACGCAACCGTCCTATCGGAGAGAATTAGCCATAGGTCCCCATGTCACCATCTTTGCATATTCAGCGTGGTGCGAGCCTGGCGTGCGCCTTTGGCCGCCGCGGTTCGTGAGGGTGGCCACTATGGCCAATACGACAAACTACTTGGATTAGTTCTTTCGCGAGAAAATATGCTCACACCGCCTCCACCGCATCCTTGTCGGCACAGGCCGTGGAGGGAATGTGTCGTAGAGCTTCATAATCTGCAGCAGCTTTCCATCATCAAAGCGGCGGGCCACGAACCCGAGCCCGTACGGCTTGCCATGCCGATACTTCCCGAGCGGGACGGTAGCAGTAGGCGCTTCTGTATCCTAGCAGGTAAGCGCATTGTTATCTTTCGATAACGGGATGGGAAGTTGGGGGTGATCGAGGACGAATGGGTGATCGAGAACGAATGGGTGATCGAGAACGAAGGGGTGATCCAGGACGAAGGGGTGATCCAGGACGAAGGGGTGATCGAGAACGGATGGGTGATCAAGAGCAGGTGGGTGATCGAGAGCAGATGGGTGATCGAGAGCTAAGGGGAGGGGTTGGATGGGGGGTGACTGACGGGCCCAAGCAGCATATATGCTCATCTCAGTCCACGCCGGCAGGACAAGCGCGTCCAATTTGTACTGGTCGAGTGTTTCAACGATGCCTTCATCTATAGCAATTTTCCTGGCTTGTAGAAGTGCGGCATGGTACTCTTCATCTGTGAGGTGTTGATTGAGAGCCGACTCCAGGTAACTTTGGGCGGCATTGGCTGATAGATTGGTAGCCTATGGTAAACACTTGGAGCTAGGTAGATAGGGTGGTTAGATGAACTTACATTTGGTGCATGACAACGCAGGGTGCTTGCGGTTGAACTCAACCAGTTGTTCAAGAGTCCTGATGTCGATATCTTCGAGGCCCGCAGCATGCTTTGCAAATCCGGACCCCATTTCATGCCCTAGACCATGGTTACCATCAGTTTGAATAAATACTCTAAGAAAAGGGATTAATACGTATGATCTTTCCCATGAGCTGTGGGACATGTTCTGGAGAGAGTGGTGCGCTTCGAATCTTTGCGTCTGGGACAATGGCGGCACCGCGTCGTCCCATTTCTGCGACTGCTTCAAGACCCAGCGAGAACATCTGCGAGATCACTTAGCTGGCGCTTAGGCAGGCCCTAGAAAAAGGAAGACCAAATAAGCTACCTTTTCTTCGTCATCGATGTCCGCCTGATTGCCAACAAAGCCTGGAAGAATGGACCAGAACCATGTCTTGTCAGCCACGCCGATTCGAAAATCTGACCACTTGGCGTCAATCGAGGTGGTGAAGTTCTTAAGAAAGGGTTCCGAATCAGCCGTCACTGGATCTTCTAGATCAACACCGTCTAGATCGGTCAGGAGCGCAGCGATATCCCAAGCCGACCTGGCTAGAATGCCCGGCGAATCGAACGTCGTTGATGATGGAAGGATTCCGCTCCGTGAGAGAAGCCCTGTGGAGACCTTCAGCCCATACAAGGCTGTAAACGACGCAGGACAGCTGATAGATCCTTGCGTTTCTGTTCCGATAGCAAAGGGGGCGAACCCTGCTGCGACAGCAGCAGCGGGCCCAGCCGACGACCCGCAGGGGTGCTGCAAATCGTAAGGTGAAAGGGTTTCGCCACCAAGCCGCGACCAGCCGGGACTGAGGCTGTTATCTCTAGAATCTAAGTTAATTAGTAGCGTGTTCAAGCATCCCGGACGCAGTCATACTTGAAGCCGTTGAGTTCCTGCTGAAAGGTTAGGCCCGTTGGTTGGTTAATGAGAGGTTCCCAGAGCACATACCCCAAGGTTGGCTTTGCCAATCACAACCAAGCCGGCCTCTCTTGCCCTCTTCACAATAAAAGCGTCATGCCTGGCGGTGGCGTTTCGTAGCGCGTATGCTCCTGAAGTTGTCTTCATACCTAGGGACATATCGGTCCCCATGTTACCCTGTCAGCAATGTCAGCAATAACGCTACCTCGACACCACGGCCAGATGGAGGTTATGCGAGCCTTCAAAATGATGGGAACGCCGTGCAGTGGGCCGCGGATGATGCCTTTGAGCCGCTCGGCGTCCCTCTCGTGCGCAATCCGAAGCGCAATAGCGGGTGGCGTGATTTCCAGCATGGTGCGGAGCCGGAGGCCAGACTTGTCATCGAGTTCAATCCGCCGGAGGTACTCCTTGGTCAACTGGGCCGAGGTGAAGGTTTGGTTGCTGAGGAGCTGCGTGAGGTCTTGGGCCGTGAGAGTTAGGAGGTCGAACGAGGCGGGAATCCATCTCGGCGCGTGGACGTCGCTGCCCAACCACATGGATGCCAGGATGGCTACCAGCGGGAACAAAGGCCAGTAAAGACAGAGACGCAGAGCCATTATTACCTTAGTTAGGCACTATGTGAGACCGTGAGGTAGGCGATTTTGCTGGTGTTGTGCGCTTTCTGGAGATAGCTTGGCGTGGCGAAAGATGGGCGAAAGATGGGCTACAACGTATCACAAAGGTGACTCCGAGGAAAAATCGGTCCGAGGTAAACGTTCATGGCTTGGAACCTGCAGCAAACAATAAAATTCAGCCAGCGGACATTCAGTTCAGCGCAATCAACAAGCATGTTGAAGCAGATAAGCTCCATGCCAGGGAATTGTGGGGGTTGTGTAATTCCAGGTCGATTTGATTCTCCCGAATGGTGCACGATCCCACAGACCTTTGCCCATCTCAAAGCCCGGCACAAGACCCTCCATTAGATGCGTTCAACCCTCACTTCTCCTGCATCGGCTACGATGACTACTGTGGAGACGAATGGCATGCAGTCGGCCCTGGACGCTGTCTTCGATTTTCGAGGTTAGTATCCCCTTTGTCGGTACTCGAGTCTCAACTCCACAAAGGCTGATTAAGGCTCTTTTTGCAGAGGGTCCCCAGCATGCCAGGGCGGAGCAGACAGGTGATGAACGCTCGGTGATTCGAACTTCAGATGCAACGATCAATATCGCCGGCAGCGCTGGCGACGATTGCGGGGCCTCGGAAATGGGCGGCAGCCGCCGCCAAGCCCAAGGGGACGACGGTGGGAACTCGATGGCGTCCCTTTCGGAAAACACGGTGCGAGTTGTCAGCTCCCTAAAGCAGATTCAACGCGGCGAGGTTCCCGACATGGAATCTCGGATTTTCCGCCTGGGGCCCAGTGAATTCGACGAGTTGATGGCCTACCTTTACCGCCCCGAGATTCGCGCTGATGTGGCAGTGTCTGGCGGAGCTGCTTTGCGTCTCGACCTCGAGGAGGCACAGGCCTCGCCTCTCAGCAACACCGATTACGAGCTGGGAGCAAAAATATTGCAGCAAAAACTCTCATTCAAGTTTCACCCGTGGCTCCGCCAGCTTGCCATCATGTCCCAGACAGAACTCCACAATGAGACGAAGCGCGAAATTCCCTCTGTTCTCCTGGCCTCCGCCCGTCAAGTTTTGAATGAGATCGACCCGGCAGCTTGCTCGGCACTCTTTTCGAACTTGAAGCCGACTCCCGACAGGGAGCTGCATTACGATTACGAATCTGATGGCGACCGATCTTCGACGTTCGAGGCGCTTGCGTCAACTGGCGAATTCGGACAGCGGACTCGATCAGCGCGACGAACCAACAAAGGGATCAAGTTCGACGACGGTGTCGAGGTGCGTCTGAAGACACGGGCTACGATGGTCGACGGAACCCTCAGCCATGTCGACCTCTCTAAGGAACATTTCCCTTCTCTCTTCGTCGAGATTGGCTTCTCAACCCCCTGTGATCCGGACGAGTCCAAAGGTCGGCAACATCTCTACACCATTCCCTAAGTGCTAGTTTAAAAACTAATCACTCTAACGCAGCTATCTTGAGGTACCACATTGGCAATATCCGCTGCGCCATACACATTCACGTCGAGTACAGGGATCGGAAAGACCGACTTCGACATCCTGGGACGAAGTATGGGGTTAGCGTGGACGTGTGGCGCTATACAGAATCGCCCGACGGGAGCCCAGATACCACTTGGAGCGTCCGAAGCCGCGTACTACGGAAGAACCAGCTGAGCGCTGGCAGCAGAGGATGCCGGGCAGAAGGTCATGAAAACGTTGATGACGAGGACGGCATCATCGAATTCCGACTCAGCGACTTCCACCCGAGCCTCCCCGACGGCGTCTGTGTACCCGTCTCCCACCGTACGTTGCTCGATATTGTCGACACGGCGGCCGCAACGCAACGCTTGCACGACGAAACCCTGGAGGCTAGCTACACCAAGCTCCCAGAGAAGAAGAAAGCGTTGGCGGAGAAGAAGAAAGCGCTTGCAGAGAAGCAGAAGACGCTTACATCTCAGTCCTTGTACGTTTCCCGTATGCGAGCACGGCCGTGGCGTCTTTAACTAACTCTTTCCACAGGAATGCTTGACCCATTGAAGAAGGGAACGACACGAGGATTGAGAAGACACGGGCACGACGGCTCAGGAGATCGAGTTCCAGAGCTCGAGCAAAGGTTTTACCGCCTCGTCCGGTTTGTTCGACGGGTGGAAACTCTACGCACAGGAAAGGAATGGACGGTCTTTGTTGCATCTAGGCTCCCCCGTGCGTCTGCGGCGATAATTGCGAACGCTGGTAACCAAACTCCCGCGCTCCTTGGGGCGTCGGGTCTAGCAGGGCAGAGTGCCACTGAACTTGGAAGCGGGGTTGGGTCTGGCGGACATTGGGCTGGGGCGAAGCCCATCCGGGAAGCAAGGAGAGAATCGCCGATGACAGACCATAGCAAGAAGCACCCAGCAACTTCGAATAAAGTAGCAGGCTCAGTGATCTTGCGAGAGAGTGGGGTGGTGAATGCGGTGCATGGCCCTGTCCACTGCCGGCCAGTCACTTGGGGCCGACGAAGATATAACCATTTCCTCGAACCTCGACCATGCTGTCCCCATTCACCTCCTCATTTATCTTTCATATCACCCGGTCCGCGCATCGAAACCAAAACCGAAAACCACATCAGCGCCGACAACATGTCCGAAGATTGGAAGAAAAAGGCCGCTGACGCAAAGGAGGCAAAGCGAGATGCCGACAAGAAGAGAGCAAGAGAGGAGAGGAAGAAGAAGCAGAAGGACGAGAACGACCCGAAGAAGGCGGTTGTTGACCTACCTAGCAGTATCGATCCGAAGAAGGCAGTTCATGTCCTGCCTACCATCCCCGAGAAAAAGCCGTGAGATGGCGGCCCGATCGGGGTGCAACCGGGGTTGGTTGCTTGCCCATGGATGTAGCTCCTCTCACATCTGATAGCCCGGCCTCGAAGTGCGTCAAACTTACTTAGGCACTGTACACACCCCTTTGAAGCTCTCTTCCGCTCTGGCTGTTCATCTAGCCGTCTTGCATCGCTTACGAGATTCGGACGGCGACGCCGCAGACGAATGATGCACCCACGACTTCCTGCCTGGATCACTTGGTCTGCCTGACGGCTATATCAATGTGATGTACATGCCGAGAAGGCGAAGCCCAATTGCGGGAGTATAGGAAGGGAAAAGGGGAAAGTGGAAGAGTGTCCCGTGTTTCCGGGGAAGCAGACGGCAGCGTAATATTGGCGTCGAAAGTGGGGGATCCGGGGCTGCAGGGAGGTACAGTGGTCTCTTAAACCTCTCCGGAGACTCTGAAAGTTCAAAATTCAGGCTTTGGAAGCCGCGGGCGCCGAGTTGAAGCTCGTAAAGCCGAGCCGGGAGCGCGGAAGATCCCCTGGGTGGGGACTAAGAAGGAATGACTCGATGGACGGCGCTGAAACACCTCCAGGGGCAAGCGACTGGACAGGCCTTCCACCGAGGGGCGTGCAAGCCCGCATCGCAACGCCTCTCTTCAGATAGACTTCCGTGAGCGGAGAGCACAGCACCGGCGCCGCTCACGTCTCTACCCCCTCCATAAAGGGGTGTGAACTGACTCGTCCCATCTCAGGGCGTACGTCCACAGAAGCTTCCGAGAGTTTCATCCCGAGAATGACAGGATTTCATCCCGATCCTCGTTACGCCAATGCCGCGTCCTCCGAATGGCGGCCTGCTTTAGCTCGCCGCCTCCCAGTGCCGCCCGCCGGCAGGGCTCGCGGCCGACGGTCTTGCCGCCATCTCAACACGGGGAACAACAAGCATATGACGAGGACGAGCGAGACGCCGACGCCGAGGACGATGGTAGGATGACCCGTGACTCTGAGTGAGCTACACACTGCGCATGTCCCACGACTTTGTAGACAGCTGGGAACATGTGGCTGTCTGAAACTATAATCGGAATGGGCTAAAGACACAATTACTCATTCCTTCGCTCCCTAGGTACACATCGGTTGACGATATCACCATCAAGGAAAGTAGAAACGAAAACCCTAGATTAGAGAGGATTCGACCCTTCCTGCCCTCATGTGTCCATGTAATTGAGCAACACATTGAAGTCATCCTCGGTACGGTCGACCTTTGCCGGGTCACCGCCTCGTCGTATCCGGGTTTTCTCGGCCTCAGCCTCGTACTCTGCTGCCTCGACATCCCTGCCTGTCGCCCTCAGTAACGCGGCGGCTCGCCACGCGGACCGGGCCTTGCCGCCCTCGTGAAAGCCTTCCTCGAGACCCAGCTCGTTGTATATCGTGTGGCTCCGCAGTATAACGGTTCTAGTTCTGCGCATTAGCCGGGCGATGTTACCGCAGGCTGGGAATACAAGCCGGATGAAGACTCACAGAGCCGCATCTCGGTCCCCGGTGCGGTCCAGCAGGTCACCTACTCGGTAGCAGGAGGCTGCTGTTTGGATGTGAGTCCCGAGCACCTTCTGGCGAATGGTGAGAGCAATATTCTGCAGTCTCAGTGCGTCCTGGAGGTCGCCCTGAGTCAACCTGATGTTGCCCGAGACGTAATAGTCGCTGTCAACGAGCGGTGGTGGTAAGGTTAATGCCCCGGAATGGATGTTTGGCCCGAACGTACTAAGCAGAGCCCTGAGATAGCATTGGGAGGCTATCTTGAGTTGACAGGTCCATGGATATCTGGAGATGCCTCCACGCTTCGTTGAGTTGGCCCAGGCCGAGGTATGCCATTGCCAGCTGGTCGAATATCGGCGTCTTGACCCTGACAGGGAGGTTGACCATGTCGGTGAAGACTCTGTCTCGAGATGGTAGCAATCTCCGGAGAACTTCATCGTATCTGTTCTCGTTCAGAAGGACGAGCGTTGGTTTCCTCGCACCGTATATGTGTTGACTTCGTATTCGCCGAGGAGTTCCACGCGGATGTCGAGGCATCTCTGGAACCAGCCCCAGGCGGTCTTATCGTCCTTGTGCTGCAGGGCAACGACGCCATATGTGTTGTAGAGGTACGAAGCCTGCAGCCGCCCGCTGTTGGTGTTGAGATCGCAGGATGGTTCCGCCGACTGGGAGACGACTGCACGCTGAAGATCTTGAGGTTCTAATACCAGCAACACTGAGTAGGTACCGAAAGAGCCATGCATTCAGGGTACAAGATTATCGGCTGCCTTTGTCTAAGTACCTGTCCTTCATCGTCCCATAGGTTAAGGTAGGTAGGGGTTAGTCTCAGAGAGGGTGAGGCAAGCGCCAGCGATCACCTGGGCGCGTTTGCAACCTCGTGTGTATTCGGCGTCCCGATGAAAGCTGTCCATCGTGAACCGACGTTGCCGTCACACTGCCTGGCACCGCATCACCACGCGCCCATCCTCGTGCAATGCGCCCTCTGTACTTTGTCGGCATTGCAGTTGCGCGTTCACAATGCCTGGAGAACATGGGCTTTCCTGCGCTGCTGCTTGGCCCGGCTCCCGCAACTCCTGTGACACTCTTGACGGGGCCCAAACTCTGGTGGCGTGCCCTGGGTAGGATTTCTGCGGACCGCCAGCTTGCACCAGCTAGCAGATCACGCGGCCTCGAGGCGGCCAGCAATTTAGTATGGCGACGGGAACTTCGGATCCTTCGAGACGGCGATCACCCCCTGTCTGGGGTGACGACCCCGCCACCGAAGGAATGATCCTTCCGTTGCCCTGGATTCAATCCCAAATCTCCGTCGTCGACTTCTTCTCGCGACAAAAGTAGTTTCTCGACAATTACTTGCTGCACAACACGCCTCCGCTTGGAGACAGGCCCAGCCCGTCGCCGGCGCCATCGAGCCCCCCACGCCAAGCGTCCCGTCGATACCACGGCGCCGCTTGTCCCTGCGCCGCTTGCCCCTGTGCCCGCTTGCGGGGCCACGATCTCCCCGATCCGGGAACCGGTGGAACCTCGCTCATCCACCCGTCGCCGAGAGCCCCGCACCGGACTCGCCGGCGAGTACTAACTATACGAGTGCATGCGCCCGCCCGCTACCCGCCGGGGTACCAGCCATGACGTGGCCGGGGAGAGGGCCGCCGCGCGGCCCCTTGGCCGACGAAGAGAACCAGCTTGACGACGTCCCACCACCGCCGCCGCCGGCGCCGGCGGCCCGACCGGAGTCGCCCAAGCCCCCCGCATATCCGTCGGCGGTGCATCCGTCCCGCAGCGACCGCTACGGCCGGGGCCCCGACCGCGACTGGTGGTGGACGGCCAAGATCGTCGCACGCTCAGGCTCCGTGGCTGCTGCCGTCGTGGTCGTCGCCGTCGAGCTCCATGTCCTGCTGGACGTCCCGCCGGCTCTGCGTGACCCCGGGACAGCGACCGCCCTCTGGAGCGTGGTAAGACCCCGGCCGCCCCGCCCCGGGCCGGAGTCCCGATGCTGATGGGTCGCTAGTCGGGCTTCTCCCTGGTCTGGGACGCCGCCGAGTTCGTTGCCGTCTGCCGCCGCCGCGGCTACGGCCTCGCCCCCAAGGCGCACGTCTGGGTCGAGCTCTTCCTCACCGTCTTCTGCGGCGCCTCCGTGGCGGGGGCCTGGATACAAGGAGAGACGTCCGCGACGCGATCCGCGGGACTTGTCCCGGCCGTCGTCGCCGTCGTGGTCTTCTTCGTCATTCTGGCGTATGTTATCATCCTCTGCTGCCAGTCTTCCAGTGCCGCCCACACGGTAGCGTCTGTCCGGCGCAACGAGCTGACTGCCCCAGACTCTTACACCTCGGCCTCTTCATCCGTGCCGTGTTGGACAACAGGCTCGGGATAGGGGTAGTGCCTCGCATCATGTATCTGCCCACGGGGCAGCCTGTCGTCGTGGTGGCCAGACGCCCCGCACCGCCGCCCGCCGCCCAAAGGCCACAACCTCTCCTCCCTTCGGCGTCCCGTACGCCTCGTACGTCCATGGGGATCGACTTACCGCCAAGTCCCACCACTGCCCCGAACAGCGATGTGGCTAGCACAATCACAGACACGGTACTACCGTCCGCTTCCGAGCGGGCACAGCCACCGCCGCTCATCATCGCAGCACGAGAAAGACCGAGGCGGAAGCCGCTCCAAGAACGAGAGCTGGTAAGCGGCCATGCGGACTCCGGCCCGGGGCCAGACTATGAACCAGACGAGGCCGAGAGGGGGCGGGCAACCCGGGGCGAAGCTCAGGCCCAGGTGATAGCCTTTGACGGGACGGACACGGCCGGTCCTACGGAGAAATTCCTGGCGGAAGGACCTGGAAGGAAGCCCAGGCGGAGGAATTCGACATAGAGACTCACTCCCTCTGTGCGGCTCGACGTAACCTCAGATCAGTCTCACCGTCCAATCCCAGCCCGGGTACAGGAATGAGACAGCGTGCCTATGAGAGCTGGGAGAGGGAGCCATCAGGGCGACCCAGCATTTCGGCATGGGCCGTTTGTCGTTCCCGCGGAGGTCCAGGTGGTCAGGGTCAATTGTCGTCTTCGACGTGTAGGAAACGGATACAAGAGTCGTGTTGTGAGACCCAGAACGCAAAGCCTTCCAAAAACACCCTGAACCGCCCCTTGCCTGGAAATTGGATTATGCAGAGCAACGAGCCATACGGGTCGTCTAGCAGACCTGTGGGGGCCGGTTGATGCTCGAGTATGTCGTCCAGCGTCCGTTCCTCTCCCTCAAACATCCACAGTCTCCCAGGCCCCCTGGGTCCACCAAATCCCTGTTTGAAGGTAATTTCTCGCAAGTCCCAGCCCCTCTTGGGTCCCCGGTACTTGCGTCGAGGGCCTATGCCGTCGAGGTACTCGTACCTGCCGTGCCCCGTGTCGCGGACGCAAACAAGTACATGCCTTGTGAACCCCCCTAACTCCAATTCGAAAATTGCCCCGGCGGTGCGAATTGCTCTTGTGTAGTGGTCCGGGGGGAGCATCCCCCCACACGAAGCGTTGTGCGAGATCCAGCCACGGCTATGGTCACGCTGGGTGATTCGCGCAGCCCCTAGGCCGAGACACCATACCCCAAGATGGGCTGGAGGGGCCGTTGTGATGAGTCCATGTAGGGTATTACCTGGAAGAACCATGTCCGTGGTGGGGAAATACCGGTCGGCCAGCCGCCAGGGGATGTTGACGTCAAGAAGCCGGCTGAAGGGGTAATGATCCTCGGCGATTCCGGGGACTCGTTCAAACTCTCCCTCAGCCCCGGGCCGGTGGCGGAGGACGACGGCCAGGGCGCTGATGTCTGACAAGAATGTGTAGTCTGCCCGGGGAAACAGGTATTCCTCCTGGAGCAAACGGTGGAACCTATCCTGCGGGGTTATGAGGGCAATACACCCTGTCATCGAGCCGTCTTGGGCCTCCCCGGCGTCGAGATGGCAGGGAAGTGCGATAGATAGGCCCATGTTGGTGATGCCATACGGCTTGCCACGCATCCACGCGAGTCGCCGTTTCTCCACGTCCGTGAGTTGTGTACCGCTCGTGAATTCCTGGTGGTCCACCAGGTCTTCGGATGCATAAAATAGAACAGGGTCGGCGGCCAAGATGGACGTATTCATCTCGAATGAGACTGGGCCTCCATAAGCCCACCCGATCTCCCTCAGGTAGTCTGCGCGCTTCTGGGTCTTATGCGGTCCGGATTCGGGTAACCAGTTCCAAGCGAAAATGCTGTGATCGCTGGAATGCTTCATCACCTCTTCCTGAAGCCGCTGAAACGCCCTGTGCTCCTCGCCGTACAATAAAGGCATATTCACGTCCAGGATGCCGAGCATACAGTATGCTATATCCTCAAGACGGGTGGTGATGCGGTTAGAAACCCATGATAGGCGACGCGCGATGCTAGCTTTCTTCACTTTCTTGGGAGACATCAAGTAGTCTTTCCGTATGCCTGTGACTGCCTGGAGGACCGGGACTAGCTCCTGTTTCGTTCCAATCCGTTTCCAAGAAGCCGAGAAGAAGATGAGTCTCTCGGGAGCGAGGAGTTCTTGCAATGTCCAGCCGCGGGTGAACCATGCGCTGTGAGCAAAGGTGGTCCCTGCTAAACCCACCAAGTCGTTGTCAGTCGCAGGATGCGACATGTTCGGCAGGTCGTCGACATCCTCAAGGAAGGCATAACACACGACAGACTGTGCGTAATATCGGAACATAGAGTTGATGGCTTCAGAGAGCTCGGCGCTGCTGGATTTGTCGATGCAATTGGTGTCGACCCAGAGATAGCTGTAACCTTCCAGGCGCGCCTGGTCGCGGGCCTTGAGAATCTTGATGTACCCGGGCCTGTCCCGGATCTTGGCATGGTCTTCTTGCCACTCCTTGAAACTGACTTCGTCCTTCTCGCTGCCCCACCGGTGGGATAGGATCGCATACGGAGGAGGCCGGCGCATGAAGCTCTCCAGCTCGAACGTGGCCGTATTGATAAGCCACATGGTATAAATGGGCTTGGTGCTGGCTCTTCTGGTCCACGAACGAACCGGGATGAGATTTCCGTAGAAATTTCGCGTTGGCGAGTCGCGAGGTGGATGTCAGGGGGGGCGCTCGCTGCGTCGCTGAGAGCTTGTTGGTTGTGAAGACGTTCGGTTTCAGGCATCAACTGTGGGGTTTTTCGCGGGCTTATGTAATCACTGATCGACCCGATTCAAGCATATTCGCAATGGAAACGCAAGAAGGACGGAGGTTCCGCGAATATTCGTTGGCCTGCCATCCAGAGGGGGGTTTGATCTACTGGAAACACAGGTCCTTAACCGGGAGTTACCGCTAGTTACACTTCGAACAGATTTCCCTGTGTCAGCAATGTTCGAACAGGGTCTAGTTAACCGCCTATGCTTGGGCTCTATTACAGCACAATACCCGCTCTTGTTCCTAATTCCCGAGCGCCTCCAATGAGCCGGAACTAGCTAGAGCTTCTTGCACAGCCGTGTGCCAAACTCGATGACCTCCCAGTCCTCCGTTCCAGGGGTAGAGATGGCGTAGAAAACGCCCTTCGGGTCCCATTTCTTCCGGATTTCGAGCAGCTTGGGGTAGTTGGTGCCCCAGAAGTTCCGCTGCCAGTTGGGCTGGAGAGGGTCGGCCTGGGCATCGTCAGCAACCAATATCCCGCACCTGGGAACGCGAGCGCAACAACGTACCTCGTTGATGTAGGCACATCCGTTGGGGCCGGCCTTCCGCAGGCCCTCGTCGATGACGTTGGTGAGGAGGTTCTGCGCCTGCGCCTTCTGCGCCAAGGTCGCGTTGGCCGCCACGGGCAGCGCGGCAATGACCTTGGTGGACGACTTGCGGAATCGCGGGTTCACGGCGCTGTCCGTCGCGCCCTTGCCGTGCCCCGCATCCCAGATGTGCCCGACGACGATGCCGCCGTTGTTCAGGGTGTTCCTGTAGGCATCCACAATGGCGTTGTTGTTCGCCGTCATGTCGTCGTGCGTGAAGGTCCAACCACCCGTGAGGGACGGCTGTCCCACCGTCTCGTCCTCGAAGACGTCGATGTAAAGGTCGAAGAAAGACTTGAACTCCTTGATGACGGCCGTGTAGTTTAGCCCGATCTTACCAAACGCGTCGAGCAGCGGCTTGACGGTGGCGTTGAGCTGAGCCGCTGTCTGGTTGATGCCCAACAGCGGTTGGACGTGGAGTCTCAAATTACGGACACCGAAATAGGCATAGAGCCCCTTGTCAGCGAAGGAAATGGAGTAGTTGCTGAACAACCGCACTCCGGACCAGAACAGCTCTAGGTCGGTGGTGTGGGTGCTGTTGATATCGAGGATCAGGCCGGCCGAGGGTAGATCGTTGAACGTGGCGATGGTCGTAGAAAGAACCACGGCGAACGCCCCAGGGCCACCTCCTTTCAGCGCCCAGTAGAGATCCGAGTTCTCTCTGGCATTCGCCGTAA
>Ga0247771_1000336_pt1 | contig 15865 bp, 13 predicted proteins | sample UWRJL197509C6_FD_179948 | JGI IMG/M metagenome (GOLD analysis project Ga0247771, IMG submission 179948) | Plant litter microbial communities from Arlington Agricultural Research Station in Wisconsin, United States - UWRJ-L197-509C-6 | ecosystem: Environmental > Terrestrial > Plant litter >...
CAGCGTGCTGCCAGACGTGCGCCCCGCCGCGCCCGGCTTGTTCTGGTACAGGTACAGCTCGTGCGGCGGCAGGTCCGCCGGCGGCGTCGGCGACCGAGCCCGGCGCCCGGCGCCCGAGCCCCGGGGCCGGCCCCGCGGGCGCTTCGACGGCGTGGCGGCGGCGGCGGCGGCCTCCGTCTCGGCGGCCTCGGCGTCGCTGCCGTCCGCGGGCGGCGCGTCGTCCCCGTCCGAGGACGCGCTGGACTCGAAGATCTCCTGCTCCAGGTCCTCGTCGCCCGCCTCGTCGTCGCTGATCTGGCCGGCGGCGACGCGGTGGACCAGGGCCCTCGCGCTCTTCCTCCGCGCCGAGCGGTCCGCGAGATTGCGCCGGCTCGGGGTTGCGCTGCTACCGTTCGTGACCGGCGTCTCTGCCGCCGTCTTCCTCCTTCTCGCCGTCGGGGTCACGGCCTCGGAGTCCGGGTTCGCCGCATCTTTCCTCGGCCGCCCTCGTTTCCGTCCGCTGGGCGTCGGCGCAACCTCTTCCACCGGCGTCTCCTCCTTCTCGTGGTGCTCCTCTGCCGATTCCAGACCATTGGCCGCCAGAAGCGCGTAGTTCCTCGAGGCCCGCCGCCGTTTTGGGCGGCCGTCATCTGGCTCTTCCGCTCCTTCGTTGTCGGCACTCGCGGCAGAGCGATCGCGACGGGTCCTTCCGGCCGCCGCACTCCCCTTCAGGCGGGCCATGCCTCTGACGATCGAGTCTTCCGCAGGTTATCAGCTGCGGGAGCTTGGTCGAAATGGAGGCGTACTCGAAATTGGCGCGTCGAGTCGAGACGCGATGCGCCGCTCTCAGCGCGGTTTTAGTGGGGCGACCCGAATGCTCGGACCAACCGAACCACTAGCTTTCCGCATTCCCGGGTCCTCTTGGAGGTTTGCCTCATCTTGACCTCTTCACGGCTCGAACCCGACCTCGAGCAAGATGAATCTCAACCTCTCCGGCTCGCTGAATGTCTTTCGGCTGCTCTCGAAACCGAGCCTCTGTCTCCCTCACGCCACGATATCGACGTTCAACGAGCTGCCCATTCCCTTAGAAACGGCACTTGGGAGCGCAGGGGGTCGTCCCAGCATCAAGGCCGTCGTGCTGGACAAGGACGACTGCTTCGCGTATCCGGAAACCAGCACAGTACACCCCCCTTACAAGGTAAAGCCGTGTTTCCTACGTGATCCTGTTGCCGTGTCCCTTCCAATGTTCCTATTCCGCCCCGTCTGCTTCAAACGGGCTCTAAGGCTGCAAAGAACCACTTCGAGGAGCTGAAGTCGGCGTATCCCGGCCGTCGCCTCCTGATAGTCTCCAACACAGCCGGCGCGCTGAGCCACGACCCCAAGCGGATCCTGGCCTCGGAGGTCGAAGCCACTACCGGCGTCAGCGTTCTCTCGCACAGGATCAAGAAACCCGGCTGCGGCGATGAGATCATGGCCTACTTCCGGGCGCACCCCGAGACGGGTGTCACCGCCCCCCACCAGATAGCCGTGGTCGGCGACCGTCTTGCCACCGACATGATGCTGGCCAACATGATGGGCAGCTGGGGCGTCTGGGTCAGAAACGGTGTCGTTCCCCTGCACGAGAAGAGCGTGGTAAGTCCCCCGGCGATAATTGATAGGAGCTATGGCCTAACCTGTCGATAGCTCACCAGGATGGAGCAGAGACTTGCATCGTACCTCCTGTCCAGGGGCTACACAGCGGCCGAGCCGCAAAGTCCGTTCGAGTGAACAAGGGGCCGGAGACAACTGACAGTCGGCAAGGCTTAGTCGCCCTTGAAGCTGCGCCTGGGTTAAATTTGTACCTGCGTAAGTGGCGTTGTTGGCGCCCATAGACGCCTCCCTCTCCAGACTTACCTCCACTCACCGGCCTCAGTGAAACAAATTCCATCAAAAGATAGTGAGGAGTCGTTGTCCCTGGATATGTCCCCGGTCCTGCTTGCGAGCTGCTACTTGTCACTGCCGCATCATCCTTCAACAGGGGAGAAGGACAGGGAACGAGTCTCGCTGAATTTCAACCCTCATGCGAGCGTTGAAGTTCCGCTTCGCTTCGTTTCTTCACGCACCACTATGGAGACGGTGGAAGCTGGTGGATGTGGAAGCAGCATCCATGACAGGATTGATCGGGCAAGACGAAGACGGCTGGGGCAACCCGACCGCGTTTGTTTATTTCGACTAAGATGCTCGCGGTAACAATTGCTTCGCACTCTTCGTTTTGGCGAGCTCTGCAAAGCTAGAGATAGGTTTTAGGTATCCCGGTTGCCTAAGTATTAGGGTCTTGGGAAGAAGCTGTTTCAGGAGTTCAGGTATTCTGGTGGTCTACAAGGAAGCTTCGAGGATTGTCTACTAGGTATCAATCCAATCTGCTGGATTGTCCGTCTTCGATCGCATGTAGAACAGGTATTCGGCCCCGGATATGGTCAAGAAGTGCACATAAGACGAGCTTCATTTTCCACCGCCTGCGCAACTAGTGCATGATTTTCGCAACGCCCCGAAACGATCCCCAGAGCCCGCGAAGCGAGGGGTATCTCATCCGAACTCAACTTCAACCGATCCGCCATGTCCACACCACCACCGCTCGAGATTCCCATCTTCTGCCCGCGCCAGTGTCGGCAGGCCGTCGTCCACGGCGCCGCGCGCATTGAGCTCAATGCCTCGGGTTCCTACCCCCAAGGCGGCCTAACGCCCTCGCTTGACGAACTGCGCGCCGTCCGGGAGTTCCTGGACTCGAACCCGTCCCCAGGACCTGGTGTAGCGGTGCGCGTCATGATACGGCCCCGGTGCAGGCCGCCGGGCGGGGCCGAGCCCGATTTTCTGTACTCGCCCGCCGAGCTGGAAGCGATGCGCGCCGCCGCCGCCGAGTTCCGAGGGTCGGGCCTCCTCCGCGAGCAAGCCGGCGACGGCTTCGTGTTCGGATGCCTGAAGAGAGCTGCCGGAGAGGGGGGTAGGGTCGAGGTCGACGCAGCCGCGAATCGCATGCTGGTGGATGCCGTGCGGCCGTTCAAGTGCGTCTTTCATCGGGCGTTCGACGACGTTGTGGCGTCTTCGACGGCTGGCGGGAAACGCTGGTCCCAGGGGCTGGAGCAGATCGTCGCATGCGGCTTCGACGGCATCTTAACCTCGGGCAGGCCGGGCAACGCGCCGGACAACGTCGAGTCGCTGAAGATAGTCGTCGAGGCGGCACAGGGGCGGGTCGAGATCATCGTCGGGGGAGGACTACGCAGTGGGAACGTGGCGAGCCTTGCGGAGGTGTTTGCAACCCCCGGGGCTAGAATCGCCGCTCACTCATCCTGTCTACGTGCGGGAGCGGTGGATGAGGGTATCAACGAGCAAGAGGTGATCAATCTAGTCGAGAAGCTGTCCTCGACGTCCACGAGCTAAGGCGACCTACATCCGAGGCCCCCGACTTGTACATACGCATCCAGAAGCGAGAGGTATCTACATTAAATGGCGCCAAAGGGCAGCAAACCTTTTTCGCCCAAACTCCCAGTCCCCGACGCGTCATCCGCCACAGGGCGTCCCCGCCCGTCAGTGCGTCCTGAGCTTGTGCCTCGCCTTGATCAGGTCGGCCGCCTTCTCGGCGACGGCGTAGACGGTGGCGCAGATGTGGGCACCGGGGATTAGGGGCATGATGCTCGAGTCGGCGACGCTGACGCCGGATATGCCGTACACCAGCAGGTCAGGGGAGACGACGCCACCCAGGGCGCGCGGCATCATGGCGTTGGTGCCCGACAGGTGCGCGGCCGTGCTGCCGGTGGAGCGGCGGACGGCATCCAGTAGCGCCTCGTCGCTGACGATGTCGCGACCGGGCGCCTGCTCGAGGGGGCCTAGCGTGCGGGCGGCCGGCGTCTCCCAGAAGCGGCGCACGAAGCGAAGGCTCTCGACGGCTATATGGGCGTCGACGGGGTTGACGAAAGTGTGGTAGTCGACGACGGGCTCGGCGTAGGGGTGCGTCGTGTTGAGCAAGATGGTGCCGCGGCTGATCTGCTTGATGTAGACAAGCGGCGACCCGCCGCCTGCCTGGATGGGGAACTCGAGGAACGAGTTGTCCAGCCGCGTCATGCTGTCGGCCAGCAACGCCCGCTGCGCGTCATAGCCCCGGATCTGCTCCGCCGTGTAGTTGGCCGGCAGGACCGTCTTGAGGTCCTGCGCCCGGTACATGTCGACGATCTTCTGCCAGTTGGCCGGCGAGAGCTGCTTCAGGGGCACGAGGCCGGCCGTGTTGCCGACCGTGGTGGAGTCGGGCCCTGGAGAGTGTCTGGTAAGACGGCTGAACGGTGCACGGGGAAAAGGGGCAGTGGCCTCACCGGAGCGGCGCTGTGTCCATTCCTCCTTGATCCAAGCCGCAAAGGTCGCGTTGTTCCGGGAGTCAGTTGGGTTCGGGAAGATGTCCTTCGTCACTGTGACGAGTCAGTCTACTGTGGCGGTACCCCTGAACAGCCGGACGTACGCTGGAACGATATTCTCCCCACCGGGTGGTCCTGCAGATTGCTTCCGACGCCCGGCAAATCCACCAGAAGGTTGATTCCGGCCTGCTTAAGGAGAGGCGCCGGCCCCACGCCGCTTCGCTGCAGGATCTGTGGGCTGTGGAGCGAGCCGGCCGTCAGGATGACCTCCTTCCGCGCCCTGAGCGTCGCCTTCCCCGAGTCTCCCTGCGCGTTCCTCTCCTGCATGATGACGCCCGTGGCGTGCTTCGTGTTTCTGTTGAAGGTGATCTCGTTGACGCGCCACCCGATCAGGAGCTGAAGGTTCGTTCTATTCTTAACAGGGTCGTAGTACCCATTCCTGGCGTACGACCGGGTGAGTGTCGTGTTGTCCAAGGCGCTCTATTTCATCAATCAGCATGAGGTTGGGGGGTGCCCAGCGCTGTTCCTTACAGTGAACCAATATGCGCCGTATCCGTGTCCGTCTGGAGAGCAAAAGTCGTCAGTTGCCCGTCCTGAGCCCTGTTTCGGAGGGGAGACGTACCTGCGCCGTCCAACTGCGGTTGGAGCCCCATCTCCAAAAGAGCTTGCCACTGGATCTTGATGGCAGGCCACTGGTACGGCGCAAAGCTGACATGGATGGGCCCGCTGCCGTACGAACTCGCGTTCCAGGTGATATTGAACTCCTTCTGCAGCGAAGGCGAGGGAGCTTGCAACATCGTGCTCTTGACGAAGTAGGGGAACAGGTCGTTCCAGCCCCAGCCAGGGTTGTTCAACTTCTCCCAGTTGTTGTAGTCGTCGGCCGCGCCGCGGTTGAGCATCATCCCGTTGATCGTGGAGCCCCCGCCCACGACGGCCGCCGAGTAGACCGTCTGTCTGCTGTTCTCCAGCCCAACCTGGGGTACCGAGCTCAGATTGAACATGTCCTGCGGTGGGTATTTAGTTGCGCTGGCGGGCTGGAGCTGCGCGATTCGGTCGTCAAAGTAGCCATATTCGACCACCAAGACGGATACTAACACGTGTGGCAGTCAGATTCTGGTATTGGAAAGCAGATTCAGGGCATCTTCCACTAACCGCTTGGGTCTTCGGAGAGTCTGTTCGCAAGGACAAGGCCCGACTGGCCACCGCCAACAATGATAAAGTCGTAGGTGCTATTGGCCTGTCGGGGGGATATCTGCCGCTGGCGGAACTCGTCCTGAAGATGAGGATACGCCGAGACTGTAGATGCTAGCAAGAGCAGGGCAGATGCCCTCGCCGCCGCCTCCCGGATTCTCGCCATGGTTACCGCCCTCTATAGACTCGAGGTCGAGGAAAGGTCGTCGAGGGAGGCACGCCCGCCATCTTGACGGACGTTGGCCCACGATAGCAATAGCTTCCGCTATATAGATGCCCTGCGGGGCTCATCGTCAAAGACGAGCACTGGGCTCGGTTCCGGCAAAGCTCGATAGGGTCTCTCATCTCCAACAACCAGTACTGGGAAAGAGGACGCCACCTGGCGCGGTAAGGGACCTCCTAGTCTTCTTAGAAAGACTGTTATAGTGACCGGGGCACGCTTGGGGAAGGTGTGGAGACGTCTGCTCCGGGCCCTCGGAGCCGCCAATCTTCTGCGGAAGAGACGTGAACTCACGTGCTATCCTATTCCTCCGTTGAAACTAGTGATAGCCTATGCACAGCCGAACAGGATCTCGATAGAAATCCGTACAATCTGTACATGCGCGCTGACGGGCTCTGGTGGCTTACAGATCCGCTTACCTCACGACGGACAGGAATATCACACTGGCATGGACGTAACATTCTACGGAAACGGAGCAGCGAGATATAAAGGGTCGGCGGGAGGAAACTAGGTAAGTACCCAGGACTCCACAGTGAGGATATCGAATCTGGACCACAGGAACCGCTGTCGGTAGATTCACCCCTACAGAGGTGGGAATCTGGGGTGCAGAGAGAGCGGATTGTCAATGTTTAGCCGAGAATGCCCCTCGACCGCAAGGGGAAACCCCACGTCGACAAGTAGCTCAAGGACAGCTCCGTTAATTACCATACTTGGACTTTTGCCGAGGAGAGACGCGGTTCGCTCGGGCCTGGCAGATACGTCAGAGCGGATGCGGAGTCGTCGAGAATTGGGAGAAGCGATGCCTTCGCGGGAGGCGCACAAATGATGAGATACTGGATGAGCGCCGTTCTCACCGAAAATCCGCCAAAAACACGCTCGAAAGCGACGAGCTCTACTGATCAGGTCTCTCTGGTCTTTTGGAAGAAACCGAGGCCAAGAGAGGCCGATAGACAAGCAAAGCGCCGCAATATGTGCCATCATGCGGCACCCCATTGTCACGTGTAAAGCCACTGTCACTCTTCACTTGTGAGCCAATCCCCAAAATACGTGGAAAAGTACAGGCAGGAGGTGTAGGGAAGGATTGAAAAGAAAACATAGCAAAGATCCGAAGGCCGTTCGGGCAACGCCTCCCTCGACTCTGGCTGGAATCGACCGCCCTGAGCCGCCGACAGCGTCGGTGGAGGGTCAAGACACCAGGGAGCGGCTTCACCGTTTCTGAAGGATATTCCCCGACAATTCCTCTCCTCAATGGAGGTCAGGACACTCGGATTGACATTGTTTCGTGGTGGTGTGGCTAGTTCCGCCAGATCATTGAAGAGGTTGCGGCGTGATGGGCAGTGCGGACAGCCTTGCGTCGGCCCAACCATGACGGTCTTCCTGCTTGGAAGCCTTGCGGAGTATCGATAGCGCCTGATAAGGTGCAACACGCGCTTGCCGAAACCACAGGGAAGCCTCTCGTGGCCGCCCGTGGGATAGTCGGGAGAAGGGTGTGTGCTAGCAAGCCGGGCGGGTTCGGCCCCGGCGGAATTGTTCGAATCGAAGCAGCATGCATGACGCCAGGAGGGCTCGGTCACCCAGGTGGGAAAGTTGGACGTCAGCTGGCCAGTTGGGAAGAGCGGGTGGAGGTGCCTCAGCCTCGAAGCAGCGGCCAACCGTGCCGAGGGCTCGACAAGGCTTCCCCAGAGATGCTGTGTAAATACCTAAAAGGCACTAACCTAGGATCTGGAGGTCGGGGCCGAGGCGGAGGGATTCTCGGTCGGGCGTTTCCTGCCGGCGCCCGGGCTGCGTTCGCTTCTCCCCGAGAACGCCCCCTAAACCAATCATGGTCCACGATGCCGCCACGTTCCTGATCGCCGCACCGTTAGCCTTGGCAGATACAGGCCTCGGCAAAGACATCGAGGCGCAACCCCGCGAGTCGTTGGCCTTCGAATCCAAGGAAGGCCGATCTGCCTAACCAAGCTCAGCTGTGAGGTCTTTTACGGAGCGGCGGGGGACACGGTCCATGACGCACCCCCATGCCCCCCGCGCCTCTCCGCACGGCGGCACGGTCAACATCTTCACGAGCTTCGAGCTAAAGATGGAGCTATGGCGACGACGGCCTAACCTCGAAGTCGGCCTGTCCGCCCGCCTTGCCTTTCCGCCTAGCCGTCTGGATACCCCTCGCGAGGCCGAACCGCTTCCACACGTGCTCGCCGTGACGACGTAGCACTGGGCCCCCTCTCCGTCATCCCAGGTCCGGACAGTCACTCTCCCAGCCGCCTGGTTTAGTGTCCTCGGTGTCCGCTTTGTCTCTTCTGCCAGGCCACAACCAATGGCGTCCCGCTCCGGCCGCATGGCATGCCAACATCCGACGCACGTTGGAGCTGGCATCCCGGTCAGCCAGGAGGGAAGCTCTGCGGGATGGGGCCGTAGAAGGCCGAAAGCGGGAGCTCAGGCAACATGACGATCCCCGGGACTGGCCATGCAGGTCATCTCTAGGGAGCTTTCCGTCTGCGGAAGCTCATGCGTCTATATAAGACGGCCTGGGCGGATGTACGTCCAGCTCGGGAGCTTTCTCTCCTGCCCAGCGGTCCGACTGGGATTCTTCGCGGAATCTGCACGATGCTGGCTAAACTGACCCGCGCCGCTGTCGTGGCGGCCTCGTTCTCGGCCGTCGCGGCTCAAACCTTCCAGCGACTCGGGACTTGTCCAACCCTGGGCTGCGTGTTGCCCCCCGACCAGCAGGGTGAGCTTGCCCGGCTTTCCGGGACCCGTAGAGGAAGAACCGGGAGCTAAGAAGAAAACCAGACTTCCTCCCGGGACAGCAGTTCGACATCCGCTTCGAGGTGCACGCGCCCGTCAACGGCTCCGAGGCTTTCAACGGCGGCGTGCCCGATGCCAACTTCACCGCGACCATCGCCAAGGACAACGGCACCGCCCAGAGCATCGCCGCGTTCTTCAAGCTCTCGGAGCCGGCCATTGAGCGGTGGAACTTCACCTGGTACGAGGATCTGTTCGCTCAGGACGCGAAGAACGCCTCCCGCGTCAACGTCGCCTCCAAGATCTACCGACGAGTGGCTCTGTACGAGCCCGGTCGCTACAGGGTAGAGCTCAAGTACTACAACAGCTCGAAGACGACGACGGCCGACTGGGTTGTGCGGCCCTTGTCCCCGACCAAGAAGGCTAAGAACGTCATCTTCTTCATCGGTGAGCAGCCCCTATCAGCTCCGATGCTCGACTCAGGGGCTGAACGTCACTAGGCGATGGCATGACCACAAACATGATCACAGCCGCCCGGCTCCTGGCCCACAAGACAATCAACGGCAAATACCAGTCCACGTTCCAGCTTGACAAAATGCCCGTGATTGGCCATCAGATGGTAGGCCCTGCACGGGTGATGTTCAGGGGTATTTGGCGCTGACGAGGAGCAGACTCACTCGGTTGACACCTTCATCACGGACAGTGCCAATTCCGCCTCGGCTCTGTACACTGGCCATAAGAGTACCGTCAACGCTATGGGGTACGCCTAGTCTGTGAGCAGAGCGGGATTTGTCGCTAACAGCCTGGACAGCGTCTACGTCGACTCGTCGCCGGATCTGTTTGACGACCCCAAGGTAGAGACGATTATTGAGCTCGTGTCGCGGATCTGGGTAGGCACCGGCAGCAGCTGAGTCTTCCTGTGGTCGAGAGCGCGGCTGACCGCAATAGGGGTCCGCCTGGGGCGCCGTTTCGACAGCCTTCCTCGCCGACGCCACGCCCATCGCCTTGACGGCGCACACCCGCTCGCGCGGCGCCTACGGCCCGCTCATCGACCAGGCGCTCAACGGCCTTACCAACTACTCGTGGACCAACCACAAGGGGCCCGACGTCTTCTTCGGCGGCGGCGCCGAGCAGTTCCTCCCCGGTTCGGGCTCGTACCTCCGCAAGGACTACTACGCCGAGTTCGCCAAGAAGGGCTACAGCATCAACCTCAACAAGACGGCCCTGGCCCAGGCCCCCAACACCTCGCGCGCCCTCGGCGTCTTCTGCACCTCCAACCTGCCCGTCTGGCTCGACCGCAACGTCTTCCCCGCCAACCTGCGCGCCCTGACCAACGACCCGGCCGGCAACAAGTCGGCCGCCACGGACCTCCCGGGCCTCAAGGAGATGACGCTCAAGGCCATCGACGTGCTGCACACGCGCGGCGGCGACAAGGGCTTCTTCCTCATGGCCGAGGCGGCGTCCATCGACAAGCAGATGCACGCGCTGGACTACGACCGCGCCCTGGGCGACCTGATGGAGCTCGACGACACGCTGCAGGCCGTCATCGCCAAGCTGCGCGCGCTGGGGGAGCTCGACCGGACGCTCATCGTTGTCAGCGCCGACCACGGCCACGGCTTCGACGTCTTCGGCAACGCCGACACCAAGTACCTGGCCGAGCAGACGGACGCGCGCAAGAAGCGCAACGCCGTCGGCGTCTACCAGAACTCGGGCCTCTCGCAGTACCAGGTCGCGCCGCCCGGCGGCGTCAGCTACGGCACCGGGCCGGGCTTCCCGCTGCAGTGGGATCCGCGGTACGCCATCGCGCCGGGCTTCGGCGCCAACCCGGACCACCGCGAGAACTACAAGCTGCACAAGACGCCGCGCGTGCCGGCCACCAACACCACGGGCTTCGCCAGCGACAACTACTTCGTCTCGCCCTCCGACAGCCCCGACGGCTTCGTCGTCAACGGCACGCTGCCGACCGTCGAGAGCCAGGGCGTGCACTCGCTGACCGACGTGCCCGTCTACGCCCTCGGCCCCTGCCAGGAGCTGTTCGGCGGCACCTACGGCAACATCGACATCTTCTACAAGATAGCCGACTGCCTGGGCCTCGGGCAGCCGACGAACAAGACGGTGACCTAGGAGCCGGGCGGCCTCCTGTCCGGACGGCCCTGGGTGAGATGGATAGGAAGATAAGGGGGCGCAAGAGATGGGCTCGCTTGGATGCGGCTCGGAAGCGGAAGCGCCCACGCCATACGACGGCTACATACTATTCCATTCCACTGGGATGTAGACTTAATGAGTATTGAGTAATGCCTACTATATGAACCAGGCGAAACATGACTGTAGTGCAAGAACGTTGTGCTCGTCGTGAACGTTCGGTAGGAGTCAGGATGACAATCGATGTGCTAAGCGGACGACATAGGCTCAGGTTGAGCCCGAGCTTTCCACTCGCCTTTAGAGAAGCACAGTCGCATAGACAGATACGCCGGTACAATGTGGCTTGAAGTCCTATCTATACACAGATGGTATTCTACCTGCTCAACCCACCGCCAAGCCCCTCGTACATATATCCGCACAAGCCCCAGCCGCGCCGCCCGGACTAGCGCACAAATTTGCGCTTGGGCGTGTTGATGCGGTGCGTGTACTTCCACAGGTGGCGGTACTTGGGGCCCTGGTGCTTGGCCTCCCAGCCGCGGGCCTTGCGGGGCGGCTTGAGCGAGTGGACGCGCTTGCGGCGGAACTCGACGTCGGCGCCGGGGATGTCGTGGCGCACCATGACGCGCGCCGTGCCCTCGTCCCACTCGGCCCGGAACAGGTTGAAGCCCTCCGGCACCACGGGGAAGCGGTCGCGGAACGACTTGAGGCTGAAGCCGTCGCGCCGCCGGTACGTGTCGCGCAGACGCCGCACGTCGAGGACCGTCTCGGGGGCGAAGCCCGCGGTAGCGTCGGCCCCGGCCTCTGCTGCTTGGCCCTCCTGCGCAGCGGCGTCTGCCGGCACACTGCCGCTGCTGCCTTCCTGCGCGGCGGCACTAGTCTCCTTCTGCCGCGCCGGCACCGCCTTGGTTCCCACCTTCTGCTCCAGCAGGAAGATGCTCATGCGGTGGTAGGGCGCGCCCTTCTGCGCAAAAGCCGGCAGCCAGGGCACGGCGACCTGCGTCTTGGGGTCGAGCTTGTCGAGGTAGATGACGCCGCGCGTGGGCGACAGCGGCACGTTGGCGGCCAGGAAGTGCAAGCGGCGCGAGAAGGAGTCGCTGTCGGCGTCGGGCACATCCGAGTCCATGACAACGATGGTCACTAGCCGCTCGGGCTTGTCGAAGACTTGCACGGCCAGGGTGGGCGCACGCTCCGAGAGCACACTGGGCACCACGGCGCCGGGCGACACGCGGTAGCGGCCAAAGAAGAGCTGGACATCCATGGTCGGCGCGAAGACGGGCAGCACGTCGGGCACGATGTGGAACTGCGCCACGCGCTGCACCATCTGCTTGCGCCCGTAGGCCTCCCAGCGCTGCTTGGCCAGGTACCGGTAGATGGGCTTGGAGAGGGCGCCTGTTCCGGTTCTGTCAGCACGGCCGTGTCGCCGGTCCGGGGGTCAAGGGCGAACACGTACCCCTCCCTTCCTCAAAGCGCATCTTGATGATAGGGTCGTTGATGTCGGCTAGGATCTTGAGCTCCTCCACGTACGTCCGCAGGCTGCTGAGCCGCTTGCTCTTGAACTTCTCGCCGTCCCGGAAGACGGAGGCGTCCTGGGCCTCGAGGCGGCGGATCTTCTCCGTCTCGCGGACGATCTCGGCCAGCTTCTCGCGGCGGTCGTCGTCGAGGATCCGGCGGGCTTCTTGGAAGCACTGGTAGGGCTGCTCGAGGAAGGTGGTCAACTTCTGGTTTACGGCCGCGGGCCTGCCGGTCCAGGACGGATGGATGTCGGCCGCGGGCGGGCTCGACGTCGCATCGGGAGTCGCATCGTTTCGGTCGGGCGTCCCGGAGAGGCTGCGCGAGGCTATTGAAGGCCCGGATATGCTTGATACGGCCTTCCCATGCCGTAGCCGTCGGGCAATGGGCCGCCCAAGCTGTGGACACCTCGACATGGCGGCATGTGTCTTGACAATGGCTGTCGACAAAATTTTGGCGATCCGGAAAGAGAGCTTTGGGCGGAGCGACAGGGGTCCGCAGCTGCTGCCGCAGCCTCCCGATTGGTCTGTGCGTTGGAGCAGATTTGATGCTGGTCGCGAACGTCTCCTCTGCCCACTGCCTTCTTCGTCCAACATTATCCACAGCTTCCACTACCGGCTGTGGCAGTCGGCGGTATCGGGCTCAAAATGGCCGGGAAAGGATCCTGTGGCCTCAATGAGGCGTTAAGGACCCTCAGCATCTGCTCGCAGTCATGCAGGAGAGCTCTCCCGGTGAGCACGCTCTCCTCCCCCTTCACGCCGAGATGCTAACTCGACGGACAGACTCGAACACGTCCTCTCTCGCAGATTCGCACAATGGCAACCGAGACCGGCCTCCCTACAACCGACGCGCCCCCGGCCGGCGCAGCGCCCCTCTGGCGGCCGCGCCCTACGGTCCCGGTAACCATCTACTCGTTCCCGTCGATGGAGCCCCTCTCCCTCGAGGCCTGGTCGGCATCACACCTGCACCTGCCGCTGCGGCGCGATCTCCTGCACCAGGCCGTCGTGTACGAGGGCGACTCGACGCGCCAGGGCACGGCGTCTACCAAGACGCGATGGGAGGTGGCGGGCTCGCGGGCCAAGATCGCGCCGCAGAAGGGCCGCGGCCGGGCGCGCGTGGGCGACGCGCAGTCTCCCACGCGGCGCGGCGGCGGCGTCGTGTTCGGCCCCAAGCCGCGCGACTTCTCGACGCGCCTGAACCGCAAGGTTTACGACGCGGCATGGCGCACGGCCCTGTCGTACCGCTTCCGCCGCGGCGAGCTACTCGTGTGCGCCGACGGCATGGAGCTGCCGCTGCCCGACGCCTTCCTGGCCCTGGCGCAGCGCGGCGCGTTGGACCGCGAGCTCGAGGACGGCTACGTGACCCGCTTCGTCACCGAGTGGCTCGGCCCGCTGGGCTGGGGCCGTGACGCCGGTCGCACCACCTTCATCACGGCCGACCGCCGGCCGAACCTCTTCACCAGCCTGCTGGCCGCCGGCCACCACGGGCGGGCGCTGGAGGTGGGCGACGTCGACGTCAAGGACCTGCTGAAGACGGGGCGGCTGGTGGTGGAGCGCGCCGCGCTCCGGGAGATGATCGAGGCGCACCAGAGCGATCTGGTCAGCAAGATCTCGTTTGTGGGCATCACCAAGCCGCCCCCGCCGATTGGGGAGGTGTTGGTGCGGTAGTCCGAGGCGCGGCGTGGTATACGGGGCGGCGAAGACGCCGAACACAGGGTGCCAGATGGCGCTCTTGTCTGTACAAACTCACCCAGCATCAGGGGACTGTAACTCGTGAGCTGCTTCGCAGCGTGCTCCGCCATTATAGACGAATATGGACTGCGCCTTCAAAAGAAAATGCCCACCACCTTCTCAACTCCACCTAATTCTGCCTGGCTAATTAGACAAGTTCACAACCAAAACAACCACTCCGTATCAGCAACTTCCTATTAAAACTAACTTTCTAGGTCATATCTAGAGTTGTAGGTCATCGACAAAGTTCTAGGTCATCTACAAAGTTCTAGGTTATTTACAGAGTTATAGGTCATCTGCTACTTCCCCCCTTTTGGCAGACGCTGCATGTTCATCCTCGGCTTCACCTAGGTGCGCTTGGTTCAGTCCGACGGAAGCTTTTCTAAATGCCTACGACACATGAGGCGCCAGGTTGTTGGTAGGACGCGGTTCTCCTCTCGCAGGAATGCTCAGAGGGCAGCTCATGCGAGTCACATATCGTCTGTAGTCTGGTCGTTGTTTGCCGTTCTCCAGATACAGAAGAGAGCATGTACTACGAGAAACCATGGGCTGCTTCCATAAGGACGAGCCGGTACCTTGTAAACGTTCATACCTAAGTACCTAGATACCTAGATAGGGGTCTTCTACCCACAACCTCCGTATGGCTCGGGATGGCGCCGTCTACCTCAGTGCCCGTCCTCGATGAGCAAAGCCCATCTTGGAAATCGGTGTATACGTGCGAGGACCTGGATATCGAACTCTAAATGGCAGCCATCTTCTTCCAGAGACGTCCCTGGACGCTACAACCGTCCGATCAAACCCAACCCGTGGAGAGACCCCTTTACTCCACACACTAAACCGATCTCTGCTCGTATGAAGCTCCCTCGATTGTAATAGGCTATGCGACGAAGGAAGGTCGTCTGCTCGGAGATCAGTGCCGTTCCTATTAATGCGGCTGTGCACTCTGATGAATCGACACGTGGTTGATCCATTGGAATGTTGCGCTGTGGGAGAATGGTGGCCGTACCTTGGTTCATTTGCCTGGGGCTGCTATGTGCTGCGCTGTAGCCTAGCCGACCATCCATCAAATCTGCGAACTCTGGATGAACTGGAGATGGTTGGATCGAAGCTATAACCCAAAGGTTAGCTCTCACTGACACGGTTTCGGGCCATACATAGCTTCTCACCATGCTGGCGGGATGTGCTCGGCTGCTGTACAGAACCGACCAACACATTTCCAGAGCTCTGATACACTGGAGTTTCAAACGACAGACAAGATCGAAACACTCCCAGTTTGTCGTCATTCCAGTTGATCGAAAAGGTAGGTCGACCGGCGTGACCGTGACAGAGGCCGAAGCTGAGGAGCTTGAGCACAAAGGGCGGCAGCGACTTCTTTCGCGCCGCCCTCCGTCTCCTTCTTGATCCTGCGTACTCGCCTTCAGAGTCCTGATGAACTCTCATCAATCACTGCTCCGTCGGACGTGCCTTGAAGCGTCCTGACGCCTTGAAATGGTCCCGCGCTGTTGCCGTACTGCTCCGTTGGACGTGGCTTCTTTGAACCGGTCCCGTGCCTTGAAGCGGTCCGATCCCGCGCCGTTGCTGTATCCGCCCCACTCGCCGTTGGCTTGGACAGTCGGAGTCAAAGCAGCCATGGTTCTGCTGACGATTCGTGAAAGCTGTGGACGCGATCCCACATCATTGCCGTATTCACCTTACTCTTCGTTGGCCTGGGTAGTCTGGATTGAAGCATGGCTGAAGATCCTGCGCCGTTTCTGTATCCGCTCCACTCGTCGCTGGCTTGGCCGGTCGGGGTCAAGGCCTGGTTTTGCTGGCGGCTCGCGAGGGCTTTGGGGCCTTATGCGAAACCGGTCCCTGTTAGTTCGTCCGGTGCTAGTAAGTAGGGGGCGGGATTCGCGTTGGACCTGGGGCGGCTGCAACCGCTGTTGACGTTGTGCTCAACAGAGATCTCATGGTTTCGATATATATATATTTGG